>JABLTQ010137564.1_pt1 | contig 24441 bp, 28 predicted proteins | sample 7160101 | NCBI WGS metagenome assembly JABLTQ01 (sample SAMN14651228, study PRJNA627086) | human gut metagenome | isolation source: feces | host: Homo sapiens
AACATATATCATCAGATAATGTAACATTTATCTTAGTATTCATAAAATCCTCCCTTCTCTAAGAATAAATGTTATCTTATCATATTCCTTTGCCGAATTTTGTTAAACCATGGAATTGCTTTTGAAAAAAGAAACTATTTACTAGCTTCTTCATTGGCACATATAATTTCTTCATTCTCTATAAAATCTTTAACACTAATTTCTTCTTTTAATTTCTTCTTAAATTTTCCATCTTGATAAGTATAAGTATAATAAGCTTCTACAATATCTTGATCATCTGCATTACAAACGCTTTCACCATGATAATTTATATTATTAGATACTCTAGTTGCATAAAGAGTAATGACATTATCTTCATAAGTAATAAATTCTGTATAATCTTTAATAAGCATATCATCTTCATCAATCTCTTTTTCTTCTAAAACAACATTTCCTTCTACATCTATAGCATACAAAGTAGTAGATCTTCCAAGAGTACCATCAGTAAAAGTAAACAAAATGACATCATCTATAACATAGAAATTTAAAAATATAGGATAATCTGCACTACCATTTTCCTCTATCTTAAGCCCTTCATCATAATAAAACTCATGACCATTAATTGTTGCTTTAATAGCATCAGGATAACCATTTTCTCTAAAATTTAAAAATTGAAATTCTAAAACTTGCTCTTCACCATTTACGTCTATTACTTTCTTACAATAAATAGCATTCTCTTCATCGCAACCACTAACAACTAAAGCACCTTCATTTACTCGTACCCTTATTCCTTCTGCTCTTAAATGCGAATCTTGCAATTTATATGTACTCGCAAAAATAATTAAACCAACTAAAACCACTCCAGTTATAACAACTCCTATTATTTTCTTCTTCATACCGTACCTCCTAATAAAATTATAAAAAAAGAATAAACATTTTTCAAGCATTAATTTTTACTACGTGGATGAGTATTTTCATAAACCTTTTTTAAGCGATCAGCAGTTACATGTGTATAAATCTGTGTCGTACTTAAAGATTCATGACCAAGCATTTCTCCAACACTTCTGATATCTGCACCTTCATTTAATAAATCTGTTGCAAAGGTATGTCTTAAAGTATGAGGAGTAACCTTACTTTTAACATTTCTTTTAAAAGCGTATTCTTTAACAATTTTTTCTACACTTCTTACTGTCAACTTACCTGTCTTACTAACAATTAAGTAATCACTTTCTTGCCCATTTAAAATTCTTGTTCTAACAACATCCACATAATAATGAAACAAATGAGAATCGATCGCTTTATAAAAAACTAATCGTTCTTTGCTTCCTTTTCCCATTACTCTAATCTTATTTTCTGATGCCAAAATATCTTTCATCTCTATATTACAAAGTTCACTAACTCGTAGTCCTGTTACATATAAAAATTCTACAATAAACTCATTTCGAACAACCAAATCATTTTCAATATCTTCCAATTGAAACAACATTTCACTTTCACTATGATTTAAAAAATTAGGAAGTTTCTTAACGACTTTTGGATTCTTAATCATTAAAAAAGGATTCAACTCTATCGCTTTTATTTCTACTAAATAAATATAAAACGATCTTACAGCACTTAAATATAAAGAAGCTGTCTTACTCTGATACTCTCTCTTTACTAAATAAGCTTTATACTGATTAGCCTCATCCACATTCACATTCAAAAAAGAATAATGATATTCTCTTAAAAATTTTTCATATTCTTTTAAAGCCTCCACATATGTATGACTTGTTCTAGCAGAATAATGAAGTTCATAATTCAAGTATTCCACAAAAGAATCAATATAACTATTCATATAAATACAAGTACAACTTTCTTTGACTAGTATAAGGCAAATATCCAATACATCTCAAAAACTCTTCTAAAGTTTCACTATTTTTAAGTTTCTTTAACTCTTCATCTTGAATCTTGTTATAAAAAAAATTAAAAATTTTATTTCTAAAAACTTTATCAGAATATTTTTCTTTAAGTAATCCCCACATATCATAATTATAATCTTTTGTTAAAGCATCTATTTTACGCGTATATTTATTCTCATAATAAATAACAACTAATGGCATCTCATCATTTACATCTAATAAATTAGCCTCTTTAATTGAATTCATAATTTCCTTTTTTGTAAACTTTAAAGTAAAAGCATCTATTTCTTCTAAAGAAGTTGTTGTAAAATGATTAGCAATACTTAAATCCAGCAAATTAATTGGAAAATAACTTTTAGGTTTTACTTCAACAGCTAAATAATATTTATTTTCCATATATACCACTCCTAACAATAAAAGTATAACACGGATATTTTAAAAAATAAACGAAAAATTTATGAAAATCTATTGACTTTAAATATCAACAATGATATATTGTTAATGCAAGTTTTTGGACCTCTAGCTCAGTTGGTTAGAGCATCCGGCTCATAACCGGGCGGTCGTAGGTTCGAGTCCTACGAGGTCCACCATTATATAATGCGCGTATGGCGGAATTGGTAGACGCACTAGACTTAGGATCTAGCGGTTTGTGCCATGGGGGTTCAAGTCCCTCTACGCGCACCAAATTGATAGAAAACTCGGGCTTTTCGAGTAACAATAGAAAACGACTTATCAAAAAGTCGTTTTTATAATACTATATATCTAATACTTCCATATTGAAAGGAACAACAAATGCGGATCTATCTAAATCATTAGATAAATTAGGCAGATTTCTCTTATATTAAAACTATAAATAACAATAATCGTAAACCCAAGATAGTAATTACCAAAAAAAGATTAAAAAAACATTTGTGTCCATTACCTCATCCCTCTTCGCTTATAAAGTTTGGCTCTATCCAAGTTATTATATATTCCTAAAATAATTGTATCAAATCTTTGTTAAACTCACTTATGATAAATATTCTATTAACACTTTTGTTAAACCGATTCTTTTTAATATAAATTTCATATATTACTATAATTAGAATTTTTATTTATTTTATATTTTAATATCATGTCCAATACAAGAATTTTTATATCATGGATTATTTGAAGATAATATAATTAAAAATAATTTTATGACATTAATGATATTATTACATATCTCTTAACATTTATTATTAAATACTTTTGCTATACAACTTATAAGAAAGATAATAATTTTTTAGGTGTAACTGTAAGTCAATGTGTACTTGAAATATTAACAATAATTAGAGACTAAAAGAAAAATATTAGGAACTTTCACACAAGTTTTTTCCATTCTGTTATTATAATTAAGAAAACAACTTACCCAAAAATTACTTTAATAATTAAAAGAACATTCAATTGTCATATTTTGAAGTAACCCTAAACAGTATATTTGATGATTGAAGACTTTTTTCATAATTTATTTTATATCTGAGAAAATAGGTTCAGTTCTTTTTCTAACCAATGAAAATTTTTTAGAATCTGTTTTTAATAAAGTTCCTGCTAATTCTTTTATTTCTTGTAAAATATCTCGTAACTCTTGAATAGTAAAATAAGGTTTTAAACTTAAAATTAACTGTTGTATTTCTTCATCACAGTTGTGACTCTTAGCAAATTTAAACACTAAATACTGAAAAAGTAAAACATGATCATCCCTACAAATTCCTACACATTTTTCTCCTTCACATAAATGATTAGCTAATCCATTATAATAAAATTCGCCACTAAAACAATCTCTAAAACCCGCTATTTCTTTAGTTGCAAACGAAACATCCAAAACATTGCTTTGAAAATCCACTTGATGGATGACAACATTTTGATTTCTCTCATGTAACCTTAAAAATTTCTCTCTTTTAAGTTGATAGCGAAGACGATTTAATAAAGTGGGTCTATCATAAAAATAAAACTCTGATATTAATAATTCATCTCTTATTAAAGAAGTACTATAAGTTGAAGTATCATTTATGACAATACTAGGTCGTACAATATAAAGTTCCCCTGTTTCAAATTCTGTTCTATGATTATCCATTATAATCCTCCATTCCATAAAATATATATTAACACATTCTTCAGATTATTTAAATCATAGATTTATTATCTTAATCATCCAAATTCCAAGTTAAGCCATAATCATCACTAGTAAAAATTAACTCTTTATTTTCATATCCAACATCGTCCGTATCCATTTGATAAACCGAACAATCTATCTTTAAAATATCATGATCATAATATGGCATCTTATTAATAGAAATAAAACTAACATTATCATTCTCGTAATTAAAAATGGCTTCCAAAAAAGTTTTTCCACCATCTTGAGTTACATATAAAGCTGTTTGGCTATGATCCAAACGGATTTGATTATCAACTGTTGCAAATCCTAAATCTTCATTTAGAAAAGCAAACTTAGCTACCTGATTAACTTGAATACTTTCCTGTGTTACGGGATAGAAATTTTCTCCTCCATCCACACTTTTTAATACATGGACTAAACGATTTTGACCTAAAACATAATCTATGATAGTAAATCTTAATACGACATCACCAAACTTTTTTTCATATAGCACTTTTTCCTCTTCTGGTAATAGATATCTATCATTATCATTAAATTCTTCTTGCTCTTCATAATTAGTATCATCATAATTCATAGTTATTCTTCCTCTTTCATCTTTTATAAAATTTACATGACGTTTCAAAAAGACTTTTCCCTCAGAATCGTAATAAAAATAATCAGCCTGTTTTAAAAGAGAAACTTGAACAAAAGGATCAAATTTTATATTACCGAAATAACCATAAACTTTAATCTTCGTTCCCATAAAAATTGAGCCATAATCATCATAATAATACACATCTGTATAAGAAGAGTTATCTACTAAAGCTACATATCTTTGGTCAAATAGCGAAGTAGAATATTCTCTTCTTAAAGATAATAAAGAATTAACACTAATAAAAGGATTTAGCACAATATAAAGACATCCCAAAAATATAATTTCTGCCCCCAAATATTTGAAAATACTTTTCTTACAAAAAATTTGTTGTACAACTCCTAATACTAAAACAATAAAATTTAGCAAGACAAAGAAAATAATAACCCATAATCGAAAGCGTATATTAAATAAATATAAAACAAACTGAACTATAACAAATATAATCATAAACAAAAGATGCCATTTAAAAATATTTAACCTAATTTTATTAAACAAATTTTTCATACAATCACCTAATTTAAAATAATACTTTTCTCATACTCTGATAAATAATTATCCTTCAAAATTAATCTCTTATTTTTTATAACAAATCTTGAAATACTAGGAATAGAAATATTATGCTCTTCTGTTATTTTATTACGATAATAGATAAGTTCTCCATTATTAATCTCAAAGAATCCCGATGATTCTTCTAAAGTAATAATATCACTTTTCTCTCGATAATAAACATGCATAGTCGCTGGCCATTCATTTACACCATCTACTACTTTTAAAGACGGAGTAAAATAAATATTTAAAGATGAATCTTTATAAAGCATCCGAGGTCGTCCTAAAGTTCCTAATTCCTTTTTATACTCTCCAACTTGTAAAGTATCACAATAATTTCCATTTTTAATTTGATAATTTATTGTATTATAAAGTAAATTCCCCTGAACCGAATAATCAATAATCGTTATATTTGCCCACGAATCATAATAATAAGTTGTATCCCCACAAGAAATATGCTCTAAAGAATTCAAATAAGCTTTAATCTCATTTTTTAAAACCCTACTTCCCCTAAAACTTTTAAAAGAATAACTATCTTCATTATATTTCTGCCAAAAAGAATATTTAGGAACACCTAAATGAATTAATTTATTTGTATTATGATTATAATGAAAAGGCATCACATCATACCCTAAAGATACGAACTTAAATAAACCTACTCCCACCAAAAAAATAATAATACAAAGAGCAAAAATCATCTTTTTACGAAATTGATTTTTTAACTTTCTTTTTTCTTCTAACAAGATTTCTTCCACATTCACTTCTTTTTTCTTTTCTATCTGTAAAATACTATAAATATCCGTATCAAGTTCCTCTGCTAATTTCTCTAATATTGCAATATCAGGCAAACTTAATCCTCTTTCCCATTTACTTACAGCTTTATCTGTAACAAAAAGTTTCTCCCCTAATTCTTGTTGAGTATATCCTTTTTCTTTTCTCTTATTAGCTATAAACATTCCAACTTTATAAACATCCATACTTCTCACCTAAAAACATTATAACACAATTTATCTTTTTTGCACTAAACCATTAGTTTAGTATGAGATTGCTTGTAAAGACACCATAAATCAATAACTAAGAAAGTTATCAATTAAAACAAATGCCACCACATATTAATATTTCAAAATTAAAGAATAAGAAAATCCCAAAAAATTGAAACAAAAATTAGATCATATTCTATGAACATAACACTTAATGCCTCTAAGCCTTTTAATTTCAAAGGTTTAAATAGTTTTCACATCAAATAAACACAAAAATTTTTCTATCATAATTCATACTCATATAAATTCTCTTCATACTCATTGTTTTCTAAAGAAAAAATTACTTTATCTATTAGCTTTCCACCAATTTTTTTATAAAATAAATTAGCCTCATTTTGAACCAAAGTACTAATTAAAACATATTTATAATTAAATTTTAAAATCTCAAAAACAAAATTAATTAAGGAAACCCCAATTCCCTTCCGCTGATAATCCTTACTTATATATAACGCATATATTTCTGCATAATTATCATTATATCCCTTTTTATTCTTACCAAACCTTAAAAAACCTACAACTTGGTTATTTATTTTGCAAACAATATATTCATTAATTTTACTCTTGCATTTTTCAATACTTTCTTCTTCTTTTTCCTTTAAATTTTTTAAAAATTTATCAGGAAAAATGCCTTTATAAGTATTTTTCCATTCTTTTATATTAATTTCAACAATGCTTTTTGCATCTCTAATCTGAGCTTTTTCAATATTCATATTTCTAAATTCCTTTTTTACTATTATTCAACCAAATTTAATTCTTCTCATAAAAAATTTTTATAATCTAAAAAATTTACTTTTTCAATATATAAACTAACCACTTATTATGATCTTTTCCACCTTCAGTATGAAAATCTTGTATTTGAAAATCAGTCTGTTTAATCATGTCATCTATATCCTTCTGTAAAAAATAGTTATAATAGCGCTCTTCTCCCATATGATATTCTCCTTCAAAATCTAGCCACTCATAATCAACATTCTTCATTTCTCTATTCATAGCATTAAAAATAAAAATTCCTTGTTCATCTAAACTATAATAAACTTTTCTAATGATTTTTAAAGCATCTTCTATCGTAAAATGAACAAAAACTCGCCAACAAAAAACGGCCAAATATTTCTCTTTAAAAGGATCTTCTAAAGCATTAAATTGAATAGTTTTTAACCCCCGACTACGAATAGCTTCTAAAAAACCATCGGCAGTATCACTTGCTGTTACATCAAATCCCAAACTTTCAATATATTTAGCATTCTCTCCATCTCCTGAACCAATCTCAAAAACTTTAGCTCCTGCTGGCAAACAAGATAAACTTTTCCTAATAAAACACTCTAAAGCTTCTCTTTTTTTCTGGGCTTTAACTAAATCAAGTTTATCATGTTCAATTGTATTAGCTAAATAAATAGAAGCTGCCTTTTTATATACTTCTAATGTTTTTTTATTTTCTTTACTCATAAAATATTGCTCCTTCTATATTTTCTTAAATAAAGCAAAAGATTTAACAATTTTTTGCACATTACCTTTTTCTTCTATTCATAAATACATTCTAACATAATCCTATCTAAAAAAATAGTAAGCATTTACAAATAAATAGAGATAATAATAACAAAATAGTTTTGTTTACACAAATAAAAAATTCTTTACAACTTATCATTTCAATTAAACAAGAATATTCATGAACAACATGAATTTACTTAATATATTAAACTTTCTAAAAAATAATATCTTGCGCAATTTTTTTAGTTAAGCTATAATAACTAAGAAAAAAGAGGAATCAATATGGACAAACTTACGGAAATAGAAAGAAGTATTATTAAAACTTATCGCAAAGAAATCTGGTGTAAATTTACCAAAGCAATACGTGATTATAAATTAATTAACGAAAACGATAAAATTATGGTTTGTATAAGCGGTGGTAAAGATTCTTTTTTAATGGCGAAATGTTTCCAAGAAATTAAAAAACATGGCAAAATCCATTTTGAAGCTTGTTATGTTGTAATGAATCCGGGTTATACTAAAAAACATTTAGAAGAAATAAAAGAAAATGCTAAAACTCTTAATATTCCGATTGAAATCTTTAATAGTGATATTTTTGCTTCTGTTGAAGTCATGAACCATAAAAGTCCTTGTTATATGTGTGCTAGAATGCGTAGAGGACATCTTTATAATAAAGCTCAAGAATTAGGATGCAATAAAATAGCTTTAGGACATCACTTCGATGATGTAATAGAAACAACTCTTTTATCTATGCTTTATGGTGCAGAAATAAAAACAATGTTGCCAAAATTACATAGTGAAAATTTTAAAGGCCTAGAACTCATTCGTCCCATGTATTTAATAAAAGAAAAAGATATCATTAATTGGAGCAAATATAATCATTTAACTTTCTTAAATTGTGCTTGTAAAATGACAGAAGAAAAAGTAATTGACGAAGAAAAAAGCAAAAGAAAAGAAATCAAAAAATTAATCAACAATTTAAGAAAAATAAATCCCTATATTGATTATAATATCTTCAAAAGTATGGAAAATATTAATTTAACACAAATATTAGGCTATAAAAAAGAAGGAAAAATTTATTCCTTCTTAGACGACTATGATAAATAATATTTTTTTATAATTCTTCTAACTTTTCAATTGCTTCTTGAAAAGTATGAACTGCAATAATCGTAATATCATAATCTTTTTCTTCGGCAACTTTTTTTGCTTCCTCATAATTTTCTATAGGACACATAAATATATCCGCATCATTTTTAACAGCTCCAATTAATTTATATTTAACTCCCCCTATTTCTCCAACATTACCATCAATATCAATTGTTCCTGTTCCTACAATCTTTTTACCTTTCGTAATATCTTCTTCTACTAACTGATTATAAATAGTTAAACTCATCATGAGTCCCCCACTTGAACCTGCTTCACTTGCTTTAGAAGTAATATTAACTTCTGGATCTACTTCATAATCGTAAGTTGTAAGTAAACTAACTCCTATTTTCATTCCATCAGAGGTTTGATAAGTTTTAGCATAGCAATTTTTCTCTTTCTCATCACGAATAACCTTTAAAGTAACTTCCTCTTTCTCTTCTAATTGACCAATAATTTCTTTCATATCTAGAAGGGAGGTAATTTCTTCACCATTCACACTAATAATTTGATCTCCTATTTTTAAATTAGTATCCGCCTCCTCCGCAATATAACTAACATAGTTAATAGTACCTTTTATTTCTACCTCTGCTCCTGCTGCTTGATAAGCATTAATAATCGCTGCATCCATAGACTCCTGCATAGAAAGCTTTTCTCTTAAAAGCATTTCATCCAAATCTTCTCCCTCTGCTGTAATTTCATCTGCTGCAACAACATCCCAATCTGGAATAATATAAGAAATTAAAAGAAAAGGAATTGAACCTCGAACCATGGAAACATAAGCCATATTAAAAGATCCTTCTACCTCATACCCATCTTCTACATTTATTCTTTTATTTAAGTTAACAGCTCCCCCTGGAGTATAAATAGAGTAAGGAAGTTCAATTGTAAATAATAATATAACAATAATAATAGCAATTAAGCCTTTATAATTCTCTTTAATAAATTCTTTTATTTTTTCATATATTTTAGTAAACAATTATATCACCCAATAAATTATATCAAATAAAGAGGCAATTATGAAGGAAAAAATATTAAACTTTACTTTTTGTTTATTTTGTTTCATGAGTATCATTCTTATTTTTAAGCATAATAAAGAAGTAGCAAATGTAATTATTAATGCTACCAATCTCTTTTTAAAAAAAGTATTAGTATCCTTATTCCCTATGTTTATAATAAATGATATTTTAATTCATTTAGATATCCCCTACTATTTTTATAAAATTTTTAACCAACTATTTATAAAATTATTCCACATAAATGGACTAGGAGCCTATGTATTTATAATGAGTTTAATTAGTGGAACACCAAGTAATGCATATATTTTAAAAGAATTAGTTCTAAATAATAAATTAAGTAAGGAAGAAGCTAGTCATTTTCTCATGTTTACCTACTTTTCAAATCCCCTATTCTTAACAGTAATGCTATCCACAATCTTTTCTTTAAAAACAACCTTAAAAATTATTATAATCCATTATATATCCAATCTTATAATCGCATTTCTAACAAGAAAGAAAGCCCCAACAATTACTAATACGAGCTTTCAAAAAGAAAAAAAACAATCGAAAGGCATTTTAATAAAAAGTATCAATAAAAGTATGAATACTCTTCTCATGATTTTAGGCTCTATTATTTTTTATATGCTTTTAACATATATCATTACCATACCACTACAAGATAATCTATTATTTAAAACAATAATATCAGGATTCTTAGAAATTACAAATGGTTTAAATAACTTAATCAATTTAGAAATTTATAGCAAAATAAAAGAAATCATAGCCATATCTATCATTTCTTTTGGTGGATTAAGCATTCATACCCAAATTAAATCTATTTTAGAAAATACAAAAATAAATTATCAACCTTTTTTAAAAGGAAGAATTCTTCATGTCATAATAAGTATTAGTTTAATAATTTTTATTTAACAAGTATAAGTACTAGGATAACTTGTATTTTCATTTTTCATACCTAAATAAGTAAAGGTTAAATCATCTTGTTTCGTAGTATTTACACCCTCAATTAATACTGGAATAGAAAAAGTAAGCAAATAATAGTCTTGTTCTAAATCCATATATTCATAATTCAAACATAAATCATAGCTAGCATTTTTACTTTTTAAAAAATACTCTTCATCATCATACATAATACTATTAGATGTAACCGTAATACTTTTTAATTCATCTAACTGCAATTCAATGATAAGAGAATCATTCTCTTTTTTTATTGTTAATCCATTTAAATGATAATCCAAGAAATCTTGTTCTATTTTCTTGATCATCTCTGTTCGAGCTATTTCATCATCACTAGCATAACTAGTATCATGATTAATCACTTCTAAAGACATCATTACTTTAAGAAGTAATAAAAGAACCACAGAAATTAAAGCAATACTAATAAGTAACTCTAAAATGGTAAATCCTTTATGATTCATTTATCATCACCCCAATACTAGCATACTGATATTTTTCATCTATTAAAAATTCACCAACCAAGCGATAATCATAAACATCTTTATTAGATAAAGATTTAAGATATTGATTAAAAGAACTAGCATAATGTTCTTCATCATAATCTTGTAATCCATACTTAACTAAATATATATGTTCTAAAGAAAACTCCTTTAAAATAGCTTTACAACTATTAAAATTAAAATCATCACAAGAAAGCATCACAATATCTCCCTTTAAATAGTCTTGCAATCCATTTAACTTCAAATACTCCTTCAAATAAAACATTTGATAAATATGAGTAGCATCATCATATAAAACATTTTTCTTACTATTATCTACCATACTAGTAAAAGTACCATATAAAAGAAGCAAAGATACAGTAACAAAAGTAATCACAATAATTGTTTCTAAAAGAGCAAATCCTCTTTTCATCTTCTTCACCTACTTTTTTTCTTGTTATGAAGTCTTTTATAATAAAAAATTCCCACTAAAACTATAAATAAAACAATCAAAATAATTAAAATAATATGAGAAAACTCTTCAAAAAAACCTAAAATAGAATCCCAATGACTTCCAAGCTTAGCTCCTAAAATAGTTAAAACAGCATTCCAAATCAAGGAACCGAAAACTGTATAAACTAAAAATTTAGGAATAGGCATTTCACTCATACCAGCTGGAATACTGATTAAACTCCGAACAATAGGAACAAACCGACAAAAGAACACCGCCTTATTTCCTTTTGTATCAAACCAATGATCCGCCTTTTCAATATCATTAGGTTTTAACCGAAGTACTTTTCCTATTTTACCACTAACAATTCTTTTTAATCGTTCTTTATTTAAAATTTTACCAATATAATACAAAATAATAGCTCCCAATAAAGAACCCAATGTAGCAACTAAAATAACACCAACAACTGAAAGTTTTGTAAATGTTGTCATAAAGCCACCAAATAACAAAATCACTTCTGATGGAATAGGAGGAAATATATTTTCAATCGCAATAAGAAAAAAAATTCCCAAATACCCAAATTGTTCCATAACAGACAGAATAAATTGTTCCATATCAAAACCTCTTATAATCAGTATAACATAATTAAAAATACATGCAAATAAAAAAATGTTGCAATAGTGTTAAGTTCCAGACTTAAAACGTCAACATCACCTGTTTAGGTTTCCCAATGATTAATCTTGTATCCTAATGCTTTTTTATTTAGTCTTAACCAAATATTAAGTTTAAAAGGATATTGGGCGCACACCGCCACTAGTCCAATCCACATTCGCATTGTTGAGGTTGCCATTCGAATTCACATAGAACACGTTAGCATTATTGCCATTAAAGATATACGGAGACACAAACCTCCATAAAATAGATTAACCACTAAAATTATAGCATACAAAAAGATGTTGTCATAGTCCCAAGTTCAAGACTTAAAACATCAACATCATCTATTTAGGTTTCCCTGTGGCTAATCTTGTATCCTAATGCTTTTTTATTTAGTCTTAACCAAATACTAAGTTTAAAAGGATATTGGGCGCACACCTCGCGTGTTATTCACGTTGTTGTTGCCTAGGTTGCCATCCGAATTCACACGGAACACGTTAGCATTACTGCCGTTAAAGTTATACGGAGACATAACAAACAGTCCCATAAAACAGACTAGCCACTAAAATTATAGCATACAAAAAGATGTTGTCATAGTCCCAAGTTCAAGGCTTAAAACATCAACATCATTTATTTAGGTTACCCAATGATTAATCTTGTATCCTAATGCTTTCTTATTTAGCCTTAACCAAATACTAAGTTTAAAAGGATATTGGGCGCACACCATTCGTGTTATTCACCCAGTTGTTGTTGAGCTGGCCATTCGAATTCACATAGAACACGTTAGCCCAACCATCAGAATCAGCATTATACGGAGACTAACACAAGCCCAGTTACTCAGATTAACCATTAAAATTATATCATCATTTTTATATTTTGATAAGAAAGAATTTACTAATTCCTATCATGCATGGTATAATATTTTTTAGGAAGTGATTTTATGCGTTATAATGTAATAAAAGATGCTAATAGAATTATTAATAAAAGTCCTTACTTAGTAAATAATCCTTATGACTATAAAAATAAATGGGCAACATTATTTGAAAATAACAAACCAATTCATTTAGAACTAGGAATGGGTAGAGGTGAATTTATCATTAACATGGCGAAAGCTTATCCTAATATTAATTTTATTGGACTAGAACTATATGATTCTCAAATGGTAAAAGCTGTAGATCGCTTAAGAGGTCAAAATCTACCTAATCTAAAACTAATTAATGCAGATGCTAAAGAAATAGATCAAATATTTGGAAAAGAAATTGACACCATTTACCTTACTTTTTCAGAGCCATGGCCTAAAAAACAAGATGAAAAGAAAAGATTTACTCATGAATCCTATTTAAGACTATATGACAAAATATTTAAAAAACATAAACATATCATTTTAAAAACAGACAATAAAGGTTTATTTGCTTATTCTCTAGAAAGTTTATCTAATTATTGGTACACATTCAAAACAGTTAGTTTAGATTTACATCACGATGAAAGAAAAATACCTAACATTATGACAGATTTTGAAAAAAATTATGATAAAACAGAAAAAAGACCAATTTATTATGTAGATGCGATATTTGAAGATTAAACAGAAATTTCTGTTTTTTTATTTTCAAATAAAAAAGCATTTACTATGCTTCGTAAACGCTTACTTTCTTTTTATCTCGACCTAATCTTTCAAAACGAACAACACCATTTATTTTAGCAAATAAAGTGTGATCTTTACCCATTCCAACATTTACTCCAGGATAAATTTTTGTTCCTCTTTGGCGATAAAGAATAGATCCAGCACTAACCACTTGTCCATCAGCAGCTTTAGCCCCTAATCTACGACCTCTAGAATCTCTACCATTACGTGTAGAACCTTGAGCTTTAACGTGAGCAAATAATTGGATATTTAACTTCATAAAATTCATGGTCTAATCCTCCTTTATAATTTTAATATTTTTTTTATAAGTACATGCTAATTCCTCTAGCATAAAAATCATATTCTCAATAATTAATAAAATATTCTCGTTATCACTAGTAACATTTATAACAAGATTATCCTTTCCTTCTTCATAATTTAAAGAAGACTTATCTATTCTAAGACACGCATTAATACTTGTGATCACAATACTAGATGCTGATGCACAAACAATATCTTTGCCATAGCAATCATACATTGCATGCCCCGTCATCATAATTTTATTTTTATTAATATGTACTTTAATCATAATTATTTATTAATTTTCTTAACAACTAATTTAGTATATGGTTGTCTATGACCTTGAGTTTTACGATATTTCTTCTTAGGTCTATATTTGAAAACTTTAATTTTCTTTTGTTTTCCATGCTTTTCAACCAAACAAACAACACTAGCACCTTCTACATATGGTGTACCAACGTTTTCATCAACCGCCAAAACTTCTGTAAAAGTAACTTCACTTCCAGCTTCATTAGGTAATTTTTCAACGTAAATTACATCATTTTCAGCTACATAATATTGTTTTCCACCAGTAACAAATACTGCCTTCATATTCATTCCTCCTTTTCTTTCTAAGACGCACCCTTATGGTAGTTAAAACTTTTATAACCATTTCAGTGTGGTTTTTTACGAATATAAAGCTACTCGCATGAATAATTTTAACAAAAGTTTAAGCTTTTGTCAAATTATTTTCTACCTAAATTAGGCAATTTTAGCTATTACTTATATTCAATTACTTTCTTATAATTTCCTCTTCATTCTGAAATAAAGAGCTAAATACTTCCCTATTCTTTCGTATGTTTTCAAAATCATTAGCCTTATATAACTTTGCCAAATATTGAAATAAGCTCGCATCTGACAAAGAATAAATGGATATATTATTATCACAAAAACTAACAAAAGTCTTAAATTCAACGATAAAATCTGCATCATTTGTTTCTAAAACATATTGTGTAACCTCTTCAACACTTAATAATTTTAATAATTCTTTAATATAAAACATATCTTTTTTAGCAACAAGCTTTTGAAATAATTCTTTCATAATATTTCGAGGATAAAATACCTCATTTAATCTTTTTTTGATATATTGATTATATTTCAAAATAAAATCCCATATATTGTGTGCATTACCTATAACCAAAAATGTTTCCACCAAGTTTTTAAACGTTTCCACTGAAATAGTTGAAATATCTAAAATAAAATTAGCTATATATTCGGCATTTTGCATATCAATAAGAACATTAGCAAGTCTATCTACAGGAGCACTCCCAATATCACGAGCAAATTTATAAATGTATTCAGCATTTTGAGTAGCTATAATTGCGTCTACTAATTTATTAATTGAAAAACCATAAAGATCATGTGCAAATTTATAAATATATTCGGCGTTTTGAGTTGCAGCAATTGCATCTGCTAACTGATCTTTGGGGGCGACACAAACACTCCCAGCAAATTTATAAATATACTCTGCATTTTGAGTAGCTACAATTGCGTCTGCTAATTTATTAATTGGAGCATCTTTAACATTACGGGCAAATTCATAAATATACTCTGCATTTTGAGCAGCTATAACTGCATCTGCTAATTTATCAATTGGAGCATCTTTAACATCCCAAGCAAACTTATAAATGTATTCAGCATTTTGAGTAACTATAACTGCATCTGCTAATTTATCAATTGGAACATCTTTAACATCCCAAGCAAACCTATAAATGTATTTGGCATTTTGAGTAGCTATAATTGCATCTGCTAATTTATCAATTGGGGCATCTTTAACATCCCAAGCAAACTTATAAATGTATTCAGCATTTTGAGCAGCTATAACTGCGTCTGCTAATTTATCAATTGGAGCATCTTTAACATCATAAGCAAATTCATAAATGTATTCGGCATTTTGAGTAGCTATAACTGCGTCTACTAATTTATCAATTGGAGCATCCTTAACATCAAAAGCAAATTTATAAATGTATTTGGCATTTTGAGTAGCTATAACGACATCTGCTAATTTATCAATTGGAGCATCTTTAACATCGCGAGCAAAACGATAAATATAGAAAGCATCATTTAAATGAATAAGCTCATTAACAGCATCTTCCATTTTTACAATTCCAAGCTCAATATATTTACTTAATTCTAAATATCGTTCGCTAATAATTAAATATTCAATGTTTTTATTCATAACAAATCCTCATTTCTTAATTTGCTATTATAAAACATAAAAATATTAAAGTAAAGAAGAATACTTCTTTTCAAGTATTTTTTTCTCACTAATATAAGTATTATCCTTTTTAAAATAATGATAAGTATCTTTTTTAAGTAAATTTAAATCAATTCTACTTTCATGTTTAATCTTTTTATAAGGTAAATCATTTAAATACCGTTCTAACTGAAATCGATAATTTTGATATTTAAAATTTTTAAATTCTAGAACTAATTTATAAATAAGAAAACTGATAATAAGATAGTTATTTAAAGAAAAAATTTGATGGTAAGTAATAAAACAAAGAACAAAAATAACGCTAAAAATAAAACTAACTTGAAAAGCCTTTTTAAAAGGAAACAATAATTCCCAAATACATCTTAAAAATTGATAACCATCTAGAGGAACTATGGGAAGAAGATTAAAAATTAAAATAGTAGTATTATAAGATAAAAATAAGAGATAAGTATTTGTTCGAATAAAAGATAAAGAATGAAAAAGAGTAAAAAGAAAATAAAGAAAGATTTGAAAAATAACCCCAAAACTAGCAATTAGTAAATCATGAGTAATTTTCGTATTTATTTTTTTATCAATTTCCGTTACTCCCCCACTGGGATAAATATTTACTTTAAGAACTTTATAACCTAATAATTTAATAATAAAAATATGACCTAACTCATGAAAAATAACAATGATATAAATTAAAATAATATTCTTAATTAAACCAGTAAATAAAAAAGATAAAATAAGAAAATAAGTAGAAATATGAATATTAAATAGATGCTTGATATTCTTCATAGCTCATATACTCACCATCTTTACAAATGGTAATATAAATATCCTCTGCATTACTAGTCCCCAAAATACTTCCTGATTCAATATAATCATAAACTTTAATATCTGTATCTGTAATATTAGAATACCATATATCTACCCCATCATTCCCTTGAACAATAATGGTATTTCCTAAATCATCTTTTTCCCCAATAAAAACCACAATACCACTAGTAATAACATTTACTACCTCATTCATCCCTACTGTTAGCTTAACCCCATTTTTAAAAGGTTCAATATTCGTATAAGTAATATTGCCCGAAACTAAAGAAGAATCATCATCTTTTTTAGAAGTCATATCTACTTTGCCAAATAAACTTTGATACAATTCATTAATTTTGGTAAATTCCAAAGAATCTTCTAAAACATATTTCTGATACAATTCTTTATTTTTATCACTAACGTTTGTAAATATTATACTACACAAAACAAAAATAATCGCCACAAGGCTTCTTGAGATTAAGCCTTTTACATACTTTAAATTTTTAGGCAATTCTTCTTTAGAAGAAGATATTTCTCCACCCACATATTTATCTCTTTTCTGCTTATTTTTACGAATAATATCTTCTATTTCATTCATACTATCACCTAGATAATTTTATGTATGGTTTAAGTATTTTATAACAAAGAATATAAAATACAAAATGAATTATATAATTAAAACAAGAAAAGGAAATTAAATAAGAGAAATAATATCCTTTTAAAATCCCTAAACTAAATACATAACCAAAATAAAGAAATGTACTAAGTAATAAAAAATGAACAAAATTTGTTTTGATAATCTTTAAATGTTTAACGATCAAAAACAAAATTAAAAACAAGATTGTGTTTAAAAAATAAGTATTCAAAATAAACAAATCCAAAAAAAGAGGAATAAGTATAAATTGAAACACTTTATTCTTAGGAAATATTAAAATATTCAGCAAAACAAAAAAAGTAGGAATATTACTAAAAACAGATAAAAACAAATCTAACACCAAAAAGATCATTTTGATAACACCGCCACATAAGAAATATTTTGCATGTCTACTACACTAGAAACATCCAAAACATACTCTAACTCTAAACCATCCGTCCGAATTTCTTTTACGCTTCCTATCAAAATATCTCCTGGAACAGAAGTAAGACCTGATGTATATACCTGATCCCCTTCTTTTATTTCTTGATCTAATTTAATATTTCTAACAATAATTTTATGATCTTCGCTAGTTAGAATCCCATAAGAATGATTAATTCGTACAGAAAGTTCTATACTAGAATTAGTAAGCAAAGAAACAACACTACTATGTTGATTAGCTTTTTTTATAACGCCCACTACACCTAATTCATTTATTACCAAATCCTGCTCTTTTACTCCATCATTAATTCCTTTACCAATCGTAATTTCATCATAAAAATGATAAATATCTCTTAAAATAATTTTGCTATAAATAATATTATAATCTGCATTATTAATTTTCAGCAATTTCTGCATATTTTCATATTCTTTTTTATAATACTCTAATTTCGTATCATACAAAAAATCAGTTAATTGATCTGTATTATCTAAAAAACCAAACAAATGATCTTTACATAAAAATAATAAATAAAAAAATAAAAGAACAAGAATAAACCAATTTTTCTTAAGCATAAACTCCACCATTATTATTATTCTACACTTTTATTTAGATATTCATTAAACACATTTAAAATAGAAGTATTAATACTTTCATAATAATTAAGATCACTAGATTTAATTAACAATTCATAATTACTTATTTCACTTAAAAATGTACTATCCACTTTCAACTCTTCTTGATAAAAAGAAATACCTTGATCCTTAAAATAGCTACTCATAAGATCAATTACACTAGAATCTTGATATACTCCAATAATAATTTTATAAATGCCACGATCTTCATAAATAATACTATTTGGATAAGTATCTTTCTTCTTTTCAGCTAATTCTAAAGTATTATAAGAACCCATATAAAAATAGGTAACTTTCGGATTAATAGCAAAAGCTACTTGATCTTGAAACTTAAAAGATAGAAAGAAAGCAATAACCATACCAAGAATTAGGGCAATTAAAAATATTTTCACATTCTCTTTCATTACATTCACCCAAATTAGTGTAACATAAACTAATAAAATGTTCTGTCGAAAAAAGAGTTTCCAAAAAAACTCTTATCGTGATCTATTCATATCTTGATCTAGTTCATCTTGAATTGTTTCTATAATTCTCATCTTAACATATTCTTTATCCTGATATTCCTTAGGAATAGGAAACATTCTTGATAATTTAAAATCTTTCATTCTATAACTCTCAATTATCAGATTATCATCTTTCAAACAAATCATATAATCTTTATTAGCATATAATACTTGTCTTGTTAAAATCTTATTCCAATTTCTTACTTCTCCAACTGGTTGCATTTCTTCTATAAATTGTTCAAGGGAGATATATTGCAAAGCTAACTCTTGTTCTGTTATACTAAATTCTTTAATACTACTCCAAAATTTATATCTCAAAAATAACTTTCCTTCTCTTTCAATTAAAACATACCAATCACTATCACTTTTGTTTTTAGATAAATAAATATTGCTTGTATTAACGAATGTTAAATTATGATATACACTAGCCATAATATTAGCATCTAAAAGTTCATCTTCAAAAGTTAATCCTTCTAATAGTTTCAAAGAATCATTAGATATAACACCACTTTTAGCAAGTTCAAACACTTTTATAATAAAACCCATTAAGTTATTTAAAGAATATATTTTAGTCGCATCATTTCCTATTTGATATTGCAAAATTTTTTCATTATATTTTCGAAAAATTTGTTCAAAAAATGAATTTATAAATGGAACAATTAATAGATATTGCTTTTCTTTTTCTATTTCTTTTTCTAAAGAATCTAATTGCTTTTTTGTATCAGCTAAAGCTTGTCCGCTATTAAAAGATAATACTATTTTATCATATTGTTCTTTAATTTTAGCACTTAAATGATTTTTCTCGATTTCTTGTTGTATAACATTTAATCTAGTTAAAAGATTAAAATATAAAGCAAATAATTCTTGAATTTCTTGATGCATCATTTTTATTGCTTCTTCAATTCCTACTTTTTTAGCATTTACCTCACAATTATTCACACAAGCAAACTCAATTAATGGTTTTAAATATTCATATCCTTTATAATTTTCATATTTTATAAGTTCAGATTGAATCCTTTTGGTAACAACTTCCACCTTAATCTTTTCAAGTTGAGAATAAAATTCTTCTAAATTACAATCATAATTTAATTTTTCTTTATATTGAAGGTCTATTCCTTCCTTTTTAAAATACCATATACATAAATCATCAGATACTTGAATAATTTTCTTTTTTGATTCCTCATATAACCGTTCTACTTCTCCTCGTGAACCACATTTTTCTGCTTGTTCTGTAAAAGTAGAAATAATAATTATTATTCTTTCATAATAATGATAAAACATCGAATGAATTAAAATAAAATCTGTATACTTATAAAGCTTCTTATGATAAATGCTTATAATTTCATCTAAAGTTTGAAAACTTCGCTTGTTCATTAAAAATTCATAAGCTGCATTAATATCTTTTGCTTTTTCTTCTGCTTTTCTTAATTCTTCCTCACTTTTCCCAATATTCATATCTGGATGATACTCTATCATTAATTTATGATATGCTCTTTTTAAATCAGTTTCGGTATAACTTGCTGATAAACCTAATATGGCAAGTGCTTTTTCAAAATACATATTTTTCCCCCTCTTTTAAGTAGGATTTATTATAACATTAACTCTTTATCTTGTCAAATTAACCAAAGAAAAGAAAAGTAATAACAAAAGCTGCAATAATACCCATTAAATCCGCAAATAAACCAACAGGTAAAGCATATTTTGTTTTCGTAACTTTAATACTTCCAAAATATAAAGCTAATACGTATATTGTGGTATCGGTACATCCTTGTAAAGTAGAAGCAAGCATTCCAATAAAACTATCAGGCCCAAAATTAATGAAAATATCATTCATAATAGCTAAAGAAGCAGTACCAGAAATAGGACGTAATAAAGCCATAGGAAGAATATCAATCGGAACATTTGCTAAATCAAATAATGGTTTTAAAAAGCCTAACATACCATCAATAAAATGACTATCTAAAAAGATATTAACGGCAAAAACCATCGCTATTATAGTTGGTGCAATATGGAATACCATAATAAGTCCTTCTTTAGCCCCTTCTAAAAAAGAATCATAAACATTTACTCTTTTCTTAACCCCATAAAAAATAATAAATAAAACAAAAAGAGGAATAACAATTTTACTAATTAAGCCCATTTCTTCTTCCTCCTTCTAATAAAATAATCCAAAACTAAACCAGAGATACTAGATACTGCCGTAGCTAAAATACTTGTAATAATAATGGCTGTTGGATTAGTACTTCCATGCATCATTCTAAGAGCAATAACGGTCGTGGGAATTAAAGTAACTCCTCCTGTATTTAACACTAAAAAGGTGATCATGGCTTCTGTTGCTTCTGTCTTTTTTGGATTATCTTTTTGAAGCTCATCCATTGCTTTTAAACCAAATGGGGTCGCGGCACTACCTAATCCAAGCATATTAGCCCCTATATTAGAAGCAATATAACCGAGTGCTTTATGATCCTTTGATAAACTAGGAAAAAGTCTTCGTAAAATAGGGTTTAAAGCTTTAGCAAAAACATGTAATAATCCTGAATTTTCCGCAATTTTCATAATACCAGTCCATAAAACAATTAAAGGCATCATCTCTAAAATAAGATTAACTCCACTTGTTGCATGAGTAAGAATTCCATTATTAATCGTATCTATTTCACCAGTCAAGAAAGAATAAAGAATTGCAATTAAAATTAAACCAACCCAAATTACATTTACCATGAAGAAAACCACCTCAATATTTTAGAAAAGAATCCTTCTTTCTTTTCTTCTTTCTCTTTTACTTCTATTTTTTTAGCATAAATACTTTCTGTATGTAAAAGTGTATCACCAAGCATTACTTTTGCTTCTCCTATTTTAATTCCATCATAAATATGATCATATTTAAATAAAGTAATATTTATTTTCAAATCTTTCTTTTCTTCTTCGGTAACTAAAGCATAATAATCATTTTTAACATAAAATTCTACATCCTTATAATAATTGTCATCAATCTCAAACTTATTTTGATCAATAGCTAAAACACTATCATATTGATCAAAATAAGTTTCATATAAACTTTTATGATCATTAAAATCATTTCCATCATTCAAAGTAACGACGACTAAATCTTTATGATCTCTTGAGGCAGTTGTAACAAGTGTTCTTCTAGCAGCATCTGTATAACCTGTTTTTCCACCTGTTGTATATTCATACATTGAAAAAAGTTTATTTTTTCCCTCCCAATTATAAGATTTTAAATTACTTTTCGTCGTATATTCTCTTGTTCCAAATATATCCCGAAAAGTTTCATTTTGCATAGCCACTTTCGTTAAAAGTGCCATATCATAAGCAGTAGAAGTATTACCTACTCCATTACTATCCAAACCATGAGGATTTACAAAATTTGTATTTTTCATTCCAATCGTAGAAGCATACTCATTCATAAGATAAACAAACGCTTCTTCTGAACCAGCGACTGTTTTAGCAATAGCAATAGCCGCATCATTTCCACTCCGGAGCATTAGCCCATATAATAGATCAATGAGTTTAATTTCTTCACCTACTTCTAAATAAACACTAGAACCATAAGCTTTTAAAATATCTTCATCTACTACCACTATCTTATCTAAATCACTATACATAATTGTAACTAAACAAGTCATAATTTTAGTAATAGAAGCAATTAACTGAGGCTCATCTTTATTTAAATCATACAATACTCTCCCACTATTTAAATCCATTACAATTGCTTTACTAGCACTAATAGCAAAGATATTACAAGGAAATAAAACAAAAAGAATGAAAGCAACTACTATTTTCTTCATAGTCTTCACCTATTTAAATGTATGACCAACTACTAATATTTAGACATGAAAAAAGCAAGAAAGTAAAGGATTTCCTGCTTCAAACTTGCCCATACATAATGGAATTCAAACGTAATAAATAATTATATAATAATTTGTCGAAATAATGAAATATAAACTTTGTATAATATGTTTAGCTGTATGGGCAAGAAAGATTATTCCGCACCAACCACAACATAAGGATCGCTGCTTGTTCCGCTTCCTATTATTTCAACATTGCTTGATAAATTAATTACAGGACGAACACCAAACGTAAGATTCAAATTACTATGAGTGAGACCACCATACGAATATATAAGAAACACCCCAGCACTATTATTACTAAAATAAGATGGAGACATCGTCCAATAATATGCAGCATTCCATAAATAATAACTTGTATTTTGTACTCCAATCACTCCTCCGGCCATGGCTACTTCATCCGCCGTGATTAATCCTACTGGATTTGTTAATACTTTATTACCTTTACTACTCAACGAAATTGTATAAAAGTCATTGCTATTACTACACTTTAATGTTGGATTTATACTACTACTATTTTGTACTAATCTCCCAAATCCAGCATAATAAATATCACTACTTGGTTGACTACTCCATGAATATCCACTTGCCATTTCTCGATCTCCACAGAATCCTACTTCTTTACTGATCTTATCTGCATAACTTGCTAGATTACTATTATACCAATTATCTATTACTTCTTTAATCGAACCATTCGTTGTATTGCCGTGTTGCTGGCCTGTAGTGTACATATATCCTACATATTCGCTTCGATCATAACTTGAATTAAATGCTTGTGAACTATTAATCATTGTACTATCTCCGGTTGTTGCGGTACTTGTTCCATTATAGATTAACCTTATACTTCCATCTCCATTAATCCTTATGATTCGCCAGTAGTATCCAGCAAATTTAACCCAATTATTGGTTACTGCTCCTCTAAAGTAATAACTTTCTCCCCAATCATCTTCTGCTTTATATATCCCTTCATCT
>JABLTQ010102436.1_pt1 | contig 24299 bp, 24 predicted proteins | sample 7160101 | NCBI WGS metagenome assembly JABLTQ01 (sample SAMN14651228, study PRJNA627086) | human gut metagenome | isolation source: feces | host: Homo sapiens
CACTGCTCGTGGGTTTGCCGCTCCAAGTCAACCAGCCGAATGACCTCGTATTCGTCCAGCGTCAGCAGGATCGGCTCGGTATTCTCGCACCCGTTGGGGAAGAAGGTATCAACTTGTGGTGCGCCACAAATCCGACGGCACCGTGGCGGTCTTGGCATGGACGCTTCCCTCCTTCTGTTTTCGGTATATACCGATTATAACACCTCGCGCAGAAAAATCAATACAGATTTTTCAGATTGTATATGCACCTGCGAGGAAAATGAGGAATTGCAAAGGGAGCATCCCTTTGACGCTGGGTTTCCAATAGGGGCGAGCGGCATCCCTGTTGGCACACGATTTTCCGTAGGAAAGTCTAGTGTGTTATACCTTTGCTTCCGACTGACGCTGGAAAGGGGCTGGCTTCACCATCTGCTGTGCGGACAGATAGCGGATGGCAGTCACTTTTCGGCGGCAGTAGGACAGGCGGATTTTGTACGGACAAGGACGAAATCAGTATTTGCACAGCGGGCAAAATCCGACTAACCGAAAAAGGAAGCAAAGGTATATACAGCCCTCGTCCCGCCGCAGCATCGCCTATGTTTCAGCGTTTCTTCCGCTTTCCCTTGCCATGGGTCATGGTCGTTTTCCCACGCTGGCTGATGGGGCTTTTCAGGTACTTGGACAGCTTCAGCACCTCAATCAAGTTGACAAACTGTTCCATTGTGATGGCATCGTAATCAATCCCCAATGTGGAAAGCAATGCTTTCGCTTTCTTTTCCTCGGAACTGCCCTCAAAGTTCATTGTCTCCCGTAACCGGTTCTGCATATTTTCTGCAAAGGAGACTTCATCCGCCGTCATGGTATCGGGGCGGTGTTCACTCCGAATGTCACGAAGGATACCTTTCAGGTCATCTGCAATCAGGCTTCCGAAATATTCATCTTCCCGAATCTGCGCCACTTCCAGCGGCCGCAGATGCAGATCATTTTCCTTACCGCCGTTTTTCATCAATGCCATCTGCCGGACGGCTTCCAGCACAGCATTCATATCGTTGCCCCGCATATCCGCAATCTGGTCAACGTAAATTTCCGCATCCAACATAAGCCGCTGGAAATCCTTATGGCAGATCAACTCCGACAGCAGCCGGTGGTTGAACTTGCCTGTTCTTAATACATCAATCGAAGCATCACTCAAATGCAGCTCATGCAGAGCTGCGTTTGGGTGATTTTTTGTTTCCGTCCGCCCCATCAGATAGTCGCAGGAAACACCGTAATAGTCCGCCAGCAACAGAATGCTGTACGGCTGATGTCCTTGCCATTATCTGATTCATATTTGCCAAGTGCGGATTTCGAGATGCCCACCTCGGCGGAAAGCTGCTCCAAGGTCAGCTTTCGCTCTACTCGTAAATCTTTCAATCTCTCTCCGATTGTCAGCTTGACTTGCATACAGCAGCCTCCTTTTTCATTTTTCTGTATTATATCATGTTTTTCCGTTTTGTGTCTCAAAGCGTGGAAAAATCCGCCTTCTCCCCCACTTTTCCTTCCTCTTGATTATGCTATGAAATCCTTGAGAATAGGCTGTCAACTTTATTTATCCTCACAGGCTCCCAAAATTCGCAGAAACACGAAATTACTTATGGAGACTGAAGTTCTGCCGGTTCAGCAATGGCAGACGTCCTCTAAAAAAAGATCCGGTGCTCCAAACGCATCGGATCTTTTGTGCAGTTACTTGCACTCCTTCTTTATAGCGGAGTAGCCGATCAGCACCGTCCACACATAAGCGCAGGTCTTGGGGATCATCAGCATACCGATCATAGGGAACGTGTCCGCCCACAGCACCACAGGGATATAGAAGCCAAAGCTCAGCACGATGGTCAGCCACATCCAGCGGAAGGAACTGTCATTGTGCTCCTTTGCGCTGCGGTAGAACAGCACGATGATGAGAAGGCCCAGCAGGGCAAAGGGAATGTTGCGGTAGATGCCCCAGGAGAGGGGCGATGCAGCGCTCATCCACTGGTTCTGCGGCATCATACAAAGAATGATGCGAGCAGCAGCAAGGCCGTATACAGCGGCGGTCAGTTCCGTCTTGTCCTTGATCTGATAGCGCTGACGCCACACATAGTAGAGCAGCACATAGAAGACCGTCATCGTAACAGAGGTGATCCACTTGCCCAGCCCCAAGGGAACGGTGTAGTTTTCAAGCCCCGTGGTACACAGTGCCAGCGCACGGGGGACAAGGTGGAAGGAGTCGCCTGCGCCCAGCACCACGGCCATCAGGCCAAAGAGCTTGAACTGCGCATTGCCCTTGCTTCCACAGATCATCAAAACGCCGATGGTGATCACAGAGATCAGATATACGGCGTCAAAAAGTGTTTCAACCATTGCTTGCATTGATCGGTTCCTCTTTTCTTACATTATTCGTTGCCTTTGGCTGCGGTTACCGTTGCCTTGCCGAAGTTACAGCCAAACAGCAGCCCCGCCAGCAAAAGCGAAGCGCCGAGACCGGTGTAGAAAAAGGCGATGAATCGCTCCGGTGCCAGCCCGCTGGCTCGCAGCGCAATGCCGCCGGTCATCATCACCGCCATGATCGCAAAGGACTTTCCGTCAAAGAATTTGAGGAAGAAGTGGCGCTCCTCCTCGTAAGCGCTGATGCGTGCTGTGTGCTTTTTAACCAGCTTGCCGAAGATGAAAATTTGGAACACGGCAAAAACCAGCGCAGACAGCAGATAATTTACCACAGCACGATAGGCGGGATACGCCGAAAGTCCAATGCGAAGGATGTTGAAGCCCGCTGCACTCCACACAAGGCACGCAAGGAGCAGCAGAGTATTCCGTTTTACTTTCATAGGTTACCTCCTTTGGGTGAACACTGTTCAATTTGCAGGATATAAAATTCCCACAGCGTGGTGGGAATTTTTAATAAAGCGTTCTGCGCGTGATCTCCAGTACGGCGGTGGGATCGTAATCCTGCCGCAGCAGTGCCGAGAGCATCTGGGCAAACAACACCTCCGCAAACTTTTCCGCCGTGAGCTGTTCCGTGAATGCGTCCGGCCGAATTTTGGTGTCCTGCTTCAAAACCGCGCAAAGACCTGCTAAAATGTGCTGCCATGTCTGCTGCATACGCCGCTTGCCGTCGTCCTTCTCCTCTCGCATAAAGCCGAGAGAATGCAGCGTGAAAAAACCTGGATACTGCTGACAGCCATAGGCCATCCGCTCATACATCCACAAAATGCAGGCTTGCACATCCTGAAAGATGGTGTCATCCGCTGGCCGGTGGAAGATCTCACGCCAGACGCTTTCCACTGCGGCGCTCATCAGCTCTGCCTTGGAATCAAAATAGTTGTAGATCGAGCCGACCGACACCCCGCAGGCCGCCGCAACAGAGCGGATGCTGATGGCAGACCATCCCCGTTCCCGAATCAATTCGCGGCTTGCTTTCAGGATATCTTCTTTTGATGTTACGACCGTATTCATGCGTTCCCCCTCAATATGAACATCGTTCACTATCATTATACAGAAAATACACGCACTGTCAAGTGCAGCGCATTGGTTTTTATTGACCGCCGCTCCATCCCATCAGACCCTCGTGCTGGTCTGAATTTCGCCGCCACCTTTGCTGGGCAATCAAAGAACAAGAAGGCACATTCCTGTTCTTTGATTGCCCACTTCGGCTGATCGTATTTCCGCATAAAAAAGACGCTGTATTGTACGCACTTTCGTTGCAATACAGCGTTTTTTCTGCTTCAGCTATTCTGATCCGTTGTATGGAACTGCTTCAGATTCCCCGTCTTGCCGTTCCGCTTATCCAAAGCATCCCCCAGTAGCTGTGGGGCGATGCCCTTGCAGACCATCATGACCATCAGGTGATAGTACAGGTTGCCCATCTCGGCGGCGATGCCGGCTTTATCGCCAGCTTTGGCAGCGATGAGCAGGAGACTGCACGCCTCGCCCACCTTTTTCAAGATTTTATCCAGCCCCTCTCGGAACAGGTAGGCGGTGTAGGAATTCTCGTCCTCACTGTGCTGCCGTTCTCGGATGACATCGAACAGGGCGTCCATGGGCTGGCCTTCCTGCTGGCAGCGGGTGTTCACCTCCGCCAACACTGCGTCCAGAGTCACGTCCTCATTGCCCAGCAGGACAGCGGTGTGATAGAACACATCGCACAGCTCCCCCAATGTCTCCGGTGTATCCTCGTCCTTAGCGGCAATGACCGCCTCAAAACACTCCTCGCCGCACTTTTTCAAAATCTTATCCAATCCTTCCCGATACAGGTAGTTTGTGTAAGACTTTTCGCCGCCGTCATGTATCTTGCGATCCACCACCACCTCGTACTGCTCTTGCAGGGCGTTCTGAATCTGGGCTTCCGTCCAGATGCCGTTGAAGAAGCAGCTCCGGCGGCCGGTGTGGCAGGTGGGTCCCACTGGGTCGCAGAGGTAGAGCAGGGTGTCCGTGTCACAGTCGGTGATCATCTTCTTCACATAGAGAAAATGACCGCTGGTCTCCCCTTTGTTCCACAGCTTTTGACGGCTCCGGCTCCAGAACCAGGCGGTGTGGGTCTCTAAGGTCTTCTGATAGGCTTCCTGGTTGGTGTAGCCCAGCATCAGGATGTCCTTGGTCGCCCGATCCTGGATGATGACTGGGATCAGGTCGGATTTGGCGAATAAATCTTTGGTTTCGATCATAACGGCTCCCTTCACCGCACGGGTATGTCTTGGGTTTTCAGATAATCCTTCACCTGGGGCACGGTCAGCTCCCCAAAGTGGAACAAGGACGCCGCCAGGGCGGCATCGGCGTCCGCCTGGGTAAACACGTCTGCAAAGTGCTCCAACGCCCCACAGCCGCCGGAGGCGATAACCGGGATGTGGACGGCGTTGGTGACGGCACGGGTCATCTCCAGGTCGAAGCCCTTCTTGGTGCCATCAGCGTCCATGGAGGTCAGCAGGATCTCCCCTGCCCCCAGGGCTTCGCCCTTTTTCGCCCACTCGATGGCGTCCAATCCGGTGGGCGTCCGGCCACCGGCCACCACCACTTCATAGCTGCCATCCTCCCGGCGTCTGGCGTCGATGGCCAACACCACGCACTGGCTGCCGAACCGCTCCGCCGCACGGGAGATGAGGGTGGGATCCTTCACCGCCGCCGAGTTGACGCTGATCTTATCCGCCCCCGCCCGCAGCAGCTCCTGAAAGTCCTCCAAGGTGCGGATGCCGCCGCCCACGGTGACGGGCACAAACACCTGCTGAACGGTCTTGCGCACCACGTCGGCCACGGTCTTGCGGGCTTCATAGGTGGCGGTAATGTCCAAAAAAACGATCTCGTCCGCGCCCTGCTGGGAGTAGTAGGTGGCCAGCTCCACCGGGTCACCGGCGTCTCGGATGTTGACAAAATTCACACCTTTGACCACTCGTCCATCTCGGACGTCCAGACAAGGGATAATGCGTTTGGCTAACATAGTCGTCCCTCCTTACGGGTTGTCCTGGCTGCCGCCGTCCGCCACCGCCTGCGCCAGGTCGATGGTACCGGCGTAATAGGCTTTGCCGATGATGGCACCGTACAGCCCCATTTCCTTCAGCTTCCGGATGTCCTCGTTGTTGGACACGCCGCCGGAGGCCACGATCTGGCAGGAAACCGCTTTTTGCAGCCGTTCCAGAGCGGCAAAGGAGGGGCCGGAGAGCATCCCATCGGTGGCAATATCGGTGAAGATGAGGGTCTTGACGCCAAAGGACTCCATCTGCTTGGCGAAGTCCACATAGTCCAGGCCGCTGCCTTCCAGCCAACCGGCGGTCTTGACCTCCCCGTTCAGGGCGTCACAGCCCACAGCGATGCGATCACCGTAGACCCGGACGGCTTCCTTTACAAAATTCGGGTCGGTGACTGCCGCAGAGCCGATGACCATGCGCCAGACGCCCATGGCGTCCACTGCTTTCAAGTCCTCCATGCTCCGGATGCCGCCGCCCATCTCGATCTTCATGCCGGACTGTTTGGCGACCTCCTTCACGATGGCGGCATTCACCCGACTGCCGCTCTTGGCGCCGTCCAAATCCACCATGTGGATGACCTTGGCGCCGGCAGCGGCGAACGCCTGCGCCACGGCTACCGGGTCATCGGCCACCTGGTGGACGGTGTCAAAATCGCCCTTTTTCAGGCGCACGACCTTTCCGTCTTTCAAATCAATGGCAGGTTCCAGGATCATTTGGTCAGTCCTCCAAAGTTCTTCAAAATCTGCATCCCCACGTCCCCGGATTTTTCCGGATGGAACTGGGTGCCGAACACGTTGCCGCTCTGGACGGCGGCCAGCACTTCCCCGCCGTAATCGGTGGTGGCGATGACGTTCTCCTGTCGGGCGGCGCTGCCGCAAAAGCTGTGGACGAAGTACACATAGCACCCCTCGTCCAGACCGGCGAACAGCGGAGACGGGTTGGGGAATTGCAGGCTATTCCAGCCGATGTGGGGCAGCTTCAAATCGGTTTCGATCAGCTCCACCTGTCCGGAGACGAAGCCCAGACCATCGGTCTTGCGCACCTCGCTGCTCCAGTCGAACAACAGTTGCATTCCCAGGCAGATGCCCAGCATGGGCTTCTTGGCGGCCTGCTCCTTCAGGGTGGCCACCAGGCCGGTCTGCTGTAGCTTTTCCGCCGCGTCGGGGAACGCCCCTACGCCGGGTAGGATGATACCATCCGCTCGTTCCAGGTCGGACGCCTGGTCGGTAATTTTGCTCTCCCGACCGATATACTGCAAGGCGTTGGTGACACTCATCAGGTTGCCCACGCCGTAGTCGATCACTGCGATATAGCCCATTTACAACACTCCCTTTGTGGACACCACGCCGCTGCCTTCCACCTTCACGGCGTCCCGCACCGCCATGCCCAAGCTCTTGAACAGGCCCTCGGTGATGTGGTGGGCGTTGGCTCCATAGAAACACTTCTGGTGGAGGGTGATACCGGCGTTCATAGCCAGGGCACGCATGAACTCCACCGTCAGGCAGCTGTCATACTCGCCGATGCGCTCCTGGGGCATGGGGGCGTCAAAGACCAGATAGGGGCGGTTGGAGAAATCCAGCGCCGTGAAGGTCAACGCCTCGTCCATGGGCACGTAGCAGCTGCCAAACCGCCGGATGCCCGCCCGGTCGCCCAGGGCCTTCTTCAGCGCCAGACCCAGGCAGATGCCCACGTCCTCCACCGTATGGTGACCGTCCACATAGAGGTCGCCGGTGGCCTGAACGGTGAGGCCAATTTTCGCATAAAACCCGAAGGCGGTGAGCATATGGTCAAAGAAGCCGATGCCGGTCTTCACGTTCACGTCACCGCCGTCCAGGTTCACGGTGACGCCAATCTGGGTCTCTTTGGTGTCTCGCGTGACGGTTCCAATCCGTGCCATGGTCATCCCTCCCGGTTACTCAAATCGTACTTTGATGGCATTGGCGTGAGCGGTCAGATGCTCCGTCTCCGCAAACACCTCGATATCTTTGTGGATGCTGCCCAGGGTGTCCTGGTCGAACTCCATGATGCTGGTCATCTTCAAAAAGCTGTCCACGGACAGGGGCGAGAAGAACCGCGCGGTGCCCGAGGTGGGCAGGACGTGGGCGGGACCTGCGAAGTAGTCGCCCAGAGGTTCCGGTGCCCAGTGACCCAGGAAGATGGCGCCTGCGTTGTGGATGTAGGGCAGGAGGGCACGGGGTTCGGCGGTGCAGATTTCCAAATGCTCCGGGGCAATTAAATCTGCCAGCTCGGCGCAGCGCTCCAAAGTGTCGCAGACGATGGCGGCACCGAAGTTGGCAAAGGACTGCTCCATGATCTCGCTGCGCTCCAGGTAGGACATCTGGCGGATGATCTCTTGATCCACTGCCTCCGCCAGCGCCTGGCTGGTGGTGAGCAGCATGGGAGACGCCAGCTTGTCGTGCTCCGCCTGGCTCATCAGGTCGGCTGCCACGAACTTGGGGTTGGCGGTGTCGTCCGCCACGATCAAAATTTCAGACGGGCCTGCCACCATGTCGATATCTACCGTGCCGTAGGCCATCCGCTTGGCCGCTGCCACATAGGCGCTGCCCGGCCCCACCAGCTTGTCCACTCGGGGGATAAATCCAGCGCCGTACATCAGCGCCGCCACCGCCTGGACGCCGCCGACGCCGATGACCCGATCCACACCGGCGATCTTGGCCGCAGCCAGCACCGCTTGGTTCAGGTTTTCCGTGGGAGGCGTCACCATGACAATCTCCTTGACTCCGGCCACCTTGGCGGGGACGGCGTTCATGAGGACACTGGAGGGATAGGCGGCGGTGCCGCCGGGGACGTAGACGCCCACCCGAGTCAGGCCGCGGACGATGCGTCCCACTTTGCCTCCGTCCGGATTCGTCCACTCCACCGTCTTGCACAGCAAGTGCTCGTTGTAGTCTCGGATGTTGTTGGCTGCGTGCTCCATGGCGGAGATGAGTTTAGGGTCACAGGCGTCATAGGCCGCCTGCAATTCCTCCTTGGAAAACTCCTTAGGCTCTGCCCCGTCCAGCTTCACGCTGTACTCCCGGACGGCCTCATAGCCCCGTTCCTTCACATCCGCCATCATTTGGGCGGCGGTGCGGTTGATCTCCTCGCCGATCTCCGCCGCACGGGTACGCAAATTATCGATCAGCGCCAGCTCTGCTGCGCCGTCTGCTTTGATGATCTGAATCATGTGTTATCCCTCAATATACTGTTCACACTTACTGATAAAATCCAAAATCTCGTTTTTGTACAGCTTCATGCTGGCCGTATTCACGATGAGTCGGGCACTGATGGGCGCCACCGTCTCGATAGGCACCAGGCCGTTGGCCTTCAACGTGGCGCCGGTCTCCACGATGTCCACAATGGCATCCGCCAGCCCCAAGATGGGCGCCAGCTCCACGCTGCCTTCGATCTTGATCACGTCCACGTCCATGCCCTTAGCGGCGAAAAACGCCTTGGTCACCGCCGGGTATTTGGAGGCGATGGTGCGGGTCTTATAGGTGCCATAGAAGTCGCTGCCCTCTTTCACCGCCAAGGCGAACCGGCACTTGCCGAAGCCCAAATCCAGCACCTCAAAGAAGCTGCCCCCCTGCTCCATGATGGTGTCCTTACCCACAATGCCCAGGTCGCAGATGCCGTGCTCCACATAGGTGATAACATCGGGGGCTTTGGACAGGACGGCGTCCAGGGGGTAGTTGGGGATGGAGTGAACCAGGCGGCGGCCGGGGTCTTTGATGGGGGAGCAATCCAACCCTGCCCGCTCAAAGAGTGCCACGCTGTTGTCCTGTAGTCTGCCCTTGGTCAGGGCGATGCGCAATCTGTTGCTCATACCGATACCTCCCGCTGTCCTTTGTCGTCCAATACGATGACGGTCTTGACGCCGTGCTCCCGTGCCATCTGCATGGTACTCTCCAGCTTCAGGCAGGGGGAGAGCTGGCAGGTGCCCTCCGGAGTGTGATCCACGATGGACAGCGCCCAGCCCAACAGCTCCGGCTCGAAGTGGATGACCTTCTCCACCTGAGGCAGTTCCGCCTTGGGCAGGCAGGAGGCCAGGGCGTCCACATCCACGGCGAAGCCGGTAGCTTTGGCGGGACGGCCGAAGCAGGTGGCCAGGTTGTCATAGCGGCCGCCGGAGAGGACAGCCACGCCAGCGCCCTCGGCATAGCCTCGGAAGATGACGCCGGTGTAGTAGTCCAGCTGGTGCACCATGCCCAGGTCGAACTTCACATGGTCACCGAAGCCGGCAGCGCAGAGGGTATCATATAAGGTACGCAAGTAAGCGGTGACCTCGGTGGGGCCGCCTTGGAGGGCTTCCGCCTCGTCCAGCACCTCTACCCCACCGAACAGGAAGGCCAGGCGCTTGATGGCGGCGCAGCCCTCTTGCTTTTCATAGGGAATGAGGAAATCGTTCAGGGCGGCGTAGCTCTTGCCCTCAATGAGGGAGCGCATCTTCTCCGTTTCCTCCTCGTCCATATCCAGCCGGTCGGAGAACAGGCGGAAGATACCGGCGTGCCCCAATTCCACATGGAATTTCTCCAGACCACAAGCCTTCATAGACTCCACAGCGGCAGCGATAACCTCCAAATCCGCTTTGATGCCGCCGGCGCCGATGAGCTCGATGCCGCACTGAGGGATTTCGCTGCTGTTGCCCTTGTTGCCGGTGTTGGAGCGGTAGACGGTGCCGTTGTAGAAGAACCGCCGAGGCAGTACCATGTCCTTGAGCTTGGTGCCCGCCACACGGGCGATGGGGGTGGTCATATCCGGCCGCATGACGCAAATCTTGCCGCTGCGGTCGATGACCTTGGTGAGGTTTTCCTGGGGAATATTGTTGCCTGCCAGGGTGAACACATCATAGTATTCCATCTCCGGCGTCATGATTTCCGTATAACCCCGCTGGCGGAACACACGGGTGAGCTGGCTCTGGACGATGCGCCGCTCCATGCACTCGCCGAACAGGCGATCTCGGGTGCCCTCCGGGGTGTTGGGGATGTATTTCATTGCGTCTGCACTCCTATCTGAAAAACGGGTTTGGTCGATGCGCCCGCTGTTACTTTAGTTCGCTAATACATTATCACGGAACAGTTTGTTTGTCAACTGGCATTTTGGATGAATGGGGTGGGTATTGGTTCAGCAGCACACTACATAAGAAAGGGAAACCCCTGGGGATGGTTGTACTATTTGGTTGCTTTTACCTTCTTAACCAACTCCCCACCTGCTGGCAGGCAGGGCCTACGCTAAAAACCTGCCCCCGGCAGGTTTTCTTAGCGCTGCGGGGTTTCCCCTCTTCCCGGCGAAGCCGGGAATTCACCCTTTCCTGCGCTCATTCGCCGGGAGTCCGGCGTACAAGCGTTTCCCGCAGGGAAACCTTGCCGCAGGCGGGATTTACGCTCGCCTGTCAAGCCCTGCAAAGCAAGAAATTCGCTCCGAGGCAGCTTCTTCCGCCGAACAGACGCACAGCGCCGTAAAGTTTTTTCGCTTCCTTTTTTTCAAAAAAGGAAGTTAGTCGAACCGCGGCTCCCACTCCCTTGCCCGATACGCCTGGTAACACATCCAGATCTGCTCCGGATTCTGTTTCCCCAGGATCAGGGGCGGCAGGTCGGTCAGCGGGAAATATCGTCGTTCTGACGTCTCAATGTTGGGCTGGAATTCGCCGCCCAATACCCGACAGAGGACGAACACCTTACAAACACCGTAAAAGTTGGCGGGACGGTTGCGTTTCTGCTGGCTGTCCAGAGCAACAATGCGATAGGGGTCTACGCTCAGGCCAGATTCCTCCCACGCCTCCTTTTTTGTGTTGGAACGGATCGTCTCCCCCTCATCGCACCAGCCGCCGGGCATGGACCATTTTCCGTTCCGCTCTCGCACCAACAGCACCCGGTCGTCGTCGAAGATGGCGGCGCGGGTCTCGATCTTTGGGGTCTGGTAGCCCAAATCCAGGGCGAAGGCGTCCTTGAGCCGTGCCGGAGGCAGATCCAGCTCATAGGCTGCCATCTCCGCCGCGATGTCCCGGATGCGCAGGAAGCGTTCCCGGTCGAAGTCGTTGGTGGTGTACTGGATGCCGGCGGCGGCCATGTTTTGCAGCTCCTTCGCCCAGCGGAAGAGCTGTGTCGATTTTGGTTCCATTTTCAAACCGCCTTTCATTTAGAATAAGGTAAGCTGACTGGTGTCGGGCAGGTCGTCCAACGCGCCCATATGCCGCAGCTGCTCCACGTGGGCTTTGGAGACCTTAGGGCAGGCATCCACCAGCTCCTCGACGGAGATGAACTCCCTCCCTTTCCGCTGCTCCACGATGGACTCCGCCGCCGCTTCCCCCAGACCGGGGATGGAGACGAAGGGCGGGATGAGCATTTTTTTGTCCTCCACCATGATGAAGTCCTTGGCAGCGCTCTGGTACAAGTCCATTTTGCCAAAGGTGAAGCCGCGGAGGTAGAACTCGTAGCACATTTCCAAGGTGGTATACATCTTATCTTCCACATCCGAGACCTTGTCCTTGGCCTTGATCTCCGCCATCTTGGCCTTGCACACGTCCATACCCAAGCACATACAGGTGGCGTCCACTGCTTTGGCACGGATGGAGAAGTAGGCTGCATAGAAGGCCAGCGGGCGATGCACCTTGAACCAGGCGATACGGAAGGCCATGGTGACGTAGGCCACGGCGTGGGCTTTGGGGAACAGGTACTTGATCTTCCGGCAGGACTCAATGTACCATTCCGGAATGTTGTGTTCCTGCATTTCTTCTACGATCCCGTCTGGCCAGCTTTTGCCCTTATGGATGACGCCCTTTCGCACCGCTTCCATGAATTTGAAGCTGCGCAGCTCGTCCACGCCCATGGAGATGAGGTAGAGCATGATGTCATCTCGACAGCCGATGGCCTCGGTGACCGAGGCGGTGCCAGACAAGATCAAGTCCTTGGCGTTGCCCAGCCACACGTCAGTGCCATGAGAGAAACCGGACAGGCGCAGGAGGGTGTCAAAGTTCTTGGGCTGGGTGTCGATGAGCATCCCACGGGTAAAGCTGGTGCCGAACTCCGGGATGCCGCAGGAACCGGTAGGCCCCAGCACCGGGTCGTTCTCAAAGCCAAGCACCTTGGAGGAGCAGAAGATGGACATGGTGTCCTTGTCGTCCAGGTGGATCTTTTGCGGGTCTACTCCGGTCAAGTCCTGGAGCATCTTGATCATGGTGGGGTCATCGTGCCCCAGCATATCCAGCTTCAGCAGGTTGTCCTCCATGGAGTGGTATTCAAAGTGGGTGGTGATGATGTCTGAATGAGGGTCATCCGCCGGATGCTGCACCGGACAGAAATCATAGATTTCTTTGTCAGCTGGGATGACCACCATGCCGCCAGGGTGCTGACCGGTCGTGCGCTTGACGTTGGTACATCCAGCAGCCAAACGGGCCTTTTCCGCCTCGGAAACGGTTAGATTCCGCTCCTCCAGGTACTTTAACACATACCCATAAGCGGTCTGCTCCGCCACGGTGCCCACGGTGCCTGCCTTGAACACATGGCTCTCGCCGAACAGCTCAAAGGTGTGCTGGTGCGCCTTGGCCTGGTACTCGCCCGAAAAATTCAGGTCGATATCCGGTACCTTGGTGCCGCCGTAGCCCAGGAAGGTCTCGAAGGGGATGTTGAACCCGTCCTTGTCCATAGGCGTGCCGCAATGAGGGCAGATCTTGTCAGGCAAGTCCGCCCCGCAGCCGTACTTTTCAATGTCCGTGTCGAAGTCGGAATAGCGGCAGTTGGGGCAGCGGTAGTGGGGCGGCAGGCTGTTGACCTCAGTGATGCCGGACAAAAAGGCCACGATGGAGGAGCCGACACTGCCTCGGGAGCCCACTAGGTAGCCGTGCTCCATGGAGTCCGCCACCAGCTTCTGGGCGGACATATAGATGACATCGTACTTCCGCTGGATGATGCCCGGCAGCTCCAGGTCGATACGGTCTTGGACGATCTTGGGCAGCTCATCGCCGTACAGGCGGTGGGCTTTTTCGTACACCAGCCGCTCCAATTCCTCCGCCGAATTCTCCAGTTTTGGCGCAAACAACCCCTTGGGCAGGGGCGGGATCACATCGCACATTTTGGCAATGTGATTGGGGTTGTCGATGACCACCTTCCGGCAGTCCTCTGCACCTAAGTACGCAAATTCGTCCAGCATCTCGTCGGTAGTCTTAAAGTAGATGGGCAAAGATTTATCTGCATCGGAAAAGCCGCTGGCGTTGAGCAAAATGTGCCGGAACTGTTCCTGCTCCGGATCCAGGAAATGCACGTCGCCCGTGGCGCACACCGGCTTGTTCAGCTCCTTGGCCAGCTTCACAATGGTGCGGTTCAGGTCACGCAAGCCTTCTTCATCGGCGATGGTGCCCTTGTCCAGCAGAAAGAAGTTGTTGCAGATGGGCTGGATCTCTAAGAAGTCGTACCAGGACGCAATGCGCCGCAGCTCCCGCCAGTCTTTGTGGTCTAAGATCGCCTTGAACAGCTCGCCGGCAGCGCAGGCGCTGCCCACGATCAGTCCCTCTCGGTTCTCGTTGATCAGGCTCTTAGGCATGATGGGGAACCGGTGGAAATGCTCCAGGTGGGACAGGGAGATGAGCTTGTAAAGGTTGCGCAGACCGGACTGGTTTTTCGCCAACAGGATGACGTGTCCCGGCTTTTGCCGGCGCTTCACCGCCGAACGGAGCTGGAGCATTTTGCCGTTGATCTGGTCAATGCGCTCCACCCCCAAGTCCCCCAGCATCCGCCGGAAGGGCATGAGCATATAGCCCACCATGGCGGCATCATCGCAGGCGCGGTGGTGGTTAAAGGCGGGCAGTTTCAGGTGCTCCGCCACGATGTCCAATTTGTATTTTCCCAAATCCGGCAGCAGATTCTGCGCCAAGATCAGGGTGTCAATGGAGGGATTGGTGAACGGTCGCCCCATCCGGGCGCACCCTTCCGCCAAAAATCCCATGTCGAACTCGGCGTTGTGAGCGGCCAGGGGACGATCTCCCACCCAGTCCAAAAAGGCGTTCAGCGCCTCCTCCTGGCTGGGCGCATCGGCCACCATGGAGTCGGTGATGCCGGTCAGCTCCACGATGTTTCGAGGGATGGGGCGAGCCGGATTGACGAAGGTGTTGTACTGATCCACCACTTCCCCGTTCTTGAGTACCACGGCGCCGATCTCGGTGATGACGTCCCGTTTCCGGCTCAGACCGGTAGTCTCGATGTCGAAACAGACGATCTCAGTGTCTATGGACAGCGGACAGTCTCCGTGCACCACCACTCGGTCGTCCACGTCGTTGACAAAGTACCCTTCCACGCCGTAGATGACTTTGATCTTGTCTCCGGCAGCACTGGCTGCATCGGGGAACGCCTGGGCGATACCGTGATCGGTGATGGCGATGGCCTTGTGCCCCCAGGAGATGGCGCGCTTGACTGCGTCCTTCACCTCGGTGAGGGCGTCCATCTTGGAAAATCTGGTATGTAGGTGCAGCTCCACCCGCTTCTCCTCCGCCCGATCTTTTCGGGCAGGCGGCGCTTCCGCCTCGGCGATGGCAAAGGGGGACAGCTCCAGATCGCCGTTGTACAGCCCCAGCTTGCCCTCCACCGTCACATACATCCCCTTCTTGATGCCCTCTAGGATGGGTTTCGCCGCCCGATTCTCCATGAATTTGGAGACGGTGACTGAATTGGTGTTGTCCGTGATATAGAAACGGATGACCCAAGCGTTGCGCTTTTTCAGCTCCCGATGGTCGATGCCGAACACCTTGCCGGTGACGGTGACCCGCCGCAAGTCCAGACGCACCTCGCTCATGGGAATAGGCTTGGTGCGGATGGACTTGCCCAAAATCATCCCCACCACCGGTTTCAGCTGCCCCTTCTTTTTCACAGGCATGGGGGGGCGGTTGGCCATGGCCTTTTTCATGGCCGCCTGACGGAGGGCTTCCGTCTGGGCGAACACATCCGCTGGCGTATTCGGGATGGGTGGTGCGTCCATTGCTTCCGGCGGTTCCGGCGGCAGTTCTTCCCAGCAGGGTTCCTGAGGGAACGCCTCCTCCGGCGGCTCCTCTGGCAGGGGGATGTCATCCCTTGCTCCGGCATCCACGACAGGTTCCGCTGACGCTGGGACGGGTGCGGGAACCGGCTCCGGAACAAGTTCCGGAGTGGGCTGCGCTGCCGGCTGGGGCTGGCGCAGCGTGGCTGCTTGCAGGCCGTAGGCCAAGCAGATACTCTGCTGGATGGCAGCGACCTGGTCGGGCGGGATGGGATAGGAAAAGGACACCTCCAAGTCCACCGACCGGCTGGCCTGGTGGATGGCGGCATCCCATATGATACAGCTTTGCGCCGCCTCCAGCGTCGCCCCGTGCAGTGCGCACTGGGCGAACATCTGGAGCAGCGGAATGCCTTGTTTATCTCGCATAGTACTCTCCTGAGGTCGATTACAAGGTATCAATTAACGCGAACAATTCGTCTACTAACCGGTCTTCCGGCACCTTTTTCAGCACTTTTCCGTGGGAAAAGAGCATTCCGAAGCCGTTGCCGCCAGCGATGCCCACATCTGCTGCGGACGCTTCCCCGGGGCCGTTGACGATGCAGCCCATGACTGCTACAGTGATGGGTTTTTGCACCGTTTTCAGACGGCGCTCCACCTCTTGTGCCAACGGGATCAAGTCGATGCGGGTCCGTCCGCAGGTGGGGCAAGAGATGAGGTTGGGGCCGTCCTGGCGCAGGCCAACGGCTTGCAGGATGCGCTTGGCGGTGACCACTTCCTCCACCGGATCGGCGGTCAGGGTCACCCGGAAGGTGTCACCGATGCCCAGTGCCAGCAGACCACCGATGCCGATGGCGGATTTGATGGTGCCCATGGTGGCGGTGCCCGCCTCGGTGACCCCCAGGTGAAGGGGGTAGTCGCTGCGCTGGCGCATAAGCTGGTAGGCTTGCATGGTGATAGGGACGCTGGAGGATTTTAAGCTAACGCAGATGTCATCGAAGTCAAATCGGTTGAGCAGCTTGATGTGGCCGAAGGCGGATTCCACCAGGGCTTCTGGGCAGACCTTGCCGTATTTGGCCAGAATGTCCTGCTCCAAGCTGCCCCCGTTGACACCGATGCGGATGGGGATATTTTTCTGCCGGCAGGCGTCCGCCACCGCCTTCACTCGGTCGGGAGAACCGATGTTGCCTGGGTTGATGCGCACTTTATCCACTCCGGCGGCGATGCATTCCAGAGCCAACTTATAGTCGAAGTGAATGTCCACCACCAGCGGAATCTTGCAGTGCTCCTTGATGGTGCCGATGGCCTTGGCGGAGGCTTTGTCGGGTACTGCCACCCGGACGATCTCACAGCCCGCTTCCTCCAAGCGGCGGATCTGCTGGATGGTGGCTTTCGGGTCGTCAGTGCGGGTGCTGCACATAGACTGGATGGAGACGGGCGCACCGCCACCTACCAAGACGTTGCCCACTTTGATCTGTTTTGTCATATGGTATCTACCTCTTTTACTAACCGATGATGCGATAGACGTCCTGGACGGCCACCACGACCATCAAGCCTAGCAGCAGCACCAGGCCGCCGAAGTGGACGTATCCTTCATATTTGGCGGGAATGCGTCTGCGAAAGAGCAGGACTGCCAAGCCGTTTAAAATCAGAAAAAACACCCGTCCGCCGTCCAAGGCGGGGAGGGGCAGCAGGTTCATAAAGGCCAAGTTGATGGCCAAAAAAGCGGCGAAGTAGAGCAGGTTATCCACTGCCTGCCGTACTCCATCGGCGGACTCGGCCATCTGTCCCATGGCATCTACGATGCCGATGGGGCCGGAGAGGGCGCTGAACCCCACTGCGCCAGTGAACAGGTCTTCCAGGCTCCACCAAATCATCCGCACGAAGTCCACACTGTTGGCCAGTCCCAGCCGCAGCTTGCTGCCGAAGGTAGCCTCCTTGCTTTGGAAGTACAGGCCATACATGGTGACCTTTTTGCCCTCCACCTCATATTCCCGCGGCGTCAGGGGCAGGTCATTCAGCGTGATCTTCTCCCCGTCTCGGCGCACCACGATGTCATGGGTCTTGCCGTTGCCCCGATTTAACAGGGTGGAGATGTCACTGTAGAGCAGGACAGCGCTGCCGTCAATGGAAACGATCTCATCTCCAGCCTGGAGCATAGTCTCCCCCTGGCAGGGGAAGCCGTCTACGAAGCCACTGAGGGTGGTGGAGACGTAACCAGTGGAGGCGGCGAAAAGGCAGAGGATGAGGAGCATTCCGGCGATAAAATTGGAGGCAGAGCCAGCAATCAAAACCAGGAATTTTTTCCATCCGGCGGTGTTGCCAAAGGCACGCGGATCATCACTCTCCCCGTCCTCCCCTTCCATGGCGCAGAATCCGCCAATGGGGAACAGGCGGAGGGAATATTGGGTCTCCTTTCCCTCCTTATGCCACAGCTGAGGCCCCATGCCGATGGAGAATTCCAACACCTTCACGCCGCAGGCTTTGGCCACTAGAAAGTGACCCAGCTCGTGGATGGCGATGAGGAGACCGAAGATGACGATGGCGATGATGATATAGATGAGTTTGGTCATAATTCCTCACATTCTTTTACATACGGCTCCAAGCGGACGCCACTGCTTCCCGGGCGGCGTGGTCGGCGGTCAAGATCTGTTCCAGGGTATCCGCCGAGCCTTCCGGCACGGTTTCCAGGGCATACTGCACCAAATCAGCAATATCCAGAAACCCAATTTTATCCTGTAAAAACAGTCCAACCGCCGCCTCATTGGCACCGTTGAGCACTGCGCAGGGCGTGCCCGATTTCCGTGCCGCTTCTAAGGCCAGTTTCAAGCACTGGAAGGTGTCCAAGTCCGGTTTGGCAAAGGTCAGAGGCGGACAGGAGAACAGATCCAGCGGCGCTGCCACTGCCTCCGTCCGGTCAGGATAGGTCAGGGCGTACTGGATAGGCAAACGCATATCCGCCACGCCCAACTGTGCCAAAACGGCGTTGTCTCGGTATTCCACCAGGGAGTGGATAATGCTCTGGGGGTGGACGGCAATGGACACCTGGTCGGGGGTGAGCCGATACAGGCGCATGGCCTCGATGAACTCCAAGCCCTTGTTCATGAGGGTGGCGGAGTCGATGGTGATTTTCGCGCCCATGGACCAGTTGGGGTGCTTCAGAGCGTCAGCACGGGTGACGTACTTCAGTTCTTCCCGACTCTTGCCGAAGAAGGGGCCGCCGGAGGCGGTCAAGATGACCCGCTTGATTTCTCCGTGACTGCGGCTGCCCTGGAGACACTGGAAAATGGCGGAGTGCTCACTGTCCACCGGCACGATCTCCGCGCCGCAGCGTGCAGACTCGCTCATGACCAGCTCACCCCCACAGACTAGGGTTTCCTTATTGGCTAGGGCGATGCGTTTTTTCTCGTGGATGGCGGCCAAGGTCGGCTCCAGGCCGATCATGCCCACCACGGCGGTGAGCACCGTGTCCGCTTCGGGCAGGGTAGCCGCCTCTAACAGGCCGGTGCGGCCGGAGGCCACCCGGGTGCTGGTGTCAGCGATGCGGGTCTTTAAGTCCGCTGCGGCGGACTCGTCCCAGCACACGGCCAGCTTTGGTTGGAACTTGCGCACCTGGTCTTCCAGCTGCGCCACGCTGCGGTTGGCGGCCACAGCAGCCACAGACATTCCGCAGGCGGCAATCACGTCCAGAGATTGCCGCCCGATGGAGCCTGTGGAACCCAGTAAGGATATGGTTCTCATACTGTCCTCCACCTGATATTACAGGGTATTATATTCAAAAAACGGTACGATCATGAGTAACAGATAGGTCAGCGGTGCGCAGAAGGTCACGCTGTCAAAGCGATCGAGCACCCCGCCATGTTCCCGAAACAGGTGGCCGTAGTCCTTGATGCCGTACTGGCGCTTGATATAGCTGAAGGACAGGTCGCCCAGCTGAGAGACCAGACTGCCCAGCAGACCGTACAGAGCCAGCATCCAATAGACCGGTGCGTGTCCCAGCACCTTGCTGATGAACAGGCCATAAAGCACACAGCACAGAGCTGCCCCCAGGAAGCCGCCCACGCTGCCCTCCACCGTCTTTTTGGGGGAGAGGTGGGGCGCCAGCTTGTGTTTGCCGAAGCGCATTCCGGCGAACAGCGCAAAAGCGTCGCTGGTGAAGGCGCAGACAAAGGGCAGGAACATATACAGCCGCGCGTGCTCCAAGTCCGCCATGAGGACGAACACAGAGAGCATACTGGGCACCACCAAAGCGGCAAATACCGTCATAGCCATCTCCTCCACCTGCATGGTCTGCCGGCTGGCGATGGCCTCCCCAAAGAGCAGGAGCATGAGGACGAACACGCCGCCCACAGCCCCCACGATGCGGCAGCCGAAGTAGTACCAAAGGGGCACCAGCGCAGAAAAGAGCGCAGCATAGACCACCAAGCGCCGGTTGTGTACTGCCTGAGTAGCCCCCAGCAGCTCATAGGCTGCAATGGCACAGAGGGCGCTGAAAGCCACAGTCAGGACAATGACCGGTGAGAAAAACAGGATCACGATGAGCAGTGGGATCCCCACCAATGCAACCATAATACGTCCCAGCATAGGTTAGACACCTCCAAATCGTCGGGAGCGCCCCTGATAGGAGGCGATCGCTTTCAAAAGCTCATCGGGAGAAAAATCCGGCCAGAGCACGTCAGTAAAGTAGTATTCCGAGTAGGCGGACTGCCAGAGCAGGAAGTTGGAAGTCCGAATCTCCCCGCTGGGGCGAATGATCAGCTCCGGGTCGGGGATACCGGCGGAGTACAGGTCATTGGCGAACGCTGTTTCCGTCAGCTCCTCCGGCTTGGCCTTCCCTTCCAAGCAGTCCTGGGCGAACTTTCGAGCCGCCCGAACGATCTCATCCCGACCGCCGTAGTTCAGGCACACATTGACCTGGAAGCCCGTGTAGCCTTCCGAGATCTTGCGCGTCTCCTGGCACAGCTGATACAGCTCTGGATCCAAGCTGGTCAAGTCTCCAAAAAACTCCAGTTTGATGTGATCCCGTGCCATTTCCTCGATGGCCTCGTGGAGGTATTTGCGCAGCAGACCCATAATGGCCCCCACTTCCTCCTGGGGTCGCTTCCAATTTTCCGTGGAAAAGGCGTAGACGGTCAGGTAATCCAAGCCGATGTCTTTGCAGTAGGTGGCGATGGTGCGGAAGGTCTCCGCACCGGCGGCGTGTCCGGCCGTTCGGGGCATCCCCCGTTTCTTGGCCCAGCGGCCGTTGCCATCCATGATGATGGCAACGTGACGGGGCAGGCGGTCAAAATCCACCTGGGGATGAGCGGTGGTAGTTGGTTTCTTTTTGTTTTTACGAAATAGGAACATATCCTTCTATGAACGCCAAAACGGGATTTGACAATCCCGTTTTGACCTCTTTCCTCCAGTTTGATAGATGTGCGGACAAACCAGCACTTACACGTTCATCAGTTCCTTTTCCTTTTCTGCGGTGAGAACGTCAATGTCCTTGCAGCGCTTGTCGGTCAGGTTCTGGAGTTCCTTTTCATAATCCTTCGCCTCGTCCTCGGTGATCTCAGACTTCTTCTTCATGGCCTTGACCTTATCCATAGCGTCCCGACGGATGTTGCGGATGGCGATCTTGCCGCTCTCGCCGTACTTCTTCACCTGCTTGGTCAGATCCTTACGGCGTTCCTCGGTGAGCTGGGGGAAGTTCAGGCGGATGATACGGCCATCGTTCTGGGGGTTGATACCCAGGTCGGAGGTGTTGATGGCCTTCTCAATGGCCTTGAGCAAGGACTGATCCCAGGGCTGGATGGTCAGCTGACGGGGATCGGGGGAAGCGATGGTAGCCACCTGGTTCAGGGGAGTGGGGGTGCCATAGTATTCCACGCTGATGCGGTCGAGCACCTGCGCATTGGCACGGCCAGCACGGACGGCGGCAAAATCTTCCTGGACGGAATTCAGGGTCTTCTGCATCCGAGCGTCCGTATCATTCAAAAATTCCTTCATCATAGTGTGTTTCCTCCTTAGTGTACAATGGTGCCGACTTCTTCACCCATGACGGCACGCACGATGTTTTGGGGGTCTTTCAATGCAAACAGCATCACCGGAATCTGACATTCCATGGCCAGAGAGGTGGCTGTAAAGTCCATGACTTCCAGGTGCTTGGCAAGCACCGTGTCGTAGTCGATCTCATCGAACCGCACAGCGTTGGGGTCGATGGCGGGGTCTGCGTTGTAGACGCCATCCACATTCTTGGCAAGCAAAATCATATCCGCATCGATCTCCGAAGCACGGAGCACCGCGCCAGTATCGGTGGAGAAGAAGGGGTTGCCGGTGCCGCAGCCGAAGATGACCACGCGCCCCTTTTCCAGGTGCCGGACGGCACGGGCGCGGATGTAGGGCTCAGCGATGGACTTCATCTCAATGGCGGTCTGAACACGGACATCCACTTCCTTGCGCTCCAGCACATCCGCCACGGCCAGGGCATTGATGACCGTGGCCAGCATCCCCATGTGGTCAGCACGGACTCGCTGCATATCATCGCCGCCGTCCTTCTTGCCCCGCCAGAAGTTGCCGCCGCCTACCACAACGCCCACCTGGACGCCCAGCTGGGTACATTCTTTGATGGCATCGGCCACTTTGTTAATCACATCAAAGTTCAGGCCGCGCCGTTCGTCGCCAGCCAGGGCTTCTCCGCTGATCTTCAATAAGACTCGTTTATATTTTGGTGCTTCCATCCGGATGATCTCCTTTACGATTTCCATACCTATTTGAAAAGTATCCAAAAGAGTGAATTTATCTCTTATATTTTAATCTATTTTTGCCTTTTTGGAAAGAGGTTCAGGGGATTTTTTTTCACACAAAGTCAACTTTCCCCATTCTGAATTTTTAATGGCAATTTTATTGCTTTTCCCCCATTTTGTACTATAATCTACTCAAAAGAACCGTGCAGAAAGAAGGTCATCCTCATGCCAACCGTCTCCGCCCCCGCCTCCAAACGCTCCAATCGACCGGTCAAAGGCCACACTTTTTCCTGGAAGCTGCTCCTTCTGCTGGCTGTTGCCGGTGTGCTCTTTCTCTTTCTCCGCCCCTACCTGCTCTCATCCAAGTCCCTGCCGCCGGTGCTGGAGGAGGACTGGATCACAGTAGATCTGCTGCCGGAGAACCCCTACTCCCGTCCCCAGATCCCACTAAAGCAGGTCAACGGCGTGGTCGTCCACTACACTGGCAACCCCAACACCTCTGCCGAGGCCAACCGCAGCTACTTCGCCGGTCTCGCCCAGTCCGGTGCCACCTACGCCAGCAGCCATTTCATCATCGGCATCGACGGCAAGATCATCCAGTGCATCCCTCTCAATGAAATCGCCTACTGCTCCAACTCCCGCAACGATGACACCATCTCCATTGAGTGCTGCCATCCCGACCAGTCCGGTCAATTCTCCGATGCCACCTATCAATCGTTGGTAAAGCTGGTGCGCTACCTAGCGGATGGGTACGTGCTGAGCAGCGATGATGTGATACGGCACTACGATGTGACCGGCAAATTATGTCCGTATTATTACGCAACCAATCCGGAGGCTTGGGAGGCGTTTAAAAAGGATGTGTTCTCCCCTTCTCTGTTCTAAACAGACTGACCACAAAAAAGAAAGCAGCTTCTGCTCAATAGGAGCAGAAGCTGCTTGCAAGTGATTTTGGATTTGACACCGCTGAAAGGTGCGCAATAGAACAACCTCAGATGGTTGCTGTCCCGTCAGTTCATTCTTTATACCATACAATTCATGACCACGCTGATCATCATTTCTTTTTCTTCCGGTCTGGACTCTGCTATCATAATGGTTAGTGCTACTAAAGCAGCATCTTCGATTTTCTTTTGTCCATCTATAAACAACGCCTTATTTTTATCAAGAAAATAAAGAAACATTGTCGCAGCAATTCGTTTATTTCCATCGAAAAAGCTGTGGTTTTTCGTTATAAAATACAGCAGATTTGCCGCTTTTTCTTCCAAAGATTCATAGATCTCTCTTTCTCCAAAGGACTGATAAATATTACCGATACTGCCTTTAAAAGAATCATCTTTCTCTTTCCCAAACAAATCTGACTCGTCCCCAAATCGCATACTTTGAATTACATCCATACATTCCTCATAGGAAAGGACATACGTTGCACGATTTCCTTCAGGCCGTGTCATATTTTGGTGATCATAAGCATCCAACAAGTCCAATGCGCTGCTATATTTTTCTATTACAGAAAGAACCTGTCTGCTGTCTGATTCGTTTTCGGGTCGCGTCATAATTCGTATCACCTCACCTAACTGTCTGATACGAATATCGTTTACTGCATAACCATTTAAAATGTACTGTTTTAAAACAGAATTCGCCCATCTGCGAAATTCAACGCCACGTTTTGATTTTATGCGATAGCCGACGGAAATGATGACATCCAAATTATAGTATTCTACATTTTGTTCAACTTCACGGTTTCCTTCCATTTGAACTGTCGCAAATTCTGCGACGGTTGACTCTATGTTATCCAATTCTTCCTTTAATGCAGTACTAATATAGTTTCCTATTGTCTTTATATCTCTATCAAACAGCTTGGCGATTTGATTCTGATTCAACCATACCGACCCATTCTCCACATTCACAGGTAGTTTAACCTGTTTATCTTCTGTTTCAAAAAATAGGATTTCATTCTCTCCTGTCATCTAACTTCTCCTCGCTCCTTTCTTTCCTATCATTCTATTCCATCCTAAAAGATCTCCATCATTCCCCTTGTTGTGAAATAATGGAGATGCTTTTCTCAATGCAAAATCAAAACCACTAGTAAACTAGTGGTTTGCACAGACCCTAGAAGGGTCATTACAGGCAAAACCCCTAAAGGGGCATTGAAAAGTTTGACACC
>JABLTQ010075827.1_pt1 | contig 24064 bp, 20 predicted proteins | sample 7160101 | NCBI WGS metagenome assembly JABLTQ01 (sample SAMN14651228, study PRJNA627086) | human gut metagenome | isolation source: feces | host: Homo sapiens
GCTATTAAGGCTCTTGTTGATGCGGATCAGGTTGTTATCGCATGCGGTGGCGGCGGAATTCCTGTTTTAGCACAGGATAATAAGCTTCAGGGCGCCAGTGCTGTTATCGAGAAGGATCTTGCAGCAGGAAAGCTTGCAGATACTCTTGATGCAGACAGACTTGTTATACTTACAAGCGTTGACAAGGTCTGCCTGAACTATGGCAAGGAGGATGAGAAGCCGCTTGATACCATGACTGTCGATGAGGCAAAGAAGTACCTTGCAGCAGGCGAGTTTGATGAGGGTACCATGGCTCCAAAGATTGAGGCGGCTATCGACTTTATCGGTGACTCTGCCATCCGTTCGGTGCTTATCACAAAGCTCAATAAAGAGGGCAAGACTGTTTCAGGTGGTATGGGCACTTTAATTACAAAGTAGAGCTTAATTGTTATAATTCACATATATCCCACACGTCTATATGCATTTTGCAGAGTAGATGTGTGGGATTCTAAATAAAAAGAGTAAGATAGAAGGTAACACAAAATGAGTGAGAAAAGGCTTCAAAAGAGAGATGAAATCTCAGACGAGTACAAATGGAAGCTTGAGGATATGTATGATACAGATGAGCTGTGGGAGGCTGAGTGCGAAAAAGCGTCACAGCTTGCAGAAAATCTATCCGGACTTAAGGGACATCTGGCCGACAGTGCAGCAACGCTGCTTGATTTTTTTAAGAAGCAGGATGAGTTGTCTTATTATTTAGAGCGTATAGTGGTCTATGCGAATGAGCGCTCGCATCAGGACACTGCTGTGTCGAAATATCAGGCATATGTGTCAAAGGCAGAGACACTGACTGTTCAGGCATCAGGTGCGCTGGCATTTGCGAGTCCGGAGATTTTGCAGATAGATGATAAAAGGCTTGAGAGCTTTTACAGTGAGAGCAATGAGCTTATGCACTATAAGCGTGCGATTGATGAGATAATGCGTCAGAAAGAGCATACCTTATCGGCTGCAGAGGAGAATATCCTGGCGCAGTGCGGTGAGATGGCTGCAGCGCCGGAGAATATATTCAGCATGTTCAACAATGCGGATATCAAATTCCCGTATATCACTGATGTCGAGGGAAATAAAATCCGTATCACGCACGGCAATTTCATAGACTTTTTAAGCAGCAAGGACAGAAGTCTGCGCAAGCAGGTGTTCCGCGGAGTGTATGATTCGTACAAGAAGTGGAGCAATACTGTTTCCATGATGTACATCAGCAAGCTGAAAAATGACACTTTTTATGCAAGGGTAAGAAAATATGACAGCGCAAGGGCCATGTATTTATCCGATGGCGATATTCCTGAGAGTGTCTATGACAATCTGATTGAGACGGTTCACGCACATCTGCCGGCTCTGCACAGGTACATGGCGCTTAGGAAGAAGCTTTTAGGTGTGGAGCATCTGCATATGTATGATTTGTTTGCACCGATTGTGGACAATGTACAGACCACCTATACCTATGATGAGGCGAAAAAGCTTGTGGCAAAGGCGCTTGAGCCTATGGGCGATGAGTATGTCAGCACACTTAAGTCTGGCATGGAGAGTGGCTGGATAGATGTATATGAGAATGAGAACAAGAGAAGCGGTGCGTATTCATGGGGCGCTTACGGCACTCATCCGTATGTGCTTTTGAACTATGCCGACAATCTGGACAGTGTGTTTACGCTGGCTCATGAGATGGGACATGCGATGCATACATACTATTCAAATGAGCATCAGAGCATCACCTACGCGGGATACCTGATTTTTGTGGCAGAGGTTGCATCCACCTGCAATGAATCGCTTCTAATGCACTATATGCTTGAGCATTGTGAGGATGAGAATGAGAGAAAATATCTCATGACACATTTTCTGGACGGCTTCAGGACGACACTTTTCAGGCAGGCGCAGTTTGCAGAGTTTGAGCATATAGCTCACCGGAAAATGCAAAAGGGCGAGCCGGTTACCAAGGATGTGCTAAATGAGCTGTGGCATGAGCTGAATGTGCAGTACTACGGACCGGATATGCGCGTGGATGATGAGATATCATATGAGTGGATGCGCATACCGCATTTTTACACACCGTACTATGTATATCAGTACTCGACGGGCTATTCGGCAGCAGTTGCTTTTTCAAAAAAGATACTTGAGGAGGGAAAGCCTGCTGTGGATAAGTATATAGGAAATTTCCTGTGCGGTGGATGCTCGAAGAATCCAATCGAGCTGCTAAAGAGTGCCGGTGTCGATATGAGCACACCAAAGCCTGTGGATGACGCACTCAATGTATTTGAGGATTATCTGAAGCAGTTTGAGGCAGCAACTAAGTAAGGAGAAACAATTTTATGGAAAGAATTAAAAGCTTTACAATCAATCATAATATTCTTAAACCTGGATTTTATATTTCAAGAAAAGACGGAGAAATCGTTACATACGACCTTCGTACAAGAAAACCTAATGCAGGCGATTATATGTCCAATTCAGCTATGCACTCAGTGGAGCATATGTTTGCAACATGTGTGAGAAACTCTGAGATTGCAGATGATGTGGTATATTTTGGACCGATGGGCTGTCAGACAGGTTTCTATCTCGTTGTGAGGGATGTCAAGCCGGGAAAGGTTTTTGAAATCACCAAAGAGGTCTTAAAACAGATACTGGAGTATGATGGACCGGTGTTTGGTGCATCAGCCATAGAGTGCGGACATTACGAGAATCTGTCACTTGACGAGGCAAAGAAGGAGTGCCGTGCATATCTAAAGGTACTTGAGAGCCAGACAAATATGGAGTTTACTTATCCACAGTAAACGAAGACTAAAAATATAATAGCAAGATAGCAGGAATGGAGAAATAAAATGACAATAGGTGTAATTGGTGCAATGCAGATGGAGGTCGATGACTTAAAGGCTCAGATGACAGACACACAGACAGAGGTTTACAGCGGAGTGGAGTTTGTTGAGGGCAAAATCGGCGATCAGTATGTGGTTGCGGCAAAATGCGGAATAGGAAAGGTATTTGCGGCAATATGTGCAGAGGCCATGATTTTGAAATATGATGTAGATATGATTGTCAATATCGGAGTGGCAGGAACTTTGACAAAGGACTTAAATGTGCTTGATGTGGCAGTAGCCACAAACGTGCTGCAGCACGATATGGATACATCGCCAATCGGAGATCCGAAGGGGCTTCTTTCAGGCATCAATATGATTCTGCTTCCGGCAGATATAAAAATGGTGGAGCTCATGTGCTCATGCTTAGCTGACAGGAATATCCACTATAAAAAGGGCAATATCGCAACAGGAGATCAGTTTATTGCCACAAAGGAGCAGAAGGATTATATTTCGAATACCTTTGATGCAATCGCAGCAGAGATGGAGGGTGGCAGCATCGGTCATGTGTGCTATGTGAACAAGGTGCCATTTGCCATTCTTCGCTCAATATCAGACGGCGATGGCGGCGAGACAGACTACCAGACCTTTGCGGAGAAGGCTGCGCATCAGTCGATTGAGGTAGTGCTTGAGTTTATCGGAAGGGCAGAAGAACTGAAATAGAGTTATTTCATTATTCATAATTTGTGATAATAAAGAATAGTATATAGCATGAGTGAATACAGAGCATACATGCAAAATACAAAACTACATAATGGGACAAAACGAAAGAAACGCCGACACAGATTCCTTTTTGGAGTGCTGCTGTCGGCGCTTCTTATTACAGGCGCTTTATATGGCAGAGAGTATGACATATCGCAGCTGAAAAATATAGAGGTGATGGAGACACTTAGCAGTGCTGTGAGTCAGTTCGGAGACAGAAAGCTGCCTGTATATTCGGTTCAGACAACAGAAAAAAAGATAGCCCTTTCATTTGACTGTGCCTGGGGAGCAGAGGATTTTGACAGTATGATGGAGACACTTGACAAGCACAACGTAAAGGCTACATTTTTTATGACAGGAGGGTTTGTGAGTGATAATCCTGAATGTGTAAAGACGCTGGTTGAAAAAGGGCATGAGCCCGGAAATCACAGTGAGCACCACTATGATATGGCAACAATCACGGCAGGCGAGATGAAGACAGAGATAATGGATGTGCACAAAAAGGTCAAGGAGCTGACCGGAAAGGATATGAAGGTATTCAGACCGCCATACGGCTCGTACAACAATGAACTGATTGACACAGTGTATGGCTGTGACTATTATCCAATCCAGTGGGATGTGGATTCGCTCGACTGGAAAAACTATGGTGTGCAAAACATTATAGATACAGTGTGCAATCACAAAAGCCTGGATTGTGGCTCGATAATACTCTGCCATCTAGGCGCAAAATATACCTCGCAGGCACTCGATGAGATGCTCACAAAGCTGCAGGGTATGGGCTATGAGATAGTTCCGGTATCAAAGCTGATCATGACTGAAGGCTATCATATGGATGCAAACGGTATGCAGATCAAGGACTGAGCAATTTCATAAATCAATATTTTAGTCAATATTTAGTCAATAATTTAGCCCCTTACGATATTGTTATTTACAGACAAGTGTGTTAAACTAAAACTATATTTTAAAGAAGCTGTGAGACAGCTATGGGGGTAAATTATATGACAGATACAGGTTTTTTAGTAGCATTCTTTATAGTTATTTTTTTAGTTATCATCTTTGCGCTTGTCGCTGTAATCGGAGCCGTTACAAGTGCTGTTGCAGGTATCAATGATGATGAGGATGAGATTGAGGAAGAGGGCATTTGAAGCTAAAATAAAAGATATTTAAAGACATTTAAAGACATCGAATTATATTAATCGTATAATTGGGTGTCTTTTTTATTGTTAAAAACTCTTAAAAAAGTATAAACCAATTGAGTTGCAATCCGCCACATTGTATAATAAAAGTATAATAGCGAATTAAATTTATTGTGAAAATCGTAGTAATCACAATGTTTATCAAACTAAGGCAGGACATTATCAAGGAAAAGAAGAAGGAGGGGTCAGATGATATCAAGATATAGTGTAAAAAAGCCTTTTACTGTACTTGTAGGAGTACTGCTGGTAATAGTGCTCGGTGTTGTATCACTTGGCAGGATGACGACAGATCTGCTGCCGGATATGAGCTTTCAGTATGCACTTATCGTGACAACAGATATGGGAGCAAGTCCACAGGAGGTGGAGAGCGATGTCACCGCGCCGCTTGAAGCAGCTATGGCAACTACGTCAAATATCAAAAACGTAAGCTCAATGTCATATAACAGCTATTCTCTGGTGACATGCGAGTATGAGCAGAATGCCAACATGGATTCTGTAGTGATAGAGATGCAGCAGAAAATAGATCAGGTCGAGGCTGGCTGGAAGGATGGAGTGGGTACTCCGACCATTATGAAGATAAATCCGGACATGCTTCCAATCATGATGACTGCTGTGGATATGGATGGGAAAAGCAAGTCGGAAATCACCGACTTTGTGGAAAACACACTTAAGCCTGCAATTGAGAGTACAGAGGGAGTCGCATCAGTGACTGCGACAGGTGAGCTCACCGAGCAGATACAGGTCACGATGAATCAGGCCAAGATAGATGCGCTCAATGAGAAAATAAATAATGCCGTTTCAAAGAAATTTGATGATGCAAAAAGTCAGATGGATGATGCAAGCGCAAAGATAGAGAGCGGACAAAACGCAATCACATCTGCATCGGATCAGATGAGCGCGGGAGTGGATACGCTAAAGGAGCAAAAGGCAAAGCTTGCAGAGCAGAAGACTCAGCTAGAGAGTACTCTTGCAAGCTTAAATGAGCAGAAGAGCCAGCTTGAAACAATTCAGTCAGCTCTTTCAGACTTCATGAATAGTGATACATATACAAAGACAATTCCGTCACTCAAAGAGGGCGCAAATGCACCGGGTGAAGCGGGCACAGCACTCAAAGCGCAGCTTGAGCAGGTTGATAAGCAGATTGCAACACAGTTTTCAGGTCTCTCGGCGCTTGGAATCACCGTAAACACAGCAGATGATCTGCCTGCGGCAGCGTCAGCGATAGCGCAGACTCTCATTCAGGTGAATACAGGTATAGAGCAGTGCCAAAGCGGGCTTGACCAGATAGCACAAGGAGAGACAGCACTTTTAGATGCCTATGATAATCTAAACAGTCAGGCAGCCATCAGCTCTATAAGTATAGGACAGCAGTCGGCACAGCTTGCAACAGCAGCGGCATCTCTTGACAGCTCAAAGAAAGAGCTTGAAAAGAGTAAGGATGATGCGCTTGACAAGTCAAACTTAAATGCAGTTTTAACAATTGACTCACTCTCGCAGCTGCTCGTCGCACAGAATTTTGATATGCCTGCAGGCTATGTAAATGATTCAAATGGCACGCAGTACATAGTACAGGTGGGAGATGAGATAAAATCAATTGATGATTTAACAGATCTAGTGCTTATGGATATGAAGCTTGATGGAATAGCTCCTATTCATGTCGGTGATGTGGCAGATGTTGAGATGACTGACAACTCGGATGAGACATATGCGATAGTCAACGGTAATCCCGGAATAATGCTCTCCATGGAGAAGCAGACCGGCTACTCTACAGGAGACGTCACAGACCGTCTTTTGGACAAGCTTGATTCGCTGGAAAAGGAAAATGACGGATTACACACCACAGTGCTTATGAACCAGGGCGTATACATCGACATGGTTGTAAAAAGTGTGATGCAGAATATGATAGTGGGAGCAATACTTGCCATTTTCGTATTGCTTTTGTTTTTAAAGGATATAAAGCCAACACTTGTTATCGCAGCATCTATACCGCTATCGGTTATTGTGGCGGTGGTGCTTATGTATTTTACGGATATCACCTTAAATATCATTTCAATGTCGGGACTTGTGCTTGGAATAGGAATGCTGGTGGATAATTCAATCGTAGTAATCGAGAATATCTACAGATTAAGGGGAGAGGGATATTCGGTAAAGAAGGCGGCTGTTGAGGGTGCAAATCAGGTGGCAGGAGCCATTTTTGCCTCTACACTTACCACGGTAAGTGTGTACGCGCCAATCATTTTTACTGATGGAATCACGAGACAGCTCTTTGTAGACCTGGCACTTACGGTAGCGTTTACTCTTATGGCATCTCTTGTAGTGGCACTCACATTTGTACCGGCAATTGCTTCAGGCATGCTCAAAAAGACGAAGGATATAAAGCATCCATGGTTTGACCGTTTTAAGGACTGGTATGGAAATGTGCTCGGCATATGTCTTAGATTTAAGCCGGTGGTATTTATTGCGGCAGTAGTGCTTTTAGTCGGCAGTGGCGCACTTTGCATGTCAAGGGGAATGACATTTATGGATATGGACATGGAGTCAAATCAGATTTCACTTACCATAGAGGCGAAGGATGACGAAAAGCTCGACTTCAAGCAGCTTACAGAGCTGTCTGATAAGGTCATGGACAAAATATCTGATATAAAGGGCATAGACACAATAGGAGCCACAGCAGGCGGCAGCTCGACCATGAACCTGATGAGCTCAGGAAGCGACAGCGTGAGCATGTATATATTGCTTGATGAGAAGTCGGATGTTTCATCTGATAAGGTAATAGATGAAATTGAAAAACGCACAAAGAATCTGGACTGCAAGGTAACAGCATCTTCACAGGCTATGGACTCATCAGAGTTTTTTGGAAGTGGTCTCTCTGTCAGGATTAAGGGTAATGATATAGACAAGCTGCAGAAGCTTGCAAGTGATGTGGCAGATATCCTTAAGGACACAAAGGGCGTGACAGATATAGATGACGGTCTTGGAGATACAATCAATGAGCTTAAGATAACTGTGGATAAGGAAAAAGCAGCAAAGTATGGCTATACGGTGGCTCAGGTATACCAGCTCGTATCCGGTGAGATATCATCTCAAAAGAGCGCAACAACCATTACGACCGACATAAAGGACTATGAGGTATACCTACAATCTGCAGAGCAGTCTGATGTGACTGTGGACGACATCAAAAACCTTAAATTTACCTATAAGGATAATGATGGCAGTGAAAAGGAGATTCCGCTCAGTGATATCTGCACTATTTCGCAGGAACAGACACTAAGTACCATTCATCGAGATGCTCAGACAAGATATATTACAGTATCAGGTGCGGTTGATGAAAACCATAATGTAACATTACTAAGCAATAAAATTAAATCGAAAATTGATAAACTTAGCATTCCTGATGGCTATTCAATAGACATGGAGGGCGAGGATGAGACAATAAATGAGTCAATGAGTCAGCTTGTACTTATGCTTGTGCTTGCAGTGATATTTATCTATCTTATCATGGTGGCGCAGTTCCAGTCATTGCTTTCACCGTTTATTATCATGTTCTGTATACCTCTTGCGTTTACAGGAGGCTTTATAGCTCTTTTCATCACGGGAAATGAGCTCGGAATCATATCAATGCTTGGCTTTATCATGCTGGCAGGCCTCATTGTAAATAATGGAATCGTGCTCATTGATTACATCAATCAGGCCAGGAGAGAGGGCATGAGCAAGCATGAGGCAATCATAGACGCAGGCCGTACAAGGCTTCGTCCAATACTGATGACAGCGATGACCACCATACTTGCAATGTTTACATCGGCGATAGGTATCGGAGATGGCTCAGATATGATAAAGCCGATGGCAATCGCAATAATAGGAGGTCTCGTATACGGAACCATCCTTACGCTTATAGTAATTCCATGTATCTATGATGCGTTCAACAGAGAGAAGAGCATGGTGGAGGAAGAGCTGTAGCAAGTAGATAATAATAGCTGACATATAAGGATAGAGCTGTACAATCACAGGATTAACTAAAAAACCGCTCGGAACGCAAAAAAAGTTCCGGGTGGTTTTTTATAATAAAAAGTAGTTTTATCTGCTTATTTTTTATGGCTATTGCATATTGCACAAAAAATGATTAATAAATTTAAACAAATAGCTGAAAATGCTTTTGCAACGTTATATACTATTGAAAAGTCAATGCTATAGTAATATAATACAAACAGAAGCCAAGAGAAAAACATAACGGCTTATATTTTTTACAACAATTAATTAACAAATTAACTAACTATTAAGGAGGAAACAATCATGAAGTATTTTCTGGACAGTGCAAAAATCGAAGAAATCAAGGAGGCCTACCATACATTTGGTATTGATGGAGTGACAACAAATCCACGCCACATAATGGTAAGCGGAAAGCCTTTCCTTACTGTAATCAGTGAGATGGCAGATTGGGTTAAGGCGGAAGGAATCGAGGGATACGAGAAATTCCCTATTTCGGTTGAAATCAACCCACACCTTGATGATGCAGATGAGATGGTAGCAGAGGCAAGAAAGATTTCAGCTATCTGCAGCAACTTTGTTATCAAGATTCCGTGCACAGAGGCCGGTATTCAGGCAGCAAGAAGACTCGAGGCAGAGGGAATCAGAACAAATGTGACACTCGTATTCTCACCGGCACAGGCAATTCTGCCGGCAAAGAATAATTCGCTTTTTGTTTCACCTTTCATCGGCTGGAAAGAGGCAAATGGAGAGGATTGTAAAGCGTACATTCAGGCTATTTCAGATATCTATGACAATTACGGATATAAGGGAAAGACACAGATTATCTGTGCGGCTATCCGTACACCTAAGCAGATTGTAGACTGTGCTGTTGCAGGAGCAGATATCGTTACAACAGGTCTTGCAGTATACAAGGACAGTATCAAGCATGCATATACCAGACAGGGACTTGAGACATTCCAGAATGCATGGGATAATACAGTTACAGAATAGATGAAACAGGGAGGCGCTGATAAGCAATGAAAATTGGATTTGTAGGACTCGGAATCATGGGGGAGTCCATGAGTGAGAATATAGTGAAGAAGCATGATGATGAGGTATATGTATTTGATTTCGTAAAGGAGAAGGTAGAGCTACTGGAGAGCAAGGGTGCAATCGGCTGCAGCAGTTCGCTTGAGCTGGCAGAAAAATCAGACGTAATTATATCAATGGTTCCAAAGTCAGAGCATTCGATGGCTGTTTATAAGGAGGTTTTACCGGCACTTGATGATACGAAGCTCTGTATTGATATGAGCACGATAGATCCATCTGTTTCTGTTGAGATTTCTGAAATGGTAAAGAAGACGGGCGCAGAGTTTGTGGACGCACCGGTTGTGAAATCGAAGCCTGCTGCTATTGCAGGAAAGCTCGGAATATATGTCGGTGGAGATGAAAAAGCATGTGAGAAGGCTATGCCGATTCTTTCCTATATGGGTGAAAATATCATCAGGATGGGCGGAAACGGAAAAGGTCTGGTTATGAAAATCTGCCATAACGCGCTTGTATCACAGATTCAAAATGGTGTAAATGAGACACTGACACTTGCAGGGGCATATGGAATAGATATAGAAAGCTATACTACAGCTATCTCATATGGCGGCGGACAGAACTTTTATCTGGATTCCAAAAATGTGCCAATCAAAAATGAGGATTACACCACTGCCTTTTCGATTGAAAACATGTACAAGGATGTGAATATCTGCATGAATATGGCAAAGGAGAGTGGATTAAAGCTTCAAGGAGAAAACGCTGCAAAGCAGGTATATGACAAGGCAATGGAACTTGGCTTTGGAAAAGAAGATTTCTGCGCTACTATAAAGGCTGTCAAGGCAATGCAAAGATAAGTGGGGGAAATATGTTAAAACATTTGAATGAAAAAAATGATGTGACTATATACAGTGTCACTGATCCATGTTTTGAAACCTACGGAAGGGTGATTTCAAATATCAATTGCAACGAACTTATTTCATTTATGGAACAAAATACTGTAATTCCTGAGAAAGGAAATATATATGTGGCTTCAGTAGAAGAGCTTGAATGTACACATATAGCAGAGTTTTTTAAAAATCATATATATGGAGAGATGCCTATACAGATAGGCTACTGTAACGGCAGAAACACAACATACAACGGTTTTGAGTATCATAAGGGCAGTGAAATCAATATAGCGGTAACTGACTTTATGCTGGTGCTGGGACATACCTGGGAGATAAAAGACAATACATACCGTATTGAAGATGCAAAGGTATTTTTTGTGGAAAAGGGTACAGCAATAGAGATGTACCAGACGACACTTCATCTATCACCATGCAGGGTGTCAGATATTGGATTTAAGGATGTTGTGATTCTTCCAAGGGGAACCAATACACCACTCAATAATGGAGGGGCAGATGAAGCTGCTATAGGAGAAGAGAGACTGCTTTTGCAAAAGAATAAGTGGGTAATAGCACATCCCGATAGAGAACCATTGATAAAACAAGGGGCATATCCTGGATTGCTTGGAGAGAATAAGAAACTTTATTATTAAAAAACCACGTGACCGAAAGACTGAATACTGGACATATTACTGTACTTTCGGTTGCGTGGGAAATAATTTTCAGAAAAAGTATATCATGTGAGAGATTGAATGTGAATAGTTAGTTTCAACAAATCGATGTATATTTTTTCTATTAAATTGGAGGATTTTATGGAGCATTTAGTATTTACTTTGGTGACATTTGTGCTTTTCACAGCACTGGTTGGAATTATTTCAGGAAAGATAGTGAAGAATAGCGATGACCAGAAAACGGCAAAGGGTTATTTCCTTGCCGGAAATGGACTTGGAGGTTTTTTCATTGCAGGCTCAATGCTGCTTACGAATCTGTCGGCAGAAAATCTGGTAGGTTTGTCGGGACAGTCATATGCAGCTAATATGTCAGGCATGGCATGGGAAGCAACAGCGGTTATAGCCACAATTATTATGGCTTTTGTGTTTTTGCCGATGTATCTTAGAAAAGGATATACAACGCTGCCGGAGTTTATGGAGGAGAGGTATGGCGTTGGTGTACGCCGTATGGTTTCTATCCTATTTCTTATTGGATATTTAGTAATCGGAATTCCTGTATGTCTGTACGCAGGCGCTATAGCATTTGAGCAGATTTTTGATTTTGCTACAGTATTTGGAATCAGCGAGGGTATGGCACTTACAATTCTTATAGTGCTTGTAGGTATTATTGGTGCACTATATGCCGTACTTGGAGGTATGAGAGCAGTAGCTGTATCAGACACAATCAATGGAATTTTACTTGTTTTAGGCTCAGTGCTTGTAGTCGTATTTGGTTTTATAGCTGTTGGAAAATTAAGCGGAGGTGGATTTATTGTCGGTGTGAAGGATGTTATTACATATGAACCGGCAAAGCTCAATGCGATTGGTGGAAAGAATGATCCTGTACCATTTGCATGTATTTTTACAGGTGTGCTGCTTGCAAATCTGTTTTACTGGGGTACTAACCAAGTACTTATTCAGAGAGCACTTGGTGCTAAAAACTTAAAGGAAGGACAAAAGGGAGTTTTACTTTCAGGCTTTTTAAAGATGATGGTACCGTTACTTCTTGTTATTCCCGGAGTAATCGCAGCAAGACTTGTACCAGGTCTTACAAGCAAGGATTTTGCATATCCTTCACTTGTAGCTAGGTCATTGCCATGGCCGGTTGTAGGACTGTTTTGTGCAGCATTGTTTGGATCAATTATCTCAACTTATAATTCATTTCTCAATGCAGCTAGTACCGTATTTATGATTGATATTTATAAGCCGATTTTTAACCCAAATCTCTCAGAGGAAGCTACAGTAAAACTTGCAAAGAAAATTGGATGGGGCTTTGCAGCATTTGCCATTATCTTTACACCATTCCTTGATGTGCTTAGCACAGGACTTTATGATTTCGGACGAAGCTTTACAGGTTTTTATAATATTCCTATCATTACAATGGTGCTTGTAGGAATGTTCTCAAAGAAGGGCTCTAAGCTTGGAGCAATATGTGCAACAATATTCCATATTGCATTTTACGCATGCTACAAGTTTATCTTCCCACATATTGACACACCATTCACAAATGCTGTTAGTGGAATTAATTATATGTATATATACGCTATCTCATTTGTTATCATGCTTGTAATCATCTTTGTATGCAGCAAGATTGCACCAAATACAAAGGTATTTGACAAGAGTGCTTCAAGAAATGATGGCTATGATATGACAGCATGGAAGCATAAAAATGCTTTTGCAATCTGGCTTGTTTCATTCCTGGTATATGAGTATTTCATTTTCTCGCCTGCAGGAATTGCAACAGAGAACAAAAATGTAGTAAGAATTGCTATTGTAACAGCAATATTTGTGATTGAGACAATTGTTCTGATTGTGAAAGAGATGAACAAGCGTAAAAAGACAGCTTAGGGAGGTTATTAAATGCAGATTAAAGTAAATGATAATGAATTTCAGCTTTTTGTGGGAGAAAAAAGGATTCTGGAGCATAGCAAAGAAAGACCGATGATTTATGTCGGAGTAGGACAGGAAGATGTTGATATGTACAGAGGTAACTTCAAGATAACAGATTATGTTACCGAGCGTTTTCCACTAAAGCTCACAGATGTGATTCAGACAGCTGATACAGTCAGACTATGCTTTGAAAGCTATATCATTGCGAAAATTAAATGTGACGAAAATCTGTGTACCATTGATTTTGAACAAAAGGATGACAGGATTAACCGATTCTGGTTTAGGGTAGCCGCGGATAAAGAGGAAAAATGCTATGGCTGCGGTGAGCAGATGTCTTACTTTAATCTGCGTGGAAGAAATTTTCCTATCTGGACATCTGAACCGGGTGTCGGACGTGATAAGACAACTTACGTTACATGGCGTTCGGATGTAGAAAATAAAGCTGGAGGAGACTATTACAACACAAATTATCCACAGCCAACCTTTGTTTCCACAAATAAATATTATCTGCATGTGGATTCAACAGCATATGCTGATTTTGATTTCAGAAATGACAGCTTTCATGAGCTGCAGATATGGGAGGTACCTAAGCAGATCCGCATAGAGTGTGCTGATACATATCTCAAACTGCTTGAGAGACTTACAGCATATTTTGGAAGGCAGCCAAAGCTCCCGGACTGGGTATACAATGGGCTCATAATTGGTGTTCAGGGTGGAAATGAAAGGTCATTTGGATTGCTTGATAAGACCCTTGATAAGAACATCAAGGTAGCTGGCATATGGTGCCAGGATTGGTGCGGAAAGAGAGTGACATCATTCGGAAAGAGACTCCAATGGGACTGGAAATATCACAAGGAAATGTATCCGGATCTGCCAAAGAAGATTAAAGAGATAAATGCAAAGGGCATCAAATTTTTGGGATATGTTAATCCATATCTGGTAAATGATGGTGAGCTCTATAAGGAAGGCAAGGAAAAAGGCTATTTTGCAACAAAGGCAGATGGTAGTGATTATCTCGTGGATTTTGGTGAATTTTATTGTGGAGTTGTGGATCTCACAAACCCGGAGGCATTCGAGTGGTTTAAGGATATTATTAAAGAATACACACTTGGTATAGGCATTGATGGCTGGATGGCAGACTTTGGAGAGTATCTGCCTACAGATGATATATGCTTATACAGCGGCAAATCACCTATGATTGAGCACAATCACTGGCCGGTGCTATGGGCAAAGTGTAACTATGAGGCAGTAAAAGAGTCAGGAAAGCTTGGAGATGTGGTTTACTTCATGCGTGCCGGAGGTGCCGGAAGCCAGAAATACTGCACATTGCTGTGGGCCGGCGATCAGTCTGTTGACTTTACAATACATGATGGACTCGCATCTGTTATCTGCGGAGCACTTAGTGCAGGAATGATGGGATGTGGGCTCACGCATAGTGATATTGGAGGCTATACATCACTTTTTGATAATACTCGTACAAAGGAGCTGTTTCTCAGATGGGCTGAGATGGCGATGTTTACACCATTTATGAGGACACATGAGGGAAACAGACCGGATACCAATTTTCAGTATTACGATGATGAGGATACCATGGAGCGGCTGGCGAGACTCGTTGATGTATACACGATGCTTGCACCGTATACAAAGACACTTGTTGAAGAGAATGCAGACAGTGGACATCCGGTGCAAAGACCTTTGTTCATGCATTATGAGTCTGATGCGAAAGCTTATGACATACAGTATGAGTATCTTTTTGGAAGGGATATGCTGATAGCACCTGTTTATGAGCAGGATAAGCATGAATGGGATGTGTATCTGCCACAGGATGAGTGGGTGCATTTGTGGACAGGCGAAGAGTATCACGGCGGAGCAATAACAGTATCAGCCGAGCTTGGCTATACACCTGCCTTCTACAGAAAAAATAGTGAGTTTGCTGATATATTCGAAGAAATCAGAGAAAAATATGGAGTTAAATAAATGAACACTGTTCTATTTTACATAATAATTTTTCTGACAAATGTGATTCAGGGCATTACAGGCTTTGCGGGGACCATCCTCGCAATGTCTCCAAGCCTAATTCTGGTGGGATATGATGTCGCTAAGCCGATATTAAATGTACTTGGTATTCTTGCCGGAGTGTATGTCTTTGTTACACAATGGAAACATGTAGACTGGAAGCAGTTGAAAAAGGTAGTCATCGTCATGGCTATAGGAATCTTTGGCGGCTTTTTCCTAAAGAACGCACTTGCAGGATATGATGCAGTATTATACAAGCTTCTGGGTATTTTTGTGATATTTCTTGCAATACATGGGTTTTACAGCATATATGGACCAAGACAGCGTGATACAAAAGAAAAATCATCATGGAAATCAATGCTGTTACTTATTGGTGCAGGAATAGTTCATGGTATGTTTGTGTCAGGCGGACCGCTTCTGATAGGGTATTTATCCAATGAGATAAAGGAAAAGACAAGCTTTAGAGCAACTATTTCTACTATTTGGATTATATTAAATTCGATGATACTTGTTCAGGATATATGTGCGGGAATGTGGAATGCAGGGCTTGTTATGACTCAATGCATATCGATTCCGTTTTTGATAGCGGGAATGGCAGCAGGCTCAGTGCTTGTAAAGAGGATGAGCCAGGAAATATTTATGAAGCTCACCTACATATTACTTTTTATATCAGGAATACTGCTTATGGTTAAGTAGTTTTTGAAATTTTTATTGGAGGTAAAATATATGACAAAATTTCAGGTGGCATATGTGCCGGTCGGGGTTCCGACATTTCATTTGGAGAGCGCACAGAAGGAATTTGAAAAATCAATAGACTTATTAAATACAATAACGGATGCTGCAATTGTACCGGATAAAATGCTTTTATCAATTCAGGATTTAACTAATTTTCTTGATACAATAGAGCCATCCCTGATAATTTTACAGAATATAACCTTTGCAAATGCAGCTTATGCGAGTGAGGTTCTTAAAAGATTTTCGTGTCCGGTACTGCTTTGGACACTTCGTGAGCCGGTTATAGATGGAGGCCGGTTGAGATTAAATTCATTGACGGGAGCATATTCGGCAGGAAATGCACTGGCTGCGTTTAGGGATGGTAACTTTGAATATATCTTTGGAGCTCCACAGGAGGAGAGGACAAAGAAAACAATTAGTGCCTGTATTCGTGCAGCATGGCTTAAAAATGAGCTTAAAAATCTAAGGATTGCCTCAGTCGGACATACACCGCAGGGATTTGGATTTGGACGTGCAATGGATGCTGACATGCAAAAGGTATTCGGAGCAACACTTGAGTCAATTGAGGTGAGAGAGCTTATTGATATGGCAAAGGGATATACTGATGATGAGTGCAGTGAATATCTCGATAAAATGACTAAGTGTACTGTTGGTCTTGACAAGACTCCTGACAATAATCGAAAAGATTTTGCGAGACTGTGCAAGGCCTATAAGGAGTATGTAGATGAAAATAATATTGGAGCACTTTCTTCAAGATGTTGGCCTGATTTCTTTACCGCGTTTGGAACACCTGTTTGTGGCGTGCTTGCTATGCTAAATGATATGGGGGTTGCTGCAAGCTGCGAGGCTGATACATATGGAGCACTCTCTATGTATATGGGAATGAAATTATCTGAGCAGGCGGTATTTTTCGGAGATCCGGTGTCTCTTGATGAGAGTGAAAATACCATTACATTCTGGCATTGCGGAACAGCTGCATGCTCTATCGCAAGAGAGGATACAGGTGCAACAATCGGAGTGCATCCGAACAGAAAGATTGGCCCTGTAATGGACTTTGGCTGTAAGGCGGCTGACAAAGTCACAGTGTTCAGAGTAGGACAAAAAGCAGATGGAAGCTTTAGATTTTTTGTCACAACAGGAAGTGCTCTCGACAAGCCTAAGCAGTTTTGCGGAACATCAATTGTAGTAAGGACAGACAAAAAGAGCTATGATATTGTAAATCAAAGTGTAAAGGATGGCTGGGAGCCTCATTTTGTTGTGATTTACGGAGATTGTTCAGATGAATTAAAGATTTTAGGACATATGCTTGAAATCGAAGTCTGTGAGTACTGATTTTATGGAAATAGCTTAAATATCATGCTATAATAATAGTAGTATTTAGGTACCGAATAATTGGTTGGAGGATTTTTACATGGCAAAGTATATTATGGCATTAGATGCGGGCACTACCAGCAACAGATGTATACTTTTCAATGAGAAGGGCGAGATGTGCAGCGTGGCACAGAAGGAGTTTACGCAGTTTTTCCCGAAGCCGGGTTGGGTGGAGCACGATGCAGAGGAAATCTGGGCCACACAGCTTGAGGTGGCAAAGGAGGCAATGGCCAATATACAGGCTACGGCAGCCGACATATGTGCGATAGGCATTACTAACCAGAGAGAGACCACGATTGTGTGGGACAAAAATACGGGAGAGCCGGTTTATCACGCGATAGTATGGCAGTGCAGGCGCACGGCAGAGTATGCGGATTCACTGAAGGAAAAGGGGCTTACCGAGACCTTCAGGAAAAAGACAGGTCTTGTGATAGATGCTTATTTTTCGGCAACTAAGCTCAAGTGGCTCCTTGACAATGTGCCGGGAGCAAGGGAGAGAGCCGAAAGAGGCGAGCTTTTGTTTGGAACAGTCGAGACGTGGCTTATATGGAAGCTCACTCAGGGGCAGGTGCATGTTACGGATTATTCCAATGCATCAAGAACCATGATGTTTAATATCAATACCTTAAAGTGGGATGATGAGATACTTAAGGAGCTTGACATACCAAAGAGCATGCTTCCAAAGCCTATGCCGTCAAGCTGTGTGTATGGTGAGGTGAATCCGGTGTACTTCGGGGGACCGATTCCTATCGCGGGAGCGGCAGGAGACCAGCAGGCAGCGCTTTTTGGTCAGACCTGCTTTAGGGCAGGAGAAGCCAAAAATACATACGGTACAGGTTGTTTTCTGCTGATGAATACAGGTGAGATGCCTGTTTCATCAAAGAACGGACTTGTTACCACAATAGCCTGGGGCATAGACGGCAAGGTGGTATATGCGCTGGAGGGCTCAATATTTGTGGCAGGAGCCTCAATACAGTGGCTCCGCGATGAGATGAAATTTATCGATTCCTCAACTGATTCAGAGTACATGGCGAGAAAGGTAAAGGATACAAACGGCTGTTATGTGGTGCCGGCATTTACAGGGCTTGGGGCACCGTACTGGGATCAGTATGCGAGAGGAACTATTGTGGGTCTTACGAGAGGTGTAAACAAGTACCATGTCATAAGGGCCACTCTGGAATCAATGGCATTTCAGGTAAATGATGTGCTTGAGGCAATGAAGGCTGATTCGGGCATCAATCTCACATCGCTTAAGGTGGACGGCGGCGCCAGTGCCAACAATCTGCTCATGCAGATGCAGGCTGATATCAGCAATGCACCGGTCAATAGGCCTGTGTGTGTGGAGACAACAGCCATGGGCGCAGCGTACCTCGCAGGGCTTGCAGTGGGCTATTGGGACAGCATGGATGATATAAAGAGAAACTGGGCTATTGACCGTGTGTTTGAGCCGGAGATAGAGGCTGATTTGAGAGGAAAGAAGCTTAAAATGTGGAAAAAGGCTGTCGCCTGCGCATTTAACTGGGCGAAGGATGACTGAAAGTAAAAATATATATGGAAATTGGTAGGAGAAAATAACATGTATGATGTAGTAATTATAGGAGCGGGAGTATCGGGAAGCGCCTGTGCAAGAGAGCTATCGAAATATAACCTGTCCATCTGCGTAGTGGAAAAGGAGGAGGACGTGTGCTGTGGCACCTCAAAGGCCAACAGTGCTATTGTCCATTCCGGAATTGACTGTAAGACCGGTACACTTATGGCACAGATGAATATCCGTGGAAATGAGATGATGGACGAGCTTTCGAAGCAGCTTGATTTTGAGTTCAGAAGAAACGGCTCGCTGATTTTGTGCTTTAGCGAGGACGATATGCCAAGGCTTAAGGAGCTTTACAATCAGGGAATCGCAAATGGCGTGCCGGGACTTGAAATTCTTGATTCAAAGAAAGCACATGAGATGGAGCCGAATCTGTCTGATGAGGTGGTGGCAGCTATTTACTGCCCGACAGGAGGCATTGTATGTCCGTTTGGCATGAATATTGCATTTGCTGAGAATGCTGCGGCAAATGGTGTGGAGTTTTTATTTAACACCGAGGTGAAGGAGATACAAAAGGAGCAGGCAGGCTATATTCTCATTACTCAAAATGGAGAAATTCATGCACGCTGCGTTGTAAATGCAGCCGGTGTATATGCTGATGTATTTCACAACATGGTGAGTGAAAACAAAATCCATATCACACCAAGGCGCGGAGAGTACGAGCTATTAGACAGGGCAGCCGGTGGTATCGTTGACAAGACAATCTTCCAGCTTCCGGGAAAATACGGCAAGGGCGTGCTTGTAACCCCGACAGTACACGGAAATATCCTAATCGGACCTACAGCAGATGATCATGATGACAAGGATGGTACAAATACAACAAGAGCGGGCTTAGCGCATGTTACGATATCCGGCACACGTTCGGTGCCGTCACTTCCTATGCGTCAGGTCATCACATCGTTTGCAGGAAACCGTGCACATGAGGACGGACATGAGTTTATCATCGAGGAGCTTAAAGATGCACCATTTTTTGTGGACTGTGCAGGTATAGAGTCACCGGGCTTATCAAGTGCACCGGCTATCGGTGAGAGAGTGGCAGCAATAGTTGAGAGGCTTTTTAAGCCTTCTAAAAATGCGGACTTTATCGAGACAAGAAAAGGTATTTTAAATCCAAAGAAGCTTTCAGAGGATGAGTATAAAGAGCTGATAAAAGAAAAGCCTGAGTATGGTAACATAATCTGCCGCTGTGAGATGATTACGGAGGGCGAGATAATGGATGCGGTAAACAGACCGTTAGGCGCAAAGTCGCTTGATGGTGTGAAGAGACGCACCAGAGCCGGAATGGGCAGGTGCCAGGCAGGCTTCTGTTCTCCGAGAACTATGGAGATTATCGCCAGGGAGAGAGGCATTTCGCAGCTTGACATCACTAAAAGCGGTGGAAAGTCAAAGATAGTTGTTGGAATGAGCAAGAATCGCGGATAGTCTGTCTTACTTCAAAGAGACAGGTAACGAAAGATTGATATTGGGTTAATATCAGATTAACATAGGGGGACAATATGGAATTTTACGATATTGTGATAGTAGGAGGCGGCCCGGCAGGTCTTGCGGCAGCAGCTTCCGCTAAGAAAAATAAAATAGATAAAATACTTATACTGGAAAGAGACTGCGAGCTTGGCGGCATATTAAACCAGTGTATACACAATGGCTTTGGCCTGCACACCTTTAAGGAGGAACTCACAGGCCCTGAATATGCCGGCAGATTTATCAAAGAGGTCAAAGAGCTTGGCATAGAGTACAGACTGAATACGATGGTCATGGATATCTCAACCGGTGATGAGTCCGAAAATGGGTCAAACGATAAAATAGTCACGGCTATGAACCGTACAGACGGACTTTTCCATATCGCTGCAAAGACAGTAATACTTGCGATGGGCTGCAGAGAGAGAGCAAGAGGTGCCCTAAACATACCAGGCTACAGACCGGCAGGAATTTTCTCGGCGGGTACAGCTCAGAGACTGGTGAATATAGAGGGATACATGCCGGGACGAAAGGTAGTAATACTTGGCTCAGGAGATATCGGTCTTATCATGGCAAGAAGAATGACCTTGGAGGGTGCCAAGGTGCAGGTGGTTGCAGAACTCATGCCGTATTCAGGAGGCTTGAAGCGTAATATTGTGCAGTGCCTTGATGATTTTAATATCCCGCTTAAGCTCAGCCACACAGTGGTTGATATAAAGGGCAGGGAGCGTGTGGAGGGCATCACTCTCGCTCAGGTTGACGAGCATAACAAGCCTATTGAGGGAACAGAGGAGTTTTACGAGTGCGATACGCTTTTACTCTCATGCGGACTCATTCCGGAAAATGAGATTTCAAAAACAGCAGGTGTAGAGCTCAATCCTGTAACAAGCGGACCTGTTGTAAACGAAAGCCTTGAGACCAATGTGCCGGGTGTATTTGCCTGTGGAAATGTGCTTCATGTGCACGACCTCGTGGATTATGTGTCAGAGGAAGCAACAGTAGCAGGCCGCCATGCCGCAGAGTATGTGAAAAACGGCGGTGATAAGAGTGATGATGGCAAAGAAATATCGATAACTGCTACAGGCGGAGTCAGATATACTGTCCCAAGCACTATAAATACTGCACAGATGGATGATACTGTAACGGTGAGATTTCGAGTTGGAGCTGTGTATAAGAATTGTTATATTGCGGTATATCTGGATGATAAACAATTACAGCACCGCAAGCACCCTGTAATGGCACCGGGTGAGATGGAGCAGGTGGTGCTTAAGAAGAAGCAGCTCATCGAAACGGAAAATCCCCGCACAATTACGATAAAGATTGAGGAGGCATAGTATCATGGAAGAAAGAAATTTGACATGTATAGGCTGCCCTCTGGGCTGTGCCCTTAAGGTGACAATAGATGGAGAAAATGTCACAGTAACCGGAAATACCTGTAAGCGCGGAGCAGACTACGGAGCAAAGGAAGTGACACATCCGACGCGAATCGTGACAAGCACAGTCTGTGTGAAAAACGGCACAATACCTATGGTATCCGTAAAGACGGCACAGGATATTCCAAAGGAAAAGATAATGGATGTGATGGACTGTATCAACCGGATCACGGTAGAGGCACCGGTGCATATAGGTGATGTACTGCTAAGTGATGCTGCAGCAACCGGTGTGGATATAGTTGCAACAAAGAATGTTGAAGCATAAATAAGGAGCATGAATTAATGGTTAAAACCGGAATTTCCCTTGATAGTGTAAAAAACAATAATAAATCTCAGATACTTAAGATACTGCAGAAAAACGGCGCAATGTCAAGGAAGGATATTGCCAATCAGATAGGACTCACACCGGCGGCTGTGACCATGCTGTGCAATGATATGATGGAAGCTCACATGATACTTGAAAAGGGTGAGATGAAGGAGCAGAAGAGAGCTGGCCGTAAGAAGGTGCTTGTGGATATCAATTATGATTTTAAGTACATAGTATCTGTAAATATTGAGGCTGTAGACACGAGCATTACAGTTACCAATATCAGGGGAAATATGCTTGTTGAAGCTAAGATACATACCCGGACGGACATTGAACCACAGCTGTTTTTAGAAGAACTGGCAAAGGAAATAAAGCTTCAGCTTTGGGAAAAGGAACTTAAGCTGTCAGATATTCTTGGAATCGGAATATGTGTTCCTGGAATAGTTGACAGGAATAATGGCATCAGTATACACGCTTATGGCATATGGAACAATCAAGTAAAAATAAGAGAAATACTTGAAAAACAGATTCAGTGTCCGGTAATACTTGAAAACAACGTCAAAGCATTTGCGGAAGCCGAAATGCTTTACGGTGTCGGAAAATATGGAAACAATATTGTTTTTATTAAGTGGGGCCCGGGTGTCGGCTCTGCGATAGTTGTGGACAATAAGCTATATGAGGGCAATCAGCACAACGCAGCAGAAATAGGACACTACATCATAGAGCCTGATGGACTTAAGTGCAGATGTGGCAGACATGGCTGTCTTGAAACAAGAGTATCCATGTTTGCCCTGTGTGACCGCATAAAGGAGATATATTCCAAGGAAAATACCCCGGTGCTATACGAAGAAACAGCCGGTGATAAAAATCTTATAACAAGAGAGCTCTTGACTTCGTGGGTAGAAAATGAGGGCAACGGCTACATAACAAGGATGGATCAGACAATTTCTGAGATACTTGTTGGAGCAATAGAACGAATGGCACGTGTCGCTGTAAATGTGTTGACTATTCTGGCTCCGGATTGCACGATAGTGTTTGGTTCAATGTTTGAAAATACAAGTATATATAAGCTTTTTATACAGTACTGCACAAAATATGATGAAAACTATACTGACAAGCTTATCAGCCGTTCACACTTGAGAGATAAGATGGCATATATAGGCGGAACAGCACTTATAGCGAGCACTTATTTCTTTGAAAGTAAAAATTTATAATAAAGAAAAAATGAAGAAATCTTATTGATATTTTCTTTATTGTTGCATATACTATAAGCAAGAAAGGAGTGTTGTATATGTCACAGTCAGTTAATGTTAATTTTAAATTGGATGCAGATGTAAAAAAAAGCATGGAACAGGTGTGTTCGGAATTAGGTCTTTCCATGAGTGCAGCGTTCACCGTTTTTGCAAAAAAAGTAGGCAGAGAAAAGCGTATTCCTTTTGAGGTATCGGTAGATCCGTTTTATTCTGATAGCAATATCCGTTATTTGGAAAATATCGTGCGCGATATTAAGGATGGCAAAGCTCACTTCGCAGAGCATGATTTGATAGAGGAGGACTAATGAGGTTACTATGGGAAGATAGGGCATGGAGCGATTATTTATACTGGCAGACGCAGGATAAGAAAACACTGAAAAGAATTAATGGACTTATCAAGGATATTCAGCGAAGTACGTTTGAGGGTATAGGTAAACCGGAACCATTAAAGGAAAATCTTAGTGGTATGTGGAGCAGACGCATTGATGATACTAATCGAATTGTTTATTATGAAAAAGATGAGATAATTTATATTGTTTCATGTAAAGGTCATTATGATGATTGAAAAATCATATTGACAAATCACCCAATGCACTTTAATATTGTAGAAAGAAACAGGCAAA
>JABLTQ010118471.1_pt1 | contig 24018 bp, 19 predicted proteins | sample 7160101 | NCBI WGS metagenome assembly JABLTQ01 (sample SAMN14651228, study PRJNA627086) | human gut metagenome | isolation source: feces | host: Homo sapiens
CCTTGCCCGCAGGCCCCTGCGGATGCGCCAGTCGCCAGTGGACATGTGCCCCTGCGACTGGTGTGACAGGAGTTTCTGGGATGATAGTCTCTGGGCAAACAATGGCTGTATCTGCGCAACGGGGGGCACTCGCACGGCTGAACGCGGCGACACTGATGGTAACGGCGGGCTGGGTCGTTATCTGGCATTATGCTCTGTCATTCTCCTCACGTTATAAATTGATGGGCACGGCCTGCGGCTATCCGCGGATAGGTATTCTACCTTGTTTATAATTATGTAAATTTTGAGAAATACAATTTTTAGAGAAGATTGTCCCATCACCGGATAGGGAGAGGTCTCGGACAGTTCCTGTGGATCATCTGAAAGGATGCTGAAAAGAGACACGCGTAGTTGTAAAACAAGAAAAGGCCTCTGTATAACAGAAGCCTTTTCTATGCTGTTTTTATTTTGTTTGCCCGAGATTTCGGAACTAACGGGCAGCTTCCAGCCAGCGCCGCAATATGGAAACAGGGTGCAGGCAATCTTTGCCGGAGCCGTGCTTGATCTGGACGCGGCAGGTGCCGCACTCCGAAGCAGCCACAGGCGCGGGGTTTTTACGAACGGCATCAAAAAGGGCGGAGCCCACTTGCATGCCGATAGGATACTTTTCCTTCTTGAAGCCATAGCTGCCTGAGATACCGCAGCAGCCGGCATCTGCATTGCTGACATGCATGCCGGGCAGGGAGCGGAGCAGATCGAGGCCCGGCAGACCATTGCCCTGAGCGCGCAAATGGCAGGGGGCATGGTAGATGAGCTCGGAAGGAATGGTGGAGCTGTCCACAGGTTTTTCGGGCAGACGCAGCTCTCCCTTATCCACGCAATCCAGGAGGAAAGCCTGCGCATCCAGCAGCGTCGTGGAGACGCCATCGATCATCAGGTCGGGATAGTACTCCGGCAGATCGGAAGAGAACATCAGCGCGCAGCTGGGGCAACCGGTGATGACCGGGATGCCTTCCTTGCGCCAGCGCTGTAGTTCCGCAATATTCTTTTTGGCATTGGCGCGGGCGTCGTCCCAGAATCCGTTGGCGACCATGGGCAGACCACAGCAGACGAATTCCTTGGGAACGATGACATGATAACCAGCCTGGTTCAGCACCCAGACAAGATCGAGCCCGGTCTGCGGATCGTAGACATCCAGATAGCAGCCGGGGAAGAGGACCACATATTTGTTGGTGTGGGGCTGCCAGATTTTTTTCAGCTGTTGCCGGAAGCTCTTTTCGGCAAAGGCCGGCATGGGAGCGTTGGCAGAGATGCCCAGCCTGTCCAGCGCAAAGCGTGTCACGGGATTGAGCATGCCGAAGTTCTTCAGCTTGGCAGGCACGTAGCGCAGCAGCTTGGCCATCAGTTCACCATGCCCAAGGATCCAGTCCCGCAGGGGCGGGCGCTTTTTGCGACACTGCTCGGCACGGGCCATCATGTTCAGGCTGGAGACCGGGACGCCCTGAGGGCAGGCGATGTCGCAGTTCTTGCAGTTGGCGCAATAGTGCAGGGACTCTTCTTCGGCAAGGCCCAGCAGGCGGAAACGCTCATAGGCGGGGCCGATCATACGGGGGCCAAGGAAGTTCGTGGTGGCCTGGGCCACCGGGCACTGTACCACACAGGTGGTGCAGGCGATACAGGCATCAGGATTGGGATGTTTGAGAGCCATCATACACCTGCCTTACACACATTGGGCGGCATACCAGGCCGTGGCCAAGGCCACGCCATTACCGCTTTTTTCGGTAGCAAAGTCATAGCCGCCCAGAGAGCGGCCCACAAAGCGGACATTGTCCAGGAGCACCGAGCCTTCCTCAGAGCAGGGACGAAGTTGTGCATCGACGCGGATGCGCAGGGTGGCGAAGGCATGGCGGGCAAAGACGTTTTCTTCCGACCAGTCGGCGGGATTGGCAGACGGTGCTTCGCCGTTTTCCAGGCAGAGCGGCAGGTGGAAGATACTTTCCTGCATCTTGCCGGGCTCCGCTTCGAAGCCGTCTCCCATGAAACCACCGGTAGCCACGATGATCTGGTCAGCGGTATAGACGTGCTCGTGGTCGAGACCGGAGGTGACCACACCGCGGCAATGTCCGTCTTTGACATCGGCACGGATCACCGTGGTATTCTCCAGCAGGGTGACATCCAGCTCGCGCAGGGCATTCAGAAGACAGGTGCGCAGACGCAGGCCGCTGACTCCCGGAGGGATGGAAAGCATTTCCACCACCGGGCAATCCAGCAGCTCCACCAGTTTTTTCCAGAGGAAGTTGCGCACGCCGCACACAGGCGGCAGCAGGATGAGATCCTGCCGGCCGCAGGATTTCTTCAGGGCATCGGCCAGCCAGAAGACACCTTCGGGACGATCCACATAGCGGGCCAGATCCAGAGCCGTGATATTGCGGTGCGTCTTGCCCAGCGGCGAGGGCAGGACGACTTCGGTGAAGTCGATGCCCTTGAGTGCAGGATAACGGCGGAACTGCTTGATGATCAGATTGGGCTGGCAGTCGCGCAGGCCCCCGATGGTGACCACGGCGGCTTTCTTGGCCTTCAGCAGCAGATCGCCGTCGGCACTGGCCGGGCACAGACCGCTCGGTTTGAGGGTGCCCATGATGCTGGGGACCAGGCGGTTGTTCTCTTTCAAGGGCAGCAACGGCAGGCCTTGAGCGGCGCAGACCTCTTCCAGGAAAGAGCAGGCTCCGGCCACACGGTCGCGTCCCAGCAGCCGATAGGGATGGGCCTCGGGCAAGGATTCGACGGCATCCAGCGGATGGCCGGAAACAGCCTTCCCGTTGACATAGCCCAGGATGTCCACGCAACCGCTGCCGATGGCCAGCGCTCCCACGCCCCGGGACAGGACAGTGACCTTGCGGCCGCGCCGGGCAGCGGCAAGGGCCGCCACAAGACCGGACATGCCGGCGCCGATGACCAGGACGTCGCTATTTCTCTTGTTCATTGCCGGCTCCATCCAGATTGAGGGTGGCCGCGTAGATGGCACGCCCCAGTTCGATTTCTTTCAGCTGCTTGCCCCACAGGGCCGGACGCAGACCACGCCAGCGTTCCTGCAGGAATTGGGAGACGTCTTCCGTGGGCGAGAAGGCCAGGGGCACATTGCGTTCGGTCAGGGCACCGATGGCGCGCAGGGAGCAGAACGTACCCTGACAGGTACCCATGCCCAGGCGGGTACGCAGGCGGACGTCGTGCAGGGAATGGGTGGCAGGGTCGCGGGCCACATATTCCACTTCAGCCATGCTGACCATCTCGCATTCGCACAGCAGTTCGTTGTCCTTTTCGGATGCGGCCTTTTCCACCACATCGGCAAACGTGTTGCCCAGACGGTCCGCAGCAAGGACAGCGCCATTGAGGGGGAAGACCTTGACGGCTTTCTGCATCAGCTCGGGGGAAGGATCTTCCATGATGGGTTCTTCCGCCGTACGGCACGGTTCGTTGTTGCCGAGGTAGCGGCAGACCAGATCGCTCATGCGTTCCGCCATCAGCCGGTAGGTGGTCAGCTTGCCGCCAAAGATGCTGGCCATGCCTTCCAGTCCGTCCTGCTTGTGGTCCACGATGTGGAAATTGCGGCTGGCGGCGCGGCCCACGGCATTGTTGGGCGTATAGAGCGGACGCGTACCGGCAAAGGCACGCAGGATGCGGTACGAGCGCAGGTCGGGGAACAGGGGCTCGCCGATGTCCAGCAGGCGCAGGACGTCTTCTGTCGTGGGGGTATTGTTGTCCGGACGGTCCGCAGGCGTCGACGTGGTGCCCAGGATGGTGATGGAACCGTGCGGGACGAAGATGTCACCGTCGGAGCTTTTGTGCAGGCGGTTGACCACACGCGACGTGAAACGATGGTTGAAGACGATCAGCGTCCCGCGGTCGGGCGACACACTGACGTCCAGGCCGGCCAGATGGGCGATCTGCCCCGACCAGGAACCGGCGGCATTGACCACATATTCACAGGCGATGTCCAGTTCCTCACCAGTGATGCGGTTGCGGGCCGTGACACCCGTGACCTTGCCGTTGTTTTGCTTGATGGCGATGACTTCGTGATAGGTGAGGATGTCACCGCCGTAGCGCCGGGCACACAGGGCATTGTGCCAGACCAGGCGGAAACCGTCGACGCAGGAGTCCGGCACGCGGTAAACAGAGCAGATATTGGGGGCAAGGTTGGGCTCCAGCCGCCGGGCTTCGGCCACGTCGATGCGCTCGGCGACGATGCCCGCACGGGCACAGGCTTCGACCCAGCCTGGCTCGAAGGCCGGGTCGTCCAGCTTGGTGCGGACGAAAAAGCCTTCGGTCTCCTCCACGCACTGTTTGCCGATGCGGCGCAGGATCATGTTTTCTTCGATGCATTCCCGGGCGGATTCGCTGTCACTGACAGCGTACCGGGCGCCGCTGTGCAGCAGGCCGTGGAAGCGGGAGCTCGTGCCGTGGGCCAGGCCCCCCTGTTCCAGCAGCAGGGCGGGCACGCCGCGCATGCTCAGGTCGCGCAGAATGCCGATACCTGTCGCACCACCGCCAATGATGATCACTGTGGTTTCTTTCACACTGTCCTCCGCTCACAGGAGCGACAATTATAGCTTTGGAATCTTCGTTTGCGAAAGTTATACGGGGAAGTCGTCCTTTTCCTCTACTTACAGGACATTGTTGTGTCAAGATGGACAACAGGCGCGAAAAACGTCGCTTGCAGCAGGCCATCGGCCTGTGTAGAATCCCGGGACGGCGGCGGGTGCCGGACGGGGGTGCCATAGTTTTGCTGCCATTTTTTTCATTTTTGAAACTTGGGAGACACGGCATGCGGCTTCCTGACAAACGTTGCATCGTTCTGGACATGGATGGTACCATCTATATGGGGGACAATCCCATCAAGGGGGCCGTAGCCTTTGTGCAGCGGCACTGGGAAGATGTGGACTTTTTCTTCCTGAGCAACAATACCTCCAAGGCACCGGAGACCTACATCAAAAAGCTGAACGGCATGGGCATCCCCGCCCGCAGGGAGCAGCTACTCTCGCCGGTGACGCCGCTGGTGGCTTTTTTGAAGGCAGAAGGCATCCGTACGGCCTATGTGGTCGGCAACCGGGATTTCGTCTCCGACCTGCGCCAGCGCATGCCTGAACTGAGGCAGCAGGAAGAGGGGGCGCAGGCCGTCATCCTGGCCTATGACACGGAACTGACCTACGAAAAGCTGTCACGCTCCGCGCTGCTGCTGCAAAAGGACGATGTGCGCTTCCTGGCCACGCATCCTGATCTTGTTTGTCCTTCTCCGGAAGGTCCCCTGCCGGATGTGGGCAGCTTCCTGGCCTTGTACGCCACCGCCACAGGCAGGAGACCGGAACGCATCTTCGGCAAGCCGGATGCGACCCTGCTTTCCGGCCTGTTGCAGCGGTATGCGCCGGAAAACATGCTGATGGTGGGCGACAGGCTGTCCACCGACAAATTGCTGGCCGAGAATGCCGGTATCGATTTCCTGCTGGTTTTGAGCGGAGAAGCCCGGCGTTCCGATCTGCCCGGACTGGAGCGCCAGCCGACCCTGGTGCTGGATCATCTGGGACTGCTTGACCAGTAGGCCGCAAGAGGCAATAGTAATAAAAACGTCCGGCAGCATCATTCGTAGTCGCAACCCCCGGTATGCCTATGGCCCATACTTCGTTCTTTTTCGATCTTGACGGTACCATCACCGATTCCAAGCAGGGCATCATCAATTCTGTCCTGTATTCTCTGAACCATTTCGGGATCAGGGCCAGCGCGGACAGCCTGCTTTTCTTCATCGGTCCGCCACTCAAGCAGTCCTTTGCCCGCTATTTCCCGGGAGACAGCGCCCGTGTCACGCTGGCAGTGGAAAAATACCGCGAGTATTTCCGGCGGCAGGGGATGTTTGAAAATCAGGTCTATCCCGGAGTGCCCCAGATGCTGGAGCGTCTGATCGACCAGGGGCATCGCATCCATCTGGCCACGTCGAAGCCGGAGGTGTTCGCCCGTCAGATCCTGGATCATTTCCAGCTGAGCCGTTACTTCGCCTTTGTGGCCGGTGCCGAGCTGAACGGAGCCCGCAACGACAAGGTCGATGTGCTGCGTTACGCCCTTCAGGAGACGGGCGCCGAGGTGTCCCATTCTCTGATGGTGGGGGACAGGTTCCATGACGTGATCGGCGGCCATGCCGTGGGCATGAAGACCGTGGGCGTGCTGTACGGTTACGGAAGCCGCCAGGAGCTGGAGTCCGTCCATGCTGATTACATCTGCCAGAGCATGACAGATCTGCAGACGACCCTGCTGGCCCTGGGAGCCGAGATGCGCCGCTAGGACGGAGAGAAGGACGGATGTCTGTGCCGTTGCGGCAGGGGCGCGTCAGAGGAGCTTTCCCGCAGAGAAGGTCGCCTGCGCACGGCAGGTTCGCAGAATCAAAAGGAAGCCCGGTATCCACAGGGATCCGGGCTTCCTTATTGCAAGGGCAGTGTTGCCGGCAGGAGAGGGACTAGTTGATGTCCCAGTCCAGGCCGAAGGTATCATGCAGGATGCGCACGGCCAGTTCCACGTACTTTTCCTGGATCAGGATGGTGATCTTGATCTCGGAGGTGCTGATCATCAGGATGTTGATGCCTTCCTGGGTCAGGGCGGAGAAAGCACGGGCGGCCACGCCGGAATGGTTGCGCATGCCCACGCCGATGGCGGAGACCTTGGCCACATTGACGTCAGAGACAACATCGGTGGCCCCGGTGCGTTCCTTCACTTCTTCCATGATGTCCAGGGTCTGCTTGAGATCCTTGCGGGAGATGGTGAAGGTCATGTCGGTATGGCCATCAAGGCTGGTGTTCTGGACGATCATGTCCACCAGCACGCCCTTTTCGGAAAGGGGGCCGAAGATGGCGGCGGCCACGCCGGGCACGTCGGGAAGGTCGTGCAGGGTCACACGAGCCTGGTCCTTATCATAGGCAATGCCGGAAACAAGAACAGCTTCCATGCTGGAGTCCTCCTGGGTAACGAGCGTGCCGGGGTCGTCGGAAAAAGTGGAGCGGACGCGCACAGGCACTTTGTACTTCTTGGCAAATTCCACGGAACGGATGTGCAGCACCTTGGCACCCATGCTGGCCATTTCCAGCATTTCCTCATAGGCGACACGATCCATCTTGCGGGCGCTGGAGCAGATGTTGGGGTCGGTGGTATAGACGCCGTCCACATCCGTGTAAATCTCGCACTCCACCGAACCCAGGGCGGCCGCCAAGGCTACGGCCGAGGTGTCGGAGCCTCCGCGGCCCAGAGTGGTGATGCGCTGGGATTCCGTGCACCCCTGGAAACCGGCGACCACCAGTACGTCATACTCATCCAGATAGCCGCGCAGGCGCTGGCTGTCGATGGATTTGATACGCGCATTGCCGTGGTCGTCATCGGTAATGATGGGGATCTGCCATGCCAGCAGGGAACGGGCACGGATGCCCGCGTCTTTGAGCAGCATGGTGAAGAGCGCGATGGAGACCTGTTCCCCGGTGGAGACCAGAGAATCACATTCCGCCGGGTCCGGAGTGGAGGACCACTCGGAGGCCAGGGCCAGCAGACGGTTGGTCTCGCCCGAACGGGCGGAAAGCACGACCACCATCTTGTAGCCCTTGTTCAACCCGGCCTGCACTTTTTCGCGCACTTTCTTCATGCACTCCAGGTTTGCCACTGAAGTGCCACCGAATTTTTGAACTAAGATTTTCATGCCAGATTCCATTGATGCACCTGTCTCACGAAAAAAGGGGCAGATCCGTCCGGGAGCCGTGCCGTCCGGAAGTGGTCCAGGCTGTATGCAGCTCCTGCGCCAGAGCCTGAGACGCCTGCCCATGCGCCATTACCGTCAGGAATCTTCCCTTTTCGCATGACTCCAGCCGGATGTCCAGAAATTCCTTGGGCAGGGCCGCTTCGGGGATATACTGGGCCCATTCCACGATGCAGATGCCTGTATCGGCGTCCAGCGCGTCCCAGACTTCGTCGGGGAGGGAGGCCGGGCAACGGTAGAGGTCGCAGTGCAAGACCGGCGGACAGGTGGGATAATTGTTGCAAATGGTGAAGGACGGACTGGAGATCTCGGCCTGGTCGCCACCCGGCAGGGCCGCGACTAGGGAACGGGACAGGGTCGTTTTGCCGCTGCCCAGATCTCCTTGCAGGAGCAGGGCGCGTACCTGGGGGGCGTTGTGCATCATGCCGGCCAGCAAAGTGCCAAAACAGGCAGTATCGTCCAGGGATTCGAGCAAAAAGGTAAAGGCATCCATAGCACGGCTATCCGGTTAGAGTGTCATGGCCTGGGGCAGGGCATCGGCCAGTTCGCCGGCCACATTGCCCCGGCGGGGATGGGTACGGGCCAGCAGCCGTCCGGCAGCGGCATGCAGGGCCACTGCCAGACAGGCGGCCTGATGGGCCGGTCGGGTGCTTTCCTGCAATCGGGCCAGCAGAGCCGCAGTACAACCGGCCAGCACGTCACCGGAACCGCCCATGGCCAGCTGGGGAACATCCAGAGGGCTGAGGCCCGTGGGACAGTCCCGCTGGCCGACCAGCGTCCCTGCGCCCTTGAGGACGACGGCTGAGGGGACGGCCGCGCACAAGGCCTTCAGGGCCGTAATCCTGTCCTGCTGGACAGCACTGCTTGGGCAGTGGAGCAGGGCCGCGGCCTCGCCGGGATGTGGCGTCAGGATGTCCCCGGGGCCAAGGGCCGCCAGCAGGGCGGGATCCCCTGCCAGCAGCATCAGGGCATCAGCATCGAACACACAGGCCGGGCGGTCAGGCTCTTTCAGGAGAGCTGTCAGGAAAGCGTGGCTGTCTTCTCCTCGTCCCATGCCGGGGCCAACGACCAGGGCCCGGCACTGGTGGAGGCGTTGTTGCAGGTCGTCCGGGAGCCGGGCGGGCCAGTCCCTGTTCCCTGGATCGCCCAGGGGCAGGGTCATGATTTCGGGCCAGCCCATGCGCACCTGATCTTCTCCGGCAGCGGGCATGGCTGCCGTGACCAGACCGGCACCGGTACGCAGTGCCCCCCGGGCTGCCAGATGCCCGGCACCGCACATGCCGGGGCGTCCTCCCATGACGAGGATATGCCCGTAGGTGTTTTTGTAGCTCGCGGCTGTCATGGCCGGGAGCAGGGCCAGGGCATGGCTGTCCAGAAGGCGGAAAGAGCAGGGGCCTCCATCCCGGACTTTGGCAGGCATGGCGATGGGCCCCACATGGCATTCCCCGGTGTATGGACGGGCCCACGGCAGCATCAGGCCGGGTTTGGCGGCGGCGAACGTGACAGTGGCATCTGCCCTGACAGCATCGGGGCAGGGCAAGCCACTGGTCGCATCCAGCCCTGAGGGCACATCCAGGGACAGGATCAGCGGCCGGGGAGAAAGCCCGTTCACGAAGGAGACCAGACGCCGGGCATCATCGCGCAGCTGGCCGGAAAAGCCTGTGCCCAGCAGCCCGTCCACAACGATATCGGGGTGGGGAAGGGGCGTCTCCGTCAGCGCGGCCACCGGCAGGAAGGGGACACCACAAGTCCGGGCCGTCTGGAGATGATAGGCCGTTTCGTTCCGGTAATGTTCCAGCGGCCGGGTATGGAACACATGCGGACAGGCTCCGGCGTCAAGCAGATGGCGGGCAAGGCAGGCGGCATCACCGCCATTGTTGCCGCTGCCCATGAGCAGCCAGATCCGTTTTCCCGCAAGCTGGGGACACAGGACGCTCAACTGGCGGAACGCCGCAGCTGCGGCATTCTCCATCAGGATCTCCGGCAGGATGCCCAGTTCCACGGCCTGCCTGTCCCATTGCTGCATTTCGTGCGGCAGGGGCAGCGGCGGCAATGCGGACCACCATTCCCTGTTCATCGTCAGGCCTCCAGTACGACAACCGCGGCTGCCGTAGTCCGTTCATGGGTTATGGATACATGGATATGCCGCACGCCCAGCTGCAGGGCGCGTTCCAGAGCCGGGCCGGTGAAGCGAAGCTCCGGCTTGCCCGTCGGCGTGGGCAGGATCTCGATGTGTCGGGGGCCGATCCCCAGGCTGAAGCCGCAGCCCAGTGCCTTGACGGCGGCCTCCTTGGCTGCCCAGCGTCCGGCCACGAAGGCGGGCCGTAGTTCCGCGCAGGCATCCCGCTCGGCAGGCGCAAGGATCCTGGCCGCGAAACGCGCGCCGTGGCGTTGGAGGGCCCGCTCCATGCGCCCTATATCGGCCAGATCCATCCCCAGTCCTACCAGCATGTCCGCCCCCGGAGTTGAAGCTCAAGAAAAAAAACGCTATACTACGCCCTCGATTGATTTGTTTTGACGTTATCACTGTCGGGCGTCAAGAGCGTCCCAAGGGAGAAAACATATGAAATTGTGTATCGTCGGCACCGGCTATGTGGGCCTGGTGAGCGCTGCCTGCTTCGCTGAAATGGGCAACTCCGTGACCTGCATCGATGTCAACAAGGATGTTGTGGCCCGCCTGAATGCCGGTTCCGTGCATATTTTCGAGCCCGGGCTGGAACCCATGGTGCGCCGCAGCCATGCCGATGGCCGCCTGAAGTTCACCACCAGCCTGGCGGAAGGTCTGGTGGGCGCTGACTGCGCTTTCATCTGCGTGGGGACTCCTCCCGGAGAAGACGGTTCCTGCGACCTGCACTATGTGGAACAGGTGGCCCGCGAGATCGGCCGTACCATGGAAAACGACCTCATCGTGGTGGACAAGTCCACGGTGCCGGTGGGCACTGCCGACCGTGTACGCGCCATCATCACCGAAGAACTGTCTGCCCGCGGCAAGACTTTCGATTTCGAGGTGGTCTCCAACCCCGAATTCCTCAAGGAAGGCGACGCCATCTCCGACTTCATGAAGCCTGACCGGGTGGTCATCGGTACGTCGTCGGACAAGGCTGCTGCCGTCATGCGCGAACTGTACGCCCCCTTTGCCCGCACGCGTGACAAAGTGATCGTCATGGGCGTCCGCAGTGCCGAGATGACCAAATATGCCGCCAACTGCATGCTGGCTACCAAGATCTCCTTCATCAACGAGATCGCCACCATCTGCGAACGCGTGGGCGCTGACGTGCGCGACGTGCGTAACGGTATCGGTTCTGACAGCCGTATCGGCTACCAGTTCATCTATCCCGGCGTGGGCTACGGCGGCTCCTGCTTCCCCAAGGACGTGAAGGCCCTGATCCACACGGCCGAAGCCGCCGGTATGGAACCCAAGCTGCTCAATGCTGTGGAAGCCGTGAACGCCCGCCAGAAGCTGCACATGGCCGAGCGCATCAAGGAATACTTTGCGCCGCAGGGGGGCGTGAAGGGCAAGACCCTGGCTCTGTGGGGCCTGGCCTTCAAGGCCAACACCGACGACATGCGTGAAGCCGCTGCCATCAACATCATCAACGCCCTGACCGAAGCCGGCATGAAGGTGCGGGCTTTCGACCCCGTGGCGGCCGATAACGCCCGCCGCATCTTCCAGGACAATCCCCTTGTGGAGATCGTGGACGATCAGTACGGCGTGTGCGATGGCGCCCAGGCGCTGCTGGTGGTGACGGAGTGGAACCAGTTCCGCAATCCTGACTTCGACCGCATCAAGTCCTTGCTGACCGCGCCGCTGCTCTTTGACGGCCGCAACCTCTATTCCCCTGCCGCCATGGGCGAGCGTGGTTTCGCCTACTTCTGCATCGGTCGTCGCGCCGACTAGACAACAAACCGGCTCAAGACCAACGAGGGCCTGTCCTGCAAAGGGCAGGCCCTTTTGTATTACGATGCACAGAGGATCAGGGAGCCATGCGGGGAGAGAGGCTTTTTGAAAGCAGGCAAATGCGTTGCCGGTCTTTGCAGGCGTATGCGTCTCCATGGAACAGCGGCAGGATTTCCGGCCTGGCAAGGAAATGGGTTTTTCCTTGCAGCAAAGACAGCCTTCGGAGCAGAGGACACAAAAAATCCCCGGCAGAATGCTGCCGGGGATCTGTTCTTTAACGGATGGATAGGACTAGTTCTTGCGGATGGAGCGGGAGACGAAGTCCAGGGTCTCGTCATAGAGCTCCGGCAGGGCATAGGGGGTCAGCACGCGGGTGCGGTTGGCACCCACCATCAGGGAGATGATGACCTGCGCCGTGGCCTTGCTGTCCACATTGACGATGCTGCCGTCCCGGATGCCACGCTGGATCTGTTCTTCCAGCTCACGATGCACCTGGGCGAACATGGAGTCCATCTGCTCCCGGTCCGTCTTGGTCTTCATGTCGCTGTACGGAGAGCAGCGCACCAGTACCAGCCAGTTGGAGTCCTTGTCCACAGAGAAGTCCAGATAGGCCTTGCAGAAGTGCATGACGGCATCATAGCCGCAAGCCGCATCGGCCGTGGCCTGACGCAACTTGACCAGAAAATGTTCCAGCACATCGAGTCCCGAGGCCAGGAACAGTTTTTCCTTGTTGCCATAGTGGTGCGTCAACAGTCCAAGGGCCACACCAGCCCGGTCGGAAATCTTCTTGAACGTGGTCTCCACATAGCCACATTCACCGAAAAGTTCCTTGGCGGCCTGGAGCAGGGCTTCTTTTTTATTTTTTGCAGTCATGGTCATTGCGGGGGTTAAGCGTCTTTTTCACAAGCGGCCAGAACTGTTTACTCGCTCAATGAAGGCAAGTCAATGCATGACGCCTATCCTTTGCGCGTCCGGCGGAAGGAGTTCTGGGCGTAGTCGCCCAGCCGTTCCAGACGGCGGTCCACCATATCATAGAGGCTGCCGGGCGTGAACGTATCATTCTTGCGGCGGCGCCCCGCGGGCAGGCCCGTGAGCAGGGTCAGGGCCTCCTCGATGCTGCGGACGGCATAGATGGCGAACTGCCCCTTTTCCACAGCCTGGAGCACATCCGGGGAGAGCATCAGGTGGTCCACGTTGTCGTGGGGGATGATGACCCCCTGACTGCCGGTGAGGCCGTGCCGTGCGCAGACCTTGAAGAACCCCTCGATCTTTCGCGTCACGCCGCCCACAGCCATGATCTGTCCGGAATGGCTGACCGCGCCTGTGAAGGCCAGGTCGAGCCGCACGGGCACATCGGCCAGGGCAGAGAGTAGGGCCACCAGCTCCGCGCCGGAAGCGGAGTCGCCTTCGATACCGGCATAGCTTTGTTCGAAATAGAGCGACCCGGCTAGGACCAGCGGCTTCTTGCGGGCGAAGAGGTTGGTCAGGTAGCTCTTGAGGATCATCATGGCCTTGGTATGGATGGGGCCGCCCAGTTCCGCTTCCCGTTCCAGGTCGATGATGCCTTCATGCCCGACGCCCACGGTACAGGAGATGCGGTGGGGCAGGCCGAATTCGAAATCACCGTAGCCGGTGACCGACAGGCCGTTAACCTGGCCGATGGCGCTGCCCGAAGTACAGACCTTGATCATCTCGCGGTCGTACTCTTCCATGAAGATCTCTTCCACCAGATTGGCCCGATAGGTACGCGCCGCATAGGATCGCTCCATGATGTCGCCGGTGACGATCTCGGCGCCTTCCATGCCTGCCAGGGCATCCCCTTCGATCATCTGCTCGCGCAACAGCGGGAATTTGAGCGACAGACGGCGCTGGTCCTCGCAAAGGTGCGAGCCCAGATCCACCAGCCAGGCCAGGGCCGTCCTGTCGAAGGGACGCAGGCCGGACTCTTCCGCGATGCGGGCGATGACCGACAGATAGAAGCGGACACCGGCGGCATTGCGGTCCATGCGTTCAGCCATCTGTGCCTTGATGCGGAACAGCTTGGCGAAACGGTCTTCATTGAGGACCAGGGCTTCATACAGGTCTTCCGTACCGATGAGCACGACCTTGAGATCCAGCTTCAGGGGCTCGGGGTTGATGCCTTTGGTGCGGATGGCGGCATCCGGCGTTTCCGCACCGTCCTCGATGCGCAGGGAATTGGCCCTCAAGGCCCGCAGCAGGCCTTCCCAGGCATTGGGATGCTGCAACAGGTCTTCCGCCCGCAGGACGAGGAAGCCGCCGTTGGCCCTGTGCAGGCTCCCGGCACGCACGAGGGTGAAGTCCGTCACCAGGGCGCCCAGTTCCGATTCCCGTTCGATGCAGCCCAGCAGATTGGACGCGGTAGGATGGTCTTCCGCCACGATGGGGGCGCCGCTGAGCTGGCTGTTGTCCACGAACACATTGACATCATAGCGGTACAGCGGATCTCCCTGCGGCGGCAGGGGCGCATGGGGGACATCCGGGCCGGACTGGCCGGCCTCCCGGGGCAGAAAGGCTTCGGTGTTTTTCAGGATGTCCGCACGCAGGCTGGCAAAGTACTGTGTCAGGGCCTCGCTCTGGCAGGCCTTGAGCAGTTTTTTCTGGGCCGGGAGCAGCAGGGCGTCCAGCACCTGGGCCATGACGGTCTGTTCCAGGTTGCGTTCGTCATCATGGAAGCTTTCTTCGGCCTTGCTCAACTGGCGCATGAAACTGGCCATGCTCTGGACAAGGGTCTCGCCACGCCGTTTGAGGGTCATGCGCAGGCTGTCGTCCAGATGCTCGAACTCTTCCTCGCTCAGGCGTTTGCCTTTGACCAGGGGGTACAGGGTCAGGCTGCCGCCTTCGTCCATGTCGAGATGGAAGCCCTTGTGCTGGGCCACGGAGGTCATCTTGTTCAGCAGGCCGCTGCGGATCTTCTGGAAGCTGTCCACCAGCCGGGCACGCTGCTTGACGAAGGGCGCGGCTTCGAAGCGGCGGGGCAGTTCATGCAGGATGGCGTCCACTGTGGAGGTCACGCACTGCTTGAATTTTTTGCCCTGACCGGCAGGCAGGGAAAGCAGGCGCGGCCGGTCGGGGTCATCGAAGTTGTGGACATAGACCAGGTCCGGTGGCGTCGGCCGCTTGCGGGCCTGCGGGCCAAGGTAGGACAGCAGGGTATAGGTGCGCCCCAGATTGGCATCACCGGAGACATAGACATTGTAACCACAGGCCCGGATGTTCAGGGCCATGTCCAGAGCCTGCATGGCGCGAGGCTGGAAAGCGTTGCGGCTGCCCGCCCCGTTGCGGGGCAAGGGGATCGCCCGGCTGTCCTGCCAGGGGATGCGCTCGGGATCGAACGTCGCGTGCAGCCGCGATGTGGGCAGAGGAAGGATCTTGGGCATCATTACTACCGGTTTTCAGCATACAGGCGATCAAGGATGTCCTTGCCGCCCTTGTCCAGAAGATGACGGGCCAGGGCAAAGCCCGTTTCGCGTGCCGTGGCGGCCGTCCCTTCCTGCTGTTCACGCAGGATGACGCTGCCGTCCACTTCGGCCACCAGGCCGTCCAGGATGAAGCGGTCGCCGTCCAGCATCTCCGCATGGCCGGCAATGGGCACCTGGCAGCCACCGTCCAGGCCGGCCAGGAAACCGCGTTCGGCCTCCACGCAGATGCGGGTGGGGCGGTGTTCCATGCGGGACAGCAGCTCCAGCACGTCACTGTCATCACCGCGGCATTCGATGCCCAGGGCGCCCTGGCCCACGGCAGGCACGAAGGAGGCCGCTTCGAAGTGGTGCATACGGTCCGCGGAAAGGCCCAGGCGCTTGAGCCCGGCGGAGGCCAGCACGATGGCGTCGTATTCACCTTCCTTCATCTTGCGCAGGCGGGTATCCACATTGCCGCGCAGGGAAAGGATCTCCAGGTCGGGGCGCAGGTTGAGCAGCTGGGCCTGGCGGCGCAGGCTGCTGGTGCCCACGCGGGCCCCCTGGGGCAGTTCATCCAGCGTGCCGTACCGGTTGGAGAGCAGGCAGTCCACACAGATCTCACGCTGGGGCACGCAGCCCAGGACCAGGCCTTCGGGCAGGATCATGGGTACGTCCTTGATGCTGTGCACGGCCAGGTCGGCGGAACCGTCCAGCAGGGCTTCCTCGATCTCCTTGACGAACAGGCCCTTGCCGCCCACCTTGGACAGGGGGACATCCAGGATGATGTCGCCGCGGGTCTTGATGACGCGCAGGCTGATGTCCAGGCCCGGTTCCAGGGACTCCAGACAGGCCTTGACGTGTTCGGCCTGCCAGAGGGCCAGCTGACTGCCGCGGGTGGCGATGACGAGATTTTTGCGCATGGCGTCTCCTAGTGGCCGCAGGTGGCGCAGTTACCGCCGGAGCAGCCAGCGCAGCCACCGGAAGAAGCGGGCATGGAAGGAGCAAAGGCGTCATCGCCACCATTGCCGCCGCTGCAGTGGGCGCAGCGGGACATCAGCTTGCGGGTCTCGGCCGCGCCGCAATGGGGGCAGGCGGGCAGGTCATCGCCAAAGACAAGTTCCTCAAAATCCTTGCCGCATTTGGTGCAAGTGTATTCGTAGATGGGCATGGTCGTGTAACCTCTTACTGCGGATCGACGGCCTGGATCGCCGTCACGTTTTCGAAAAGATAGTGATCCACCAGCCTGCAGACAAGATGGCCGGCGGCAAAAAGCAGTTCATGGACAAGGGAAGCAGGGGCCCCGGAAGCATCCGGGACATCGATCACGAGCCCGGGCAGGGACAGGCCCGCAGCGGGGCGCCCGCAGAGGGCGATGCAGGACAGCCCGGTCTCCTGCGCCAGTGCCAGCACGGGCCCCATGGTTGTCTGTGCTGGGTCGGGAAGGAATGACAGGAGCGTATCCCCAGCCCGGGCCAGGGCCTCGAGCTGCCGCAGGGCCGCCCTGTCCGCTCCCTGTTCCCGCAGGTCTCCGGCCGGTATCAGGAAGGCCGGCAGTGCCGGCCGGTCGAGATCGAGCCGGTCAAGAAAGGCCCGGGCGACGGTACGGGCGCAGCTGTCGGCAGCGCCTTCGCCCAGGATGAATATCCTGCCGTCACGGGCAAGGCTGCGGGCCATGTGCAGGGCCGCCTGCTGCACCAGGGACGCCCGTGCCTTGAAGAATCCCTCGCGCAGGCGGGTGCCTGTCCGGCTGTATGTCGTTATGATGTCCTGCGCTGTATGCATGTTGTCGTCCTGATGGCCTGCGGCCGTATCATTTTTAAGACAAAGCCACTGCCCTGACAAGATAAAAAGCCTCTTCCCACTTGCACTGCGCGCGCCTATAACGTAGAGAAAAAGGATGCAAAGCAAAGCCCGCCATATTCTCGTCGTCCGCAAGGCCAACAGTGACCGTGCGGCACGTCTCGAAGCTGAAATAGGTGCCTGGCTGCGCGCCAGGGGACATTCTGTCACGGCCATCAGCGGAGGGTTTGACGATCCCGCCTATGCTCTTCCCGATCTGGATTTTGCCGTTGTCCTGGGAGGGGACGGCACCATGCTGGGTGTGGCCCGTCGGGTGGCAGGCCGGGGCATCCCCCTGCTGGGCATAAATTTCGGCCGGGTCGGTTTTTTGGCCGACGTCCAGCCGGAGCAGTGGGAGCAGGGCCTTGCCGATTCCCTGGCAGGCATCACTCCCGAACGTACCTGCATGGCCCTGCAATGGAAAGTCGTGCGCAACGACAGCACGCTTGCCAAGGGCGTGGCTGTCAATGACGTCGTCCTCAGTAGGGCTGCCCTGTCGCGGCTCGTCAACATGGACATCGGGGTTGACGGGCAGGAGATGTGCCGCCTGCGCAGTGACGGCGTGATCCTCTCCACTCCCATCGGCAGTTCGGGCTACAGCGTCTCCGCTGGTGGCCCGCTGCTGTACCCGAGCCTCAATTGCATGGTGTTCACCCCCATTTGCCCTTTCCTGAATACCATCCCCCCCATGGTCTTCCCGCAGAAGACCCGCTTCTGCATCGACCTGCTGCCCGGCACCACCGAGACCTACATCACGGTGGACGGCCAGGAGGGCCTGCTGCTCCAGGTGGGCGACCGGGTGGAGGTGACGGGGCTGGAAGATGCCGTCTGCTTTGTGGGCAAGGAAACGCCGTTTTTTGAACGCTTGCGGACGCGCGGTTTCGTGACGGATATGGCATCGGGAGCCAAACACAAGTGAGGCCCGCATGACTGGAAACGTGCCGCGCCGCATGGCTGATGTCCGGCTGGGAAAAGATGCCTGCTTCGACGCATGGCTGTACAATCTGTTCATCGACAACAATCTTGTCCATGACCTCAACCCGCACATCGTTGCCAGCCCTGAACAGTTGAGGTTCATGGTGGCCGTTGGCCCCGGCAGCGTGTACCTGCCCTGTTCGGATGCCATGTTCGCCTTGCTGTGCGAGCCAGCCATGCCTGGACGGCTGCAAAAGGAGTACAATCGCGCCTGGCGCATCCTGGTCCGGCTTGTGCGGTCCCTTGTTTCGGACAGGATGCAGCGCCGGGCGCTGCTGCTGTTCTGCCGCTACCGTTTCCGCAGCGCAGTTTCCCAGCATACGCTTTTGCCGCCGCGGCTCATCAAGCGCATGACCAATATCGTGCTGGCCCAGGGGCTGGGCGATGGTGATCCCTGGCGGCAGCGCCGGCATGCGCTCAATATCCTCCAGCGCGAGATCCTGCGCTCCGAGAGCGTGCGTGCCGCTCTTGAAGGTATGCCGGTGGCACCACTGCCGGACACGCTCGAAGCTGCCCGGGCTCGCCTGGACGCCTGCAGCCTGATCCGGCACCTGTTCCTTTCCGCCTATACGCTGGAGCTGGAGACTTCCGTCCCCGACAGGGTCTTCCTGGAAGAGGAGTTCCACCGTGCGGAGCAGAAGGCCGCGGATCTGGAAGGATACCTGGATGAACTGGCCTCCCGGCCGCGGACCATCCTGTATCTCTGTGATGCCGACGGGGGCGCGGTCTTTGATCTGGCTGTGGTGCGCAAACTGCTGCGCATGCAGCATCGTGTCATTTTTGCCGTCAAGGATGGTTTCTTCTTCTACGCGCCCACCGTGGATGATGTGGAAGAGGATCCTGTCCTGCGTGAAGAGCTGAAGCAGGACTATATCGTCCGTGATGCCCACCTGAGCAAAAACCAGCTGCTGCGCCACCTGCGCGAGCACCGTCTGCTGGTCATCAGTGACGGGACGCGCGAACGGCTCAACCTGTACCGGGTCTCCATCAGTTTTTCCCGTGCCTGGAAAGAGGCGGACCTCATCCTGGCCAAGGGATGGCGTTCGGCCGACATGCTGCTGGGCACCAGCTGCGAGTTCACCCGCGACATCCTCTGCTACTGGCATGACGGCGCGGACATGCATCTGGCCCTGCGGCAGCATGCACCGGGGGTGAAGAAACTGACCGAACAGGACGTGGCTGCCCATGCCGACGGCATCATCGCCCGCATGCGCGAGGCCCGCATGAGCGGCCGCACGGTCATGTTCTACAGCTGCATCATCGGCAGCATCCCCGGAGAGACCCAGACTGCCATCTCCCTGGCGCGGACCTTTGTGGGGGATCTGCGCAAGCGTTTGGACAACGTCCTGATCGTGAACCCTGCGGAGCATTTCGTGGAGGGCATGGACGGGGACGACCTGATGTTCATGTGGGAGCGCGTGCAGCGAAGCGGCTTCATCGACGTCTGGCGTTTCCAGACATTTGCTGATATCGAAGAAAGCTTCCGGCTCATGGGTCGCAAGGTCCCGCCCATCTGGTCTGGCAAGGATGCCACTTTTTCGACCGGCTGCACCCAGGAGATGCGCATAGCGCTGGATGTGCAGCGACAAAACAGGGAAATGCAGATCATCGGGCCCGATCCGGCCCGCTTTACACGGCGTGGCGAGTACGGCGTCGGCAAATACTTCGACGCGACCATCAGCCGTTCCTAACATCTGGTTCACGGAGTTTTTCATGCCTGCATATGAAGCCGTCATCGGCTTGGAAGTCCATGTACAACTGGCTACGGCCACCAAACTTTTCTGCTCCTGCCCCACCAGTTTCGGGCAGGCTCCCAACAGCAATGTCTGCGAAGTCTGCGGCGGCATGCCCGGCGCCCTGCCCATGCTCAACCGGCAGGCCGTGCACTATGCCTGCCTGGTGGGCCTTGCCACCAACTGCAGCATCCATCGCAATTCCATCTTCGCCCGCAAGAACTACTTTTATCCTGACCTGCCGTCCGGCTACCAGATCTCGCAGTTCGACCTGCCCATCTGCGAGCATGGGCATCTGACGGTCACGGCGGATGGTGCCGAAAAGCGTATCGGCATCACGCGCATCCATATGGAGAACGATGCGGGCAAGAACATCCATGCCCAGGGCGAGAACGTCAGTTATGTGGACCTTAACCGTGCCGGGACACCCCTGGTGGAGATCGTTTCCGAGCCGGACATGCGGTCTTCTGCCGAGGCCGTGGCCTACCTCAAGGCCCTGTACGGCATCGTGACCTATCTGGGCGTTTGCGACGGCAACATGGAGGAAGGCAGCTTCCGCTGTGACGCCAACGTCTCCATCCGCCCCGTGGGCAGCACCACCTTTGGCACCCGTACCGAGCTCAAGAACCTGAATTCGTTCCGCAACGTGCAGCGGGCCATCGATTACGAGATCGCCCGTCAGCAGGATGCATTGGCAGACGGGGAGGAGATCGTGCAGGAGACTCGCCTGTATGATGCCACGAAGAACATCACGGCTTCCATGCGCGGCAAGGAAGAGGCGCACGACTACCGCTATTTCCCCGATCCCGATCTGCTGCCCGTGACCATCACCGACGAAGAGTTCAGCCGCTGGCAGCAGGAACTGCCCGAACTGCCTGCCGCCCGCATGCAACGTTTCATCGCCATGACGGGCCTGCCCGAACCCGAAGCGGAAGTGCTGGTGCAGAGCCGTGCCATGGCTGACTTCTTCGAAGCTGCGGCGGCAAAAGCCGATGCCCGCAAGGTGGCCAACTTCATCCTTGGCCCGCTGCTGCGCGAGCTCAACGCCCGTTCCCAGCACGTGCAGGATTGCGCCATGACTCCCGAAGCCCTGGCCGAACTGGTCAGTATCGTGGACAAGGACCTCATCAGTGCCAAGATCGCCAATGACATCTTTGCCGACCTGATGGAAAACGGCGCCATGCCCGAAGCCTACGTCAAGGAAAAGGGCCTGGTGCAGATCTCCGACAGTTCCGCGCTGGAGACGGCTGTGGACAAGGTGCTGGCCGACAATCCCGCTGAAGTGGAAGCTTTCCGTGGCGGCAAGACCAAGCTCATCAGCTTCTTCGTGGGGCAGGTCATGCGGGCTACCCGCGGCAAGGCCAATCCCGCTCTGGTCAATGAGCTGCTGGCCAAAAAGCTGGCTGGCTAGCCTGGGAGTGCAGAGATCTGTAAGGGGGGCGCCTGGGGTGCCCCCTTATTTTTTTGAAAACAGGTTTTTCTTATTTAAAGTGATGCTTTAATAAATGGGGCGCCGGTTCCGGGTGCCCTTTCATGGACAGAAAGCCCAAAATACGCTAGGCAAAAATCATGGCTTCGTTCTCATCCTCTCAGGAAAGGATCGATTTTGATGATCCTTTGCTGGCCAATCAGCTGTTTGGTCCCCGCAACGCCCATCTGGACCTGCTGGCGGCTGCCAGCGGCGCCCAGATAGGCAGCCGTGGTGCTTCTGTTTTTTTCTCCAGCCCGGACCATGCGGTCCTGCAGTGCCTGTACCGGCTTTTCGTGCAGCTTTATGACATGCTGCGCAACGGCATTAGCATCAGCCAGCAGGATCTGTCCCGGGCTTATGCCATGCTGGCGGCCGATCCCGGCCTCAATCTGCGGCAGGTCTTCCAGGAAGCTGTTTTCGTCAATACGCCGCGCAAGACCGTGACGGCCCGCAATGTGGCCCAAAAGCAGTACCTGGATATCCTGCGCCGGAACGAGATGGTCTTTGCCGTGGGGCCTGCCGGTACGGGCAAGACCTATCTTGCTGTGGCTATGGCCATCTCCATGTTGCAGCAGCATCAGGTCAAGCGCATCGTGCTGACGCGCCCTGCGGTGGAGGCGGGGGAGCGCCTCGGCTTCCTGCCCGGTGACCTGGCGGACAAGGTCAACCCCTACCTGCGCCCCCTATACGATGCCCTGCACGACATGGTGCCCCAGCCCAAGGTGGCATCCATGCTGGAAGTGGGGACCATCGAGGTGGCCCCCCTGGCCTTCATGCGTGGCCGTACCCTCAATGATGCCTTCATCATCCTGGACGAAGCCCAGAACACCACCCACGAACAGATGAAGATGTTCCTGACCCGTATGGGCTTTGGATCGCGTGTGGTGGTCACGGGCGATACCTCGCAGATCGACCTGCCTGTCAATCCGTCTTCCGGGCGTGCCCGCTCGGGGCTCGTCCATGCCCTGGCCGTCCTGGACAAGATCCCCGGTCTTGCCGTGCACCACTTCAGCAAGGCTGATGTGGTGCGCCATCCTTTGGTGGGAGCCATCGTCAATGCCTACGACAACGCCGAAAAAAACAGCTAGACCCTCCAGCATGGTGGCTTTGTGGCAGACGCTGAGAACGCGTCACCACTGCGGTCGCGGCCTGCTGGTATTGATCCTGACCCTGCTTTTCCTCTCTTTGCTGGCCGGCGCCAACCTGACGCCGGAAAGCCGCGTCTATGTGGCGGGGCAGGTGGCGGACAGCGACGTCATCGCTGACCGCGACATCCTGGTGGAGGACGTGCAGGCCAGCAAGGCCCGGCAGCGCCAGGTGCTCATGCTCCAGCCCTCGGTCTACGACCTGAGCATGCAGCCCTATGAGATGTTCCAGAACCGCATCCTGGGGATCCTGCATCATCTGAACGTGATGGCCGACCACAAGGGATTGCAGAGCGTCAAGCCTGTACCGGAAGAAGCTGCTCCGGCGGCTCCCGAACCGGCAGGCACCGCACCCACCGTCGGGCAGGCCGGGGAAGTCCCTGTCACGCCTGCGCCTACCGCACCTGCTGCGCAGCGTCCCTTGCCCAGGAGCGATGAAGACCTGCCAGACCTCCCGAGAGGGGAGGCATCCGTCCGCCGTCTGGTGGAAGAACTGACGCCCCGGGTGGCCGAAGAGGTCCTGCCCCAGCTGGCCTTGCCGGAAGTGCAGCAGTACCTCCTCAAGACCCTGATGCCGCTGATCCGCGACCGCCTGGCCGAGGGCCTTGTGGGCGACATCCGTTCCGCCAGAGCAGGCAGGGCCGGGGTCGTCATCCGCAACCTCGACAACGGTTCGGAGCTGTTGCGTCCTGAAGTGACCACGCTGCCCGATGTGCAGTCCTTCCTGGCCGAGATCTCGTCCCTGCTGCGGCAGGAGGATTCCCTCAACGCCCATTCCCGCCGGGCCATCAACATCCTGCTTTCCGCAACGGTCCCGGCATCCCTGACGCTCAACCGCGAGACGACCCAGCGCCGTGGCGAAGCCGTAGTGGCCAATGTGGAGCCCGTCTTTTACCAGATCCAGAAAGGGGAGCTGGTGGTGCGCAAGGGGGACAGGGTGAGCCGCGAACAGCAGCTCAAACTGCAGACTCTCTACAAGAGCGCCGCTGATCCTGTCCGCTGGGGCGTGGTGCTGGGGGCGTTCCTGTTCTCCCTGATCCTGTCCATCGGCTTCTTCGTGGCGCCCAGCGGCAAGCCGGGCACGCCGTTGCGCTGCAAGGACATGCTGCTCATCTCGCTGGTACTGTTTTTGTTCAGCGTGGGGGCCAAGGGGGCGTTCTGCCTTGCCACCCGTTTTGACAGCCTGACGCTGATGGCCAATTATGCCGTTGCCTTCCCCATCGCCGGAGGCGTGGGGCTGGTGGCCATGGTCTTTGCCGCCCGCCGCTACTGCACCATGAGCCTGCTGTTGTGCTTCTTTGCCATGCTCATGTTCCAGGCGGACTATACCTTCTTCCTGTATCATTTTCTGGGCGGTATGCTGGCCACCTGGCTGGTGACCAATGCCCAGACCCGGCAGGATGTGGTCTGGAGCATCATCCCCCTGACAGTGGGGCAAGCACTCATCTGGCTGGGCATGGCCCTGCTGGCGCAGATCTCGCCCAATGAGTTCCCTGTGCAGCTGGGGGCCGTGGCCATCAACAGCCTTCTGTCCCTGATCCTGCTGTTTGCCGTCAGCCCCGTGCTGGAGCTGGCCTTTGGTTACAGTACGCGTTTCCGCCTCATGGAGCTCATGAGCCTTGAGCATCCGCTGATGCAGGAGCTGATGGTGACCATCCCCGGCACCTACCATCATTCCCTGGTGGTGGCCAACATGGTGGAGGCCGGGGCCAAGGCCATCGGGGCCAACAGCCTGCTGTGCAAGGTGGCGGCCCTGTATCATGACGCTGGCAAGCTGAG
>JABLTQ010067474.1_pt1 | contig 23871 bp, 17 predicted proteins | sample 7160101 | NCBI WGS metagenome assembly JABLTQ01 (sample SAMN14651228, study PRJNA627086) | human gut metagenome | isolation source: feces | host: Homo sapiens
CCTCCATATCAGCCAGCCTCTGGATGTTCTGTATCAAGTTTCTTTGTTTTTCGACAATTTGTTCCGGCGTCCAGGCCAGCGCAGCTTGTCTCTCTTGTTCGCACTTGCATTTCCAGCACCATCCGTCATAGCCCAAGGGCGTCCCACAGCCGGGGCAGGTGTATTTCAGACTCATGTTCTCTGACTCCTTTTAGAAGATAACAAAAACGCCCTGAATCCTCCTGTCAAACAGACAGGAGGACGCAAGGCGTGTAACAGCACAGAGACAAGGAACCGCATTCTACCATACGATCCCTAAAGCAAGCAAATATATATCTACAAACAACCGCTATATCTATTCTTTTATTTATCATGGGCGTTGCTAACTCTAAAACATTATCACAGAGTTTCCTTTCTCACTTTTTCGAATATCTTTGTTGCACAATTCGCGTAAAGAAAAACGACTTTATTTTAAAAATTTATTATACCATAAAGAACTGTGCCCTTCAATCTGTTGATACTTCAATTTGAGAAAAATTTAAAAATTGATATCATGGCATCCGTACAAGCTCACTACGGCAATTTATGGTTTCAATCAACAAATAAGGAATATTACAAGCGCCATAGTAAAAGAATCAAAAAAAATACTGTTAATTGGCGGCGATGTTTCATCTAATTACGATATTTTCAAACTCTTTGTGAAAGAGCTTTATGATGAAATTGCATCAGCGGAACATTATTATGGTTTATTGTCTCAGCGCATAACCGTTATATTTATTATAGGCAATCATGAATTTTGGTCATTTAATAATGATATTAATACTATAATGAGCAAATACAAACGCCTGTTGAGCCGCTACAATATGTTCTTACTGTCAAACAGTTTGTTATACACAAACGACTATATTAAGTACGAACCGATTGACTATGACACACTAAGTAATGCAACCGAGAAAAAAATCATAAACCGCTTGCGATATTCAAAATTAGTCATATTCGGCGGAACAGGTTTTTCAAAATATAATTCTAATTTTAATGCAAACAACGGGATTTACGGAAAATCCATTACTCGAGAAACGGAGATATCCGAATCGGAAAAATTTGAAAAGCTATACAACAAACTGTCAAAAATTTTAACTAATTTCAACTCAATCATCCTTACACATATGCCCAAATGCGATTGGTGTTCAAACGGCGACTATGACGGTAATTTAGTATACGTCAGCGGTCATACCCATAGAGATGTTTTTTACGATGACGGATACTATAGAATATATTCAGACAATCAAGTCGGCTATTATTTAGACACTCCAACTGTGAAATCTTTATTAATAGAAAAAGCACACGATTGTTTTTTTGACTACTCAGACGATATATACACACTAACACGCGACAAATATATAAAATTTTATCAATCGCAAAATATTCGTATGAGACTCAATAGAGACTTAGACACAATCTATATGCTTAAGAAAAATAGTTACTATTGTTTCATATGCAAATCTAAAAAAGGAACATTAGGCTTATTAAACGGTGGAGCTTACAAAAATTTAAAGGTCAATGATATTCAATACTATTACAAAAATATGGATTATGTAATTAATGTTATTTCAAAACCATTAAATCAGTACACCTTACTCCAACGCAAAGTATCAAATGCTGTAAGATCTATCGGTGGTTCCGGCACTATACACGGTTGTATAATAGATATTGATTTTTATAACCATATTTATATTAATCCGTTTGATTTTACAATAACCGGATATTCTGCGTTTGATATAAAAACTAAGGTCGTATTTCCGTCAATAGAAGAACTAATTAAATCAGAACGTTCTGAATTATTAGGAAAATTAAATGATCAGCAAGCCCTTATTTCACCAATAACCAATGATAAAAATTCGACTTCTCCGCAATTATATTTAAGTACAGACATTTATAAAATTTCGAGAGAAATTAAAAAAATGCAAAAATTGCATTCACACATTTTATCTACTTGGTTTGACACGCAAGAATACCCCAATACACCCAATACATTACATGTTTAATAAAAAAGCAACGGCAACACCAGCTATTGATGAAGCCGTTGCTTTTATTCATCAAATCAGTAGAAACATTAAACCATCAAACTGTTAATAACATTAACATTACAATTTAATCTAAATTGCAATCATCTGTATAATCGCCGAGGTATCTTGCACCTGCGGTAAACGACGGGCGGTACGGTGCGACACCGAGACCGTAGTCCTTCTTTTCCGCCACAGTGCCCGGCTCGAGTGCCGAATATGCCTGCTCGTACATAAATACTCGGCTGTCGCACAGATCGAGAGTATACAGCACAAACGCCTCGAGAATAGCCGGTGTGACTATCGTTCCGTACTCCGGTATACCGTGATGTGCCGCAAGACAATGACGCAGCAGAAGCAGCTTTTCGCCATCTATGCCGAGGCGGGCCGCAGTCTGTGCAACCATATCCTCACCTATCGCAAGGTGTCCGAGCAGCTGCCCCTCGACGGTATACGAGGCTGTGCCCATATCGTCGGTGTCAAGCTCTGCGAGCTTTCCGATATCGTGCAGCGCGACAGCAGTCAGCAGCAGCTCGGGATCGAGCGAATCATAGACATCGAGCATTCCCTCGGCAGCACCCATCATACGATAGATATGAAACATCAGACCGCCGCGATGGTTATGATGCATGCCCTTCGCCGCGCTCCAGCGCAGCAGCGCATCCTTATGCTCCTCGTAAACGGCAACGCCGACACGCGAAACGGTCGCTCCCTCCTCCGATGCAAGCTCGCGGAGTCTGTCGAGTATATGCTCATACATATCCTCCTCGCGCAGCGGCGGATGGCGCACAAAATCATCCGGTGAGAGGTCGGGCACGTGCTTTGCCTGAGAATTTATGTTATATCCGAAGCTGTTATGCAGCACGGTCGCCTCAAATACCTCTCCGGGCTGAACGGTAAGCGTAAATCCGCTGAAATCCTTTGCAGTTACCGTGCTGCCCTTATCCGACACCATAACATCGTAGTACGGTCCCTTTGCGCCCTGCTTTTCCACCCTGCCGAGCAGCAGCAGCGGAAGCGCGAGCTTTCCGTCCATAGGTATATCGGCAAGTACGCTTCTCTTTCTTTTTGCTCCGCTCTGCATGCTCTCAGCTCCTTTTTTCTCTGTTCTTTTCTTATCGGTGTTCTTTTTCGGCGTTGCCGTCGGTGCTTTTTTCTCCGCAGCCGCAGCTGCCGCCACGGCGCTCGGCGCATCGGTCACACCCTCCGACATTGCCGGCATGGCATCGTTCTCCGCTGCCGCGTTCTTATCAGCCGAGCCGACGGCGCCATGTACATTTTCCGAAGCATTTGCAGCCTTATTATCCGAATCGTTTTTCAGAGCCTTTTCAGACTTATTTTTCGGATCAGCCGTCTCGGTATCCGACGCGGGCTGCTGACGCTTTACACGTACCGCAAAATCGCCGTCGCCGTACGGACAATGCGCCTGCTCGCCGGGAAGTATATTGACTACGGCATAATCCGCATCCTCCGACTCTTCGGGTACGAGCTTTGCATATACCGTCTCACCGACCGTGCTCGGGCAATTGTAGTATTCCGAGCGTCGGCTTCCGTCATAGCGCGCAAGCACTATTCCGCTCTTATGCGCGAGCGTCAGAATGCTGTATCCGTCCCGCTCGGATATTCCGCACAAAAGGTAATAGCAGCCCTCTCCGGGTCTGTGCTCGTTTGTTTTCTCGCCCATGCTCCGCCTCCTCTCATTATATCCGTATCTATTTTACAGCAGGCGCGAGGGCATAAAAGCCTCCGCGCCTGACAGCGAAAATTTATCTCTTGACTCTTGCGTTACCGCTCCAAACACTCCAGATCTGCTCCTCGTCGGCAGGCTGAGCATAGTCGGTAAGGAAGGTAGTTGCAAGCGCACCGCTCGCCCAACCGAACTGTATCCACTTCTCGCTCTCCCAGCCGCGCAGAATGGCATAGAGCATTCCGCCGACAAAGCCGTCTCCGCCGCCGATGCGGTCAAGTACGCGGATGGGGCGAGGCTCAACGACCTGCCAGCCGTCCTCGGTACGCATGATAGCGCCCCAGAGATGCTCGTTCGCATTGACGACCTGACGAAGCGTCGTTGCGAATACCGAAACATCGGGATACTGCTCACGGGTACGCTCGATCATCTCCTTGAAGGAGTCGATCTTTGCCGCAATATCGCGTCCGCCTGCCTCCGGGCCCTTGATACCGAGGCAGAGCTGATAGTCCTCCTCATTTCCTATAAGGATATCCGAAACCGATGCGATCTCGGAGAATACGGCGCTCAGCTCCTCTTCTCTGCCCGCCCAGAAGCTCGCGCGATAGTTGAGATCGAACGAGATAAGGGTACCGTACTTCTTTGCCGCACGTGCAAGCTCAAGGCAGAAACGGCTCGTCTCGGGAGAAAGTGCCGCGATAAGTCCGGAGAGATGCAGCATCTGCACGCCCTCTGTACCGAAGATGCGCTCGAGATCAAAATCGGCGATATTCAGCGTTCTGCCGACCTCGCCTGCGCGGTCGTTGGTAACTCGGGGGCCGCGGCCGCCAACGCCGGAGTCCGCGATATTGAACTGATGGCGGTAGCCCCAAGGACCGCCCTGCTCAACCTCTGCGCCCTCATATGCCATGCCGCGGCGGCGAAGATCACCCTTGATAAATGCGGCGATAGGGCTGCCCTTAACAAAGGTAGTGAGGACCTTTACCGGCAGTCCGAGATAGGACGAGATGCTCGCAACATTTGTCTCGGCACTTGTAGCCTGCATCTTAAAGGTATCACTGCAATGAACCGGCTGTCCGTCAGAGGGGGTGATTCGCACGCCCATGCTCGACGGTACAACAAGCGACCAACTGCAATTTTCTCTGAGTTTTTTCATTTCTCTATTTCATCCTTTCGGAATTCATTTTTATAACCGAATTATATCACATCGGCATCGCAATTGCAAGGAATGTGCGTAAGTTTTTAAATAAATCTGTGTGCCGCGCGCATATACATCCGACATAAGCAAAATTTGCATATGTGTATTATCCCCCCAAAAAAACGACAGATAATAACGCCCTGACCGAGCGTTATTATCCGTCGCCAAAAGAAAACGGGTATTATAACTTTATGCCTTCTCTTCAAGTATCCTTGAGAGAAATTCCTTCGTACGCTGGAGCTTAGGTGCGCCGAATATCTGCTCGGGCGCGCCCTCCTCAGCTATAATGCCGTCACTCATGAAGACTACGCGGCTCGACACATCACGTGCGAACGCCATCTCATGAGTTACAACAAGCATTGTAAGACCGGAGCCCGCAAGTGAGCGCATGACCTGAAGCACCTCACCGACCATTTCGGGATCGAGCGCCGAGGTTGGCTCGTCAAAGAGTATTACCTCGGGATCCATAGCGAGCGTGCGCGCAATCGCAACTCTCTGCTTTTGACCGCCCGAGAGCTGACGCGGCTTTGCGTTGATGTAGGGGGTCATTCCGACCTTGTCGAGGTAATGCAGAGCGTTCTTCTCTGCCTCCTCCTTGCTTCTGCCGAGCACCTTGACCTGACCTATTACGCAGTTTTTCAGCGCCGACATGTTATCAAAGAGGTCGAACTGCTGAAAGACCATGCCAACCTTTGCTCTGTACTGCGAGAGCTTAACGCCCTTGCTCATGATGCTCTGACCGTGAAAGAGGATATCGCCGTCGGTCGGTGTCTCGAGCAGGTTGACGCAGCGCAGCATCGTACTCTTACCCGAGCCGGAGGAGCCGATGATGCTGATAACATCGCCCTTGTTTACCGAAAAGCTGATGCCTTTCAGCACTTCATGGTCTCCGAAGGACTTTTTAAGGTCCTTAATCTCAATAATAGCGTTATCTGCCATCTCCGCCCGCCTCCTGTTCTGTCAAATGTATCTCGGCAGACGATGACGACTGCGAGCCGTAGATCGTGTAGTTATCCTTGCCCGCGAGCAGCTTCTCAAACAGACGGAGCAGGCGCGTCACGGTGAAGGTAAGAATGAAGTAGATAACGCATGCTATAACATAGCTTGCGAAAATCTTGTAGCTGTTCTTTGCCGCCATTGCAGTATAGTAGAACAGCTCGGCAACGCCGATAACATTAAGCACCGAGGTATCCTTAATGTTCACCACAAACTCGTTCGAGACCGAAGGGAGAATATTGCGCAGCGCCTGCGGAATGACGACATATATCATAGTCTGAAAATGGCTCATTCCTATCGATGCCGCACCCTCAAACTGACCCTTATCTATCGAGATGATACCGCCGCGAACTATCTCGGTGATATATGCTCCCGTGTTGATGGATACGATCGCGATACCGGCGGGGATGAGCGCGAGCTGCTTTCCGCCGTTCGCATATGCATAGCCCCAAAAAATTATCATCGCCTGAACCATCATAGGTGTGCCGCGGAATACCTCGACATATGCAGTGATAAGAAAGTTGACCACCTTCATCAGTGCGGCGCCGACCTTATTCTTGACCTGCGGAATGGTACGTATAATACCGTTGAGCAGACCTATCAAAAGTCCGATAAGTGTTCCGACAATGGCGATGAGCATCGTATTGCCGACACCGCCGAGTATCTGGGCGTTGTATTTTACCCATACAGCCGCCACATCGTTAAAAAATGACATTATGAGATCCTCGTTTTATATGTAAGGTTAATTACTCTTCTACGGGAGCAATCGATACCATCTTCATCATGAGCTCGCTTCTCTCGGAATCGCTGATACCGTCAACGATCTCCGAAATTGCAGCGGCAAGGTCAGAGCCCTTTCTTACGCCTACGGCGATTGCGGTATCACCCTCATCGCAGGTAAAGCCGGTAGAGTTGTTTACCAGCGGAGCAAAGGTAAGTCCGCTGCCCTCGGAGCAGATAGAGTATGCGGTAGGCTCCTCGGCTACATAGCCGTCGATGGTGTTTGCGGTAAGTGCGGTGTAAAGCAGTGTGAAGTCGTCAAGGATGTTCTCCTTTACGTCCTCGATCTGCTTAAGAGCTTCTGCGTGGAAGGTTGCCGCCTGAGCACCGATAGAACAGCCCTTGAAATCTGCGAGAGACTGAGCATTTGCGTATGCGCCGTCCTCACGAACAATAATTACAAGGTTTGAAACATAATAGTTGTCGCTGAAGTCAAGAACAGCTTTGCGCTCTGCCGTCGGACTCATACCGGCAATGACACAATCAATCGTGCCGGATTCAACAGCGGGAATAAGCGCATCCCACTTGTATGCGTAGATCTCAAGCTCAACGCCCAGCGAAGCGGCGATCTTTCTTGCGGCTTGAACGTCGTAGCCGTTTGCATAGCCATCGGCATTTTTGATCTTTACAGCATCGTTATCTGCATTTGTCTGAGTCCAGTTGTAGGGGGCGTATGCACACTCCATACCAACCTTGAGAACACCGGCCTTCTTAATGTTTTCGACATCCTTAGACGCGTCAACGCTGTTGCCGCAGGAAGCAAGAGCGGTAAGCGATACAGCGAGCATCACAGCCGCGAGAATGATACTGAGAATTCTTTTCATGACTTTTTTCTCCTTTTAAAGAATAAAATTGTTTTACGTCGAAAACAAAAAAGATCGGACGAAACGCCCGACCGCAAATCCCATATAAACCGGTTATATATGGAACAAGAAGGTCATAGCACTCCGCATTTGCGACAGTCAACAAGGTATTTCCCTGCTGCCCAGCAACCGTACCCGCCGCGGCCGGAAGCTTCGGCAACAACGCCTTTCGCACGGGTTCGTCGGCTTCGGCAGCCTCGCCCGCGCTACTCTTCGTTATCGCGCCTCTATTCTTCTCTGTAATTCGATTGACCGCATTTTATCACAAAGTCATCATGTTGTCAACCCCTTTTCGGTGAAAAACGTATTTTTATTCATTTTGTTTGTATTATAGTCATCGCAAGCCGCCCGCTTTGTTGATTAATAGAAAAAGTTGCACACAACATAATCCTTTTTTTGAAAAAAACAATGCCGGGGACTGCGCCGCCCGCGCCTCAAGTATGCCGTTCAGCGCGCCGCCGGATATATAATAAGCCGCAAAATCCAAAAAAATCATAAGACAGGTAAAATATTTGATTGCACATTCGGACAGTTTATGTTAGAATATATTTAACAACAACCGGATAACAAACCAAATGAGGTCATCATGAACAACAGTTTTTTTGCGATTCTTTTTCGCCAGCGCTATATAAGAAGATGGGGACTCATGCGCAACACTCGTGAGGAAACGCTTGAGGAGCACGCTGCGGAGACCGCGATGCTCGCGCATGCGCTCGCCTCTATCGGTAACGAGCTGTTCGGCAGACACTATAACGCCGACCGCGCAGTTACGCTCGCGCTCTTTCACGATGCGACAGAGGTCTATACCGGCGATATGCCGACACCGGTCAAATATTACACCCCCGAGATACGAGAGAGCTATAAGAGGATCGAAGCCGAGGCAGCTCGCAGGCTCTGCACCACCCTGCCGACCGAGCTGCAGCCGATATACGAGCCTATTATATGCGGTCATGCAGCGGGAGAGAACAGCAATGATCTGATGAATTCTCCCGAAAGAGCAGCAGATGAGGAGCTCGGCTGCATAGTAAAGGCTGCCGACAGCCTCTCTGCCTATATCAAATGTCTCGGCGAGCTCGGCGCGGGAAACGCCGAATTTGAGGATGCAGCAGCATCTACAAGAAAAAAACTCGAGCAAATGCATATGCCCGAGCTTGACTGGTTTATTGATAATATGCTCGAGGCGTTTACCGTTCCGATAGACAGAGTGGGATTCTGAGCTCTTTGCGGTGCACGCCTCCTTTCGGCAAATACTCGTTATGCCTCCGGTGCAGCATATGTCCGTATTTCCGCGAAGTTCGATGACAGATACCGAGCCTAAGTTCAATTAACAATTTGTATACCTTTGGATTATACTATATTCATAATCAAGTGATATAATTACCGTGTTGTGCAAAGGAAAGCTGATTTTAATTTGTACAGCACCCGATATTTCGGGCCATTAGCTCAGTTGGTTAGAGCTACCGGCTCATAACCGGTCGGTCCAAGGTTCGAGTCCTTGATGGCCCACCACGAAAGAACCCTCTATTGTCTACCGGCAATAGAGGGTTCTTTCAACTTTTAATGATATCGTTCTTTCAATGATATCGTTCCTGTCGGAACGGGTGATACATCTTCAATATGATATCGTACCTTCGTGCTGTAATACATATCTGCGGCATATGAAAGAACGGATATTATATCATGCTTGTGCGGCAAGCCTATCATGCGACTCTCCGTATATCATATCGCGATAGCGATATATCACCCGAAATCGCAGCATTTATATGAAAAAGCCAATGCCAGATCCGCACTCACCTTCCGTCCGCGCCGAGAAAATCCTTTATCTGATCGAATCTCTGTCTGAAGCCTCTGCCGGAGCATATCTGTATAGAAGCAAAGGACGGCTTTGTGTTGCCCTCGATCATTACCCAGCCGCCGTCGGTCAGCGCCATATCCCAGCCTACATATTTCTGTTCGGGAACGACCCTTACAAGCTCGTTTATCGTATCAAGCAGCTCATTCCATCTCGGTATGCGACTGCCCTTTATTTTTACGTTCGTATCGGGATGGGCATCATATGTAAGGACGGTCTCTCCGTACTTTTTGCAGCCGGCGGTCATCACCTCTCCTGTCTCCGTATCAACCCGAGCCACCACTCCTCCGCCGTACACATTGTCAACTACCGATTCGCCCACGCCCATACGCAGCAGCGCATAGACGTATTCGACACGTCCGTTATTATATGCGGTAACAAAGCGTATCGTATTTACCGAGGCGGGGTGATATGCCGCCATCGCCTCATCCTGTCGGACAAGCTCCTCAGCGACTGCACGCCCGCCTGCAAGTATATCAGCAAAGATTCTGCCGATATCGCTGTCGCGGTCGGTGTCTATAATTCTGATACCGACACCGAGCGAATATGCCTCCGGCTTTATCATAAAGCTGCCGTGCCGTCCGGTGAAACGGATGAATTCTCCTAAATCGCCCGCATCCGCGATCTCTACTACATCCCTCTTGTAATACTGCTTGAATGTCTTATAGCAGAGATATTTATTATTGAACTTTTCCTGAGTTTCCGCAGAAGAGATGGATTTGAGAAAGAACATCTTCTCCCATTCTCCGACGTACTCGAGCTTCTCCCTGCGACTCTTATTCCTTAGATCAAACGAAAAATAATCCTGATACCAAAAGCCGTAAAAATACATGTTCTTGATAAGCTCATATTGCAACCGACGCAGGCGGAAGCTGCCGAAATCCTTGCTCTCGGGAATATTCTTTCGGATTATAGGGTTAATGTTCTTGTCGATCTCCGGATCAAAAAGAAAGCGCAGATAGTAAGCCAACGCGGCAAAGAATGCAAAAAAGATATTTCCCCTTGCTTTCTTCAATGTTTTATATGTCATACCGTCGCCTCCCGTTTTCCATATTATATTATAAAAACCACCCCCACGTCAAGGATTAAAATATAAGCATGCCAAAGCAGTCTCAGCGACGGACGGCGGACAAAAATCGGTAAAAATAAAATACATACAAGATAATCGGCTGATCAACACCGAAAAAGCAGCCGGAGCCCGCCGCACGGCAGGCTCCGGTCAACGCTGGTATTTCGATATCTAAAACTACTTCTTCTCCTCTGTCTCCGCGTCCTTGCCCTCGCGTGCAAGCACGGGGATATCTCCGACACCGTCGAGTACTGCGCCGGGACGGTAAGCATAGTGCTTGAGCGTCTTTCGCGTCGAGACGCCCGAGAGCACGAGCACGGTTGACATACCGCTCTCCATGCCCGAAATAACGTCGGTATCCATCCTGTCGCCTATCATTACCGCCTCCGCAGAGTGACAGCCGAGCAGCTTGAGCCCGGTACGCATCATGAGCGGATTCGGCTTTCCGCAGAAATATGCCTGAGTGCCCGCAGCCATCTCGATGGGCGAGATGAGCGCGCGGCATGCGGGAGCAATACCGTCCTCGATAGGTCCGGTAAGATCCGAATTCGCGCCTATCAGCTTTGCGCCCTTGATCACGAGATTCGTCGCCTTGGTCAGCGTATCGAGCGAGTAAGAGCGACCCTCTCCGACAACGACATAGTCGGGGTTGACATCGTTCATAGTGATGCCCGCATCGTAGAGCGCGTTGAGCAGCCCCGCCTCACCGATAACGAACGCAGAGCAGCCGGGTGCCTGATCGCGCAGGAAAGCCGCCGTTGCGAGCGCGCTCGTATAGAAATGCCGCTCGGGCACGTTGAGCCCCATGCGTGCGAGCTTCTGATTCAGTTCGCGTGGGGTATAGCCGCTGTTATTTGTCAGAAACAGATATTCCTTCTTCTCCTCGTGAAGCCAGTCGAGAAACTCAGCCACACCGGGCAGAACCTGATTGCCGTGATATATAACTCCGTCCATATCGCAGATGAAGCCTTTTTTCGCGTTAAAATCTATTGTAGATACATTTGTCATTATATTTCGCCTGCCTTTCGCATTCTGAGAATAATTTATCACAGATTTGTTAAAAAGTTCTATCCTTATCATGTAAAATATTTATTAAGCCACCGCGACATCGACATACTCCGCGCACGTGCGCCGTAACATGCCCGAAATCATGCTCCGCAGCAGCGATTCGGCATTGACTATTCTGCCCGAATATAGTAAAATATCAATATGATAACGAAATCACTCTCACGGAGGTTTATCTGCATGGAAAAAAAGACAAGCGGCGGCTATGTTAATATAGGCGGACGCGAATACTACGAGATAGACGAATACGACCGTCTCGAGCCGTTTCTGTACACTCTTGCCGCTTCAAATGATATATGGTTCTACCTTTCCTCGAGCGGCGCGGTAACGGCGGGCAGAAAGAACGCAGAGCAGGCATATTTTCCCTATCAGACCGAGGACAGGCTCTATCACTGCACCGACACGGGCTCAGTCACGCTGATACGGGTAACGCGCGGCGGCAAAAGCGCTGTATGGGAGCCGTTTTCGACATCTCCCCTGCGCGACCTCTCGGTACATCGCAAAATAGCCAAGAGCGTGCTCGGCGACGAGGTGATCATTACAGAAGAAAATCCTGCGCTCGGCATGACATTTACGATGAAATGGTGCAGCTGCGAAAGGTACGGCATAGTACGCAGCGCCGAGATAAGGAACGACGGCGAGCCCGCATCGGTCGAGGTGCTCGACGGACTGAGAAATATACTGCCGTACGGGGTACGCAGCGAATTTCAGCTTGCATGGCCCTGTCTCGGCGACGCATACAAGGCAACCGAGCAGGTGGGTGAAAACACGGCGGTATTCTCGCTGACCTCCGCCATTAACGATCTGCCCGAGCCCGAAGAGGCGCTGCGTGCAAATGTTGCATGGTGCATCGCCCCGTTTGAAAAGCAGCTGCTGCTCTCAGAGCGCGCGATCGAGGCTTTCATGCGCGGAGAGGATGCTCAGGCAGGGGCTGCGTACGGCGAGCGCGGATGCTTCCTGCTTCGCTTTGAATATACGGCGGCAAGCGGCAGCTCACGTGCATGGAAAACGGTTTCCGACGTCGGTCTCGGTCAGGACGGCATCGCGAGAATAGCGGCAGGCATATCGGAGAGCGAGCTTGAGACAGAGATACTTCGCTCACGCGAGGAGCTGCGCTCCATCATAGCAAGAGCAGACGGGCTGCAGTGCACGGGTAACCGCGCATCAACCTACCATCATATGAGCAATGTTATGTTCAACAACATGCGCGGCGGTCTGTTCATGAACGGCTACGATGTTTCGGTAGACGATTTTATCGGCTTTCTGCGCTCGCATAACCGCCCGCTCGCGGATGAAAAATCCGAGGCGGTGCGCGCTGCACTCGGCGAGCACTGCACTGCGGCACAGCTGCATGAGTTCGGCGCGCAGTCGGGCGATCCCGATCTGCACCGTCTCACCGCGGAATATCTCCCCATCAGCTTTTCGCGCCGTCACGGTGACCCCTCCCGCCCGTGGAACCGCTTTAATATCATTCTCAAGAATGAGGACGGCACGCCCCGCACATATTATGAGGGTAACTGGCGCGACATCTTTCAAAACTGGGAAGCTATGTGCATGAGCTTTCCCGAGTATCTGCCGAGCGTTATATCGGTATTTCTCGACTCCTCGTCCCCCGACGGCTACAATCCCTACCGCGTTACCCGCGACGGCATAGACTGGGAGGTAGCCGAGCCCGGCAATCCAAACAGCTCTCAGGGCTACTGGGGAGACCATCAGATAGTCTATCTCTGCCGTCTGCTCGAGGCGCTGTCGCGCTATGACCGCGCGGCGCTCGACACGCTGATGGCATCCGACTGCTTTACCTATGCGGATATTCCCTACCGTATAGCCGACTTTGACCGCATGATAGCCGACCCGAAGGATACTATCGAGCTCGACGCGGAGAAGAACCGCCGTCTGCGCGCAGAGTCTGCCGAGCTCGGCGGAGACTACCGTCTGCTGCGCATCGGCGGCAGGACGTATACGGCGACATTTGCGGAGAAGCTGAGCATTCCGATAGCGGCTAAGCTCTCTTATCTCGTACTCGGCGGCGGAGTATGGATGAACACCCGCCGACCCGAATGGAACGACGCAAACAATGCGATTGTCGGCTACGGTCTGTCGGTCGTAACGACCGCGCAGCTCCGCCGTCATCTTGCACTCTGCCGTGAGCTGTTCGCTGAACATCTCGGAGAGAGCTTTGTGATTACCGAGGAGGTCTGCGCATGGCTGCGCGACCTCACCGACCTGCTTGAGCGCTACATCCCGCTTGCGGAACGCGAGCTGACACCCGCACTCCGCTACGATGCTCTGCGCGCGACCGCAGAGGCGTTCGACCGCTACAAGAGCGTTGTTTACGCGGGCGGCTTCTCGGGCAGACGCACCGAGATGGGCTACGCGGAGCTATGCAAGCTGTTTGAGCTCGGTATCCGCAGCTGCGATCTTACGCTCGCGGCATGCCGCGCCGAGGACGGCCTTTTCCACTCATATAATCTGCTGCACCGCAACGGCGAGAGCATCGAGATAAGCCGCCTGTTTCCCATGCTCGAGGGTCAGGTCGCGGTGCTCGGCTCGGGCTATCTCTCTGCCGAGGAGTCCGAACGCCTTATCCGCGCGATGTATGCGAGCCCGCTCTACTCCGAGCGCAACCGCACATTCTACCTCTATCCCATCCGCATGAGCACACCGTTTACCGAGCGCGGCATTCTCGGCAAGGATGAAATTGCCGAAAGTGCATTGCTCACCCGTCTGCTCTCCGACGGAAATACCGATATCGTCGTACGCTGCGCGGACGGCATAGTACGCTTTGCACCTGCGATGATTAGCGCGGCTAAGCTCGATGCGGCGCTCTCTGCGCTGCCCGCAGAATACCGCAGCGCGGCGGAGAGCGAGCGCGATGCGCTGCTTGCGCTCTATGAGCGGCATTTCCGCCACTATGAGTTTACGGGACGCTCACAGATAATGTACGGCTACGAGGGTATAGGTTCGATATACTGGCACCAGAATTCAAAGCTGCTCGTTTCGATACAGGAAGCATATCTTGCGGCACACCGCAGCGGCGACGGCGCGGAGAACGCCCTGCGCGACGAATACTATCTCGCACGCAGCGGTCTCGGCTTCTGCAAGGAGCCCGACGATTGGGGCGCATTCCCGCAGGATGCGTATTCGCATACCCCGCTCCGCGGCGGCGCAAGGCAGCCCGGTATGACGGGTCAGGTCAAGGAGGAGATAATCACCCGCTTTGCCGAGCTCGGCGTTCTGCCTGAGGACGGCAGACTGACATTTGACCCGTCGATCGTTCAGCCTGAGGAATTCCTCACCGAGCCCGACACCTTCCGCTTTGTTCGCACGAGCGGCGAGAGCGAGGAGCTTTCGCTTGAGCCCGGAACGCTCGGCTTCACCGTCTGCCAGACCCCCGTCATTTACCGCAGCGGCATGAGCGGAACAAAGATTTTCTACTCCGACGGCACAAATAAGCAGCTCTTGTCTACCGCACTCGGCAGCGAGGACAGCCATGACATATTCGGCAGGAGCGGCAAGATAGTCCGCGTAGAGGTCGGAACCGAAGCATAAAAGCAAGACGCTCATTGCTAATTGCGCATTGATAATTGCCCATTGCTCATTGCTGATTAAAACAGCATACATTAAAAATCCCACCCGCATCTCTTCGATGAGGGTGGGATTTTTATAATGTCGGCAGTGACGTTTAAAAATTAAATTCAAATTATGCTGCTTGCGCCGAGGCGTATATCATCCGAATAATGCCCTACGACCTTGAGCACGCGGCAGTGCTGACGCAGCTCGGATATCATGCGGCGGCCGTTCTCGGATTCCTCGTCGCCCTCCGCCTCGACATAAAAGTAGTACTCCCATGCCGGCTCCTTTATCGGGCGGCTGCGGATGACCTTCATATTAAAGCCGTAAGAGCTGATAACATTTATCGCGCTCGCAAGAGCGCCCGGCACGTTCTGCAATATGAACATCAGCAGGAAGCGGCTGCGGTCGCGGTGATCCTCGTCGATATTCGGGGTACGCGAAAATACGGCGAAGCGGGTCGTGTTGTCTCCGCTCTCGTTGATATCATGATCGAGCACCTCAAGCCCGTAGAGCTTTGCCGTTTCCGCGCTTGCGATGGCGGCGACGGTCGGGTCTCCGCCCTCTGCGACGCGCTGCGCAGCGACGGCGGTATTAGTCTCCTGAATGCACTCATAGCCGTGCGCCTGAATATACGGTGCGCACTGATGCAGCGCCTGCGGATGGCTGACGACCTTTTTCACGCCGCTCGGCGTTGCACCGCGCAGACCGAGCAGATTGTGCTTGACGCGCAGCGAATAGACACCGCCGATGTACAGCTTTCCCGAGAACATCAGCTCGATGACCTGACCGACCTCACCGGCGTAGCTGTTCTCTATCGGCAAAACGGCGCAGTCACATTCCCCGCGCTCGACGGCGGTATAGGATGCGGCAAAATCCGGATAAGACACCATCTCCCCATCGGGGAAAATGCGGCTGGCGGCAATATTTGCGAACGCGCCCTTAACTCCCGTATACGCTACGCGCACGCCCTGCATTATCCGACGGTGATACTTTTCGGATGCCGACAGTGCACCCTGAAAAAAGCTCATATAGTACGGGCGCTTCTCCGCGTCGGTAATAACGGCAGAGAGCTCCTGCGCACGCTCGCCCCCGTCGGGCTCGGCAGGTACCGGTATTCCGTGCTCGCGGCGATATTCGGCTATCACCTTGATAGCGTCAAGTCGGCGCTCAAATGCTGCGGCAAGTGCCTTATCGCTCTCCTCCACCTCATGCAGAGCCTGCGTTATCATTTCGCTGTTCATCTCGTCTACCCTCTCTCATTCGTTTTACGGCCGTTTTGCGGCTGCACCGCACAGACGGCTGTATACCTACAGCATGCCGGCGCGCTGCCCCTCTCGTGCAAATAAAAAATCGGCTCCGCCCGACGACAGAGCCGATGATACTATGATCACGGTTATCCGTTTTCGGACGCAGAAAAAGCGGGGCGGTTAAATCGTCCCGAAAATATAAAGAAACGTACGCTGCGCTCTCTCATTTTCTGCCTCCGTCGGACGGTCATGCACTGTTGCCGCCCTGTTTGGTTTAGTATATCACAGCTGCGGGCAAAATGCAAGACAATTTTTCGTCCGATGTGTTTTTTCCTCCGCACTATGGTTCCTCCGATGCTTGTTTTCGGTCGTTTTTCGGCTGCTTTCGCGCCGCACATGCCTGTCACACTTGACAAATCGGCGGGAATCAAATAGAATATCATAGAAAAAAAGAAACGGGAGAGACGGCATGACAAAGGATGAATCACTCGCACTGACAGCGGAGATAGCCGGGAGGATATGCAGCGGCAGTCTGACGGTGGAATACTCGGACGACGAGGCAGAGCAGGCGCGCCGCGCCGCACCGACCGAGCGGCTGCGCAGACTGCGTGCGGCGGGGCTGCTCGAATACTCGGGCAGCGCGCCGACGCGGGAGGAATGGGAGCGCTACTATGTTACCGACGCGCTGTGCAGGGAGCTCTCGCTGTATGACAGAGCGAGCGGCGACTATCTGCGCGAGCTGTTTGCCGAGGCGCGGAGGTTCACCCCGCGGCAGCTGTATTCCGACCCGTATATGCTCGATCTGAGTATACCGCTCGCGGAGCTCGGGCGGTTCTCACTGCGCTATTCGGGCTACGGCAGAGGCGAGATATTTCAGCGCGACATGCCGCAGTTCGGCGCGGATATCGTCGTTCCGAGGCTCGGTTTTTTTACCGAGGAGGTCGTCTTTCCCGCCGTTTATGAGGGCGTAATACCGTGGGTCAGCGTCTGCCCGTCGGAGATAGTTTCGATGCGCCCGCAGATAGCGGCGGCGCACGGCAGAGTGCTCGTGCTCGGCCTCGGGCTCGGCTATTATGCATATCTTGCTTCGCTCTCGGAGAGTGTCGAGCATGTGACCGTAATTGAGCTGCAGAGCGAGATAGTGCAGCTGTTCTCGGAGAACATACTGCCGCAGATGCGCACGCGGGAAAAGATAGACATAGTTACAGCGGATGCGATAGAATATCTCGCGTCGCTGCGCGGCGACGAATACGATTTCTGCTTTGCCGACATATGGGAAGGGCTCGCAGACGGCGCACCGCTGTATATAAAGATAAAGGAGCAGGAGGCGCGGCTCGGGGGAATTGAATTTACCTACTGGATAGAAGATCAGCTGCGCGAATATCTGAGCGAAACGGAAGAATAATACCGCTTCGCCGAAACAAATACCGTCGCGGCGAGACAGATACCGACTCTACAAAAATAATAATGCCGCTCTTCGGGCGGCAAAATAAAAGCAGTCGCACGGGTGCAATCGTGAGCACCTGCGCGGCTGTTTTTCTGTGCGATTTTTCTATGCGGCGGTTGCGGCCGTTTGCCTGCAAATTGTCTATGCGTTCTTCCCTCGCCCGCATGTTTTACGGGTTTCTCACCCGCGGCGGGACGACTGCGGGCATCGGCTTCAGCCGTTCCCCGCTCTGCCGCCCGAGAGGTCGAGAATAAAGCGGCTGCCTTCTCCCGGTGTGCTCTCTGCGCGGAGCGGTACCGACAGCATATCTGCCGCGCGGCGGCAGAGATAGAGCCCGAGACCGCTCGAGCGCTTTTCGAGTCTGCCGTTCTCGCCCGTATACCCGCGCTCAAATATTCGCGGCAGATCCTGCGGAGCGATGCCGATGCCCGTATCGGAGATGCATAGCAGCCCGGGCGGTTCGACGGTTATTCCGACCGCGCCCGACGGCGTGTACTTTATCGCATTTGAGAGCAGCTGGTCTATTATGACAGAGAGCCACTTTTTATCGGTAATTACGGTAAGATCGGTGCCGTCGTAGTTGAGCGCGAGCCGCTTTGCGACGAACTGCGGCGCAAATTTTCGCACCGAGGCACGCAGTATCGGGTCGAGCGCATACTCGGCTATTACAAGGTCGTTTGTCTCGGAGTCGAGCCGCGCGTATTGCAGCACCATATCGACATACTGCTCTATGCGAAACAGCTCGCCGAGAACAGCACGATGCTCGGGCGTATCGTCATCGTGCACGGTCATTCTGATAACGGCGATGGGTGTTTTTATCTGATGCACCCATGCGGTATAGTAGTCGTTCATTTCGGTCTTTACGCGGTGCAGCTCGGCGGAAAGCTCGGCGGCGCGGTCGCGCCGATGTATAAGCTCCTCCGTATAATCCTCCTCGCAGAGCGTACGCAGCGGCTGCGGCACAGCCGACTCGGAGCGTAGGCGGATAAGCTCCTGCTGACGGTGCTCCGCAGTCCTCAGCTCCGTCGCGACGACGGCTATCGTATAGGCAAAAAGCGCGGCGAGCGCGAGCATTCCGAGATAGATAAGCACCTCGGGGTCGACCGCATATAAAGCGAAAAGAGCATATGCAGCTGTGGCATATGCGAGAGTGAACAGATAAAGCGGCAGACAGCGCCGCAGGGCATCACGCAGCGCGCGACGCCCCCGACCTGTATTCTTCTTGTTCTTTGCATTCATCTGAGAATATACCCCTCTCCCGGCTTTGTTGCGATTATGCCGCCGAGCCCGACGCCCTCGAGCTTTTTGCGCAGCCGCGCGACGTTCACCGTCAGCGTGTTTTCCTCAACATAGCAGTCGCTCTGCCACAGCACGGTCATCAGCCGCTCGCGGCTCACCGTTTTGTCGCGGTTTTCGAGCAGCGTGCGCAGTATGCGGAACTCGTTCTTTGTCAGCTCGAGCCGCTGACCGCCGCACTCAAGCGTACCCGACGAGAGATCGAGCAGCGCCCCGTGACATTCGAGCGCCTGACAGGGCTCGCCAAGCTCGTAGGTACGCCGCAGCAGCGCCTGCAGCTTGGCTGTCAGCACCATGGGATCGACCGGCTTCGGTATAAAATCATCGCCGCCCATGTTCATCGCCATCACGATATTCATATTGTCGGAGGCGGAGGAGATGAATACTATCGGCACGCTCGAGAGCTTTCTGATCTCGGTGCACCAATGATAGCCGTCATAGAAAGGAAGCATAATATCGAGCAGCACAAGTTGCGGGCGCGCCTCGGCAAATTCGGCGCTCACGCGCCGAAAATCGCGCACGGTTATCACCTCATTGCCCCAGCTCTCGAGCTGCCTCGAGATAGCCTCGGCAAGTGCATGGTCATCCTCTGCGAGAAATATTCGATACATGGCTTTCTTCCCTTCTTATGCTCATGAGCGATGTCGGGTCACGATACTATCTTATAATAGGTGCGTGCCGTCAGCAGATAAACGATGAGATATATCAGCGAGAAGCAGAGATAGACTGAGGCAGCGCAGATAACGTACAGCGAGACGCGCGGCAGGATCATTACCCTTAGTATCTTAAGGAGTATGGGCGAGGCGACGGCAGTATGTATTCCCGCGACCGCGAGCGGCAGGAAGAATACAAGCAGCACCTGCGTGCGTATGGATGCCCGCACCTCGCTGCGGCTCATGCCTATCTTCTCCATTATCTGATAGCGGTCGTGATCCTCGTAGCCCTCGGATATCTGCTTATAATAGATTATCAGCACCGTTGCAAAGAGGAACACAACACCGAGCAGCAGACCGAGGAAAAGCAGCACACCGTACATGCCGTACATGTCGTCGCGGGCGCTGTATATCGAGCTTTGCGAAAAACCGACGGATACCGAATCGCCGTATTTTTCTCTCATCATCTCCGGTATGCGTTCGGTAAGAATGATATCATAATCCACGGGATTTTCATCAGAGAGGCTTACCGCAACCGTATCGATCCATTTATACTCGCGTGAATCTGTGGAATAATAGCTTCTTACCTCGTCAATTTCCTTATCCGTATGCATAACTATACCGTAGCAATTGCGAGGTCCCTTGTCACTCGTGCGAATAGGCATATTATCAGGGCGCTGCGCTATCGTATATCTCTTCCCCGCAATGCCGAGCGTATCTCCGAGCGGAGGAACATCACCGAGGTTGCTGAGCTGAGTTACTGCTATCTCGCCGTCACCGAGCTCAAGCGGCATGCCCGTCAGCTCACAGTATTTGTCCTGAGAAATGAATATAACGTATACCTTATTTTCACCGCTGAGGATCGGGACGAACGAATCATCCGACGTATCGCAGGCAATTTCGAGCTCATGACGCAGTTGTATTTTTTCAATACTGCCGCCGTTCTCACTCGCCACGTCTCCGACAATCTCCGCCAGCTCCTCTGCGCTCAGATATTTTCTGGTGTCATAATCATATGAACCGTAGTTATAACTGACCGGACCCAAATACAGGTCCTCGGGATAGTTTCGCTCGAGTGTTGTTTCGATGCCCGAATAGAGGCTGACCGTCGTTGAGACAAGGATTATCACGCCGGTTGCAAGCACCGCTATGGATGCAAGACCTACCGCATTCTGCTTCATACGGTAGATGAGCCCCGAGACGGCGGTCATATGGCGCTTATTATAGTAGAAGCGGCGGTTGCGGCGCAGCATGCGGAGCACCCAGATGCTGCCCGCGACAAAAAGAAAATATGTGCCGATTATAACAAGAATAACGGCGAGGAAGAACAGCACGGTCGCATCGAACGGGTCGCGCGTTGCGAGTGCTATGGCATAGCCCGCGCCGAGACTCAGGATACCGAGAATGAGCAGCACCACACGGAGTCTCGGCTCCTTTTCGCCCGCGCTGCGGCTCGCAAGCAGCTCGACGGGACGCAGCATCGCTATCCGAATGCAGTTGATGATATAGGTCAGCAGCTCGAGTGCGGAAAAGAAAAGCACCGAGATGAGTATCGCTTTCGGAACGATGTAGTTAAAGCCGTGTATCACGCCGATCTTCAGTATACGGCAGATTATGAGCGAGCAGAGCTTGTACATCAATATGCCGAAGCCGATTCCGACAACATCCGAGCAGAGCGACTGATACAGCGTCTCAAAGAACAGCACGCGGCAGACATGGCGTTTCTCCATGCCGAGGATGTTGTACAGACCGAACTCGCGCTTTCGTTGCTTCATTATAAAGCTGTTCGTATACAGCACGAGTATTACCGAGATAATGGCAAGCACATAGATGCCGATGCTCATGAAGGAGGAAACGTAGCGCCCGCCCCGTATCGTATCGTATTTATCGCCGTCAAAGGCAAGCGTCCAAACGATATAGAAAACCGCAAGCAATCCCGCGCAGGTAAGTATGCGCGGCAGATAGAAGCGGCGATTCTTACCGAGATTGGACAGCGCCATGCGCGAATAGAGTCCGCTCTTCATTCCGCATCACCCCCGCTGCGAAGCATGGTGAGTGTGTCGGAAATCTTCTGATACAGCTGCTCGTTCGTGCTGTCTCCGCGGTATATCTGGTGAAAAAGCACGCCGTCGCGGATAAAGAGTATGCGCCCCGCGTGCGATGCCGCATCGACCGAGTGCGTGACCATCAGAATAGTCTGCCCGCGTGCGTTGAGGTCGCCGAAAACGCGCAGCAGCTCCGACGATGAACGCGAATCGAGCGAGCCCGTAGGCTCGTCGGCAAGTATCAGTCGCGGATGCGTGATTATCGCACGGGCGACCGCCGTGCGCTGACGCTGACCGCCCGAGAGCTCGTATGGGAACTTTGACAGCAGCCCGTCTATGCCGAGCGACGCGGTGACAGACCCAAGTCGCTGCTCCATCTCGTCAAGGCTCACGCCGCCGAGTACAAGCGGCAGTAGGATGTTGTCACGCACCGAAAAGGTATCGAGCAGATTGAAATCCTGAAAGACAAAGCCGAGATTGTCACGGCGGAATGCGGCAAGCTCCCGCTCGCTGACATCCGCAAGGTCCTTTCCGTCGAGCAGTACCCTACCGCCCGTCGGCTCGTCAAGCGAGGCGAGAATGTTGAGCAGGGTCGTTTTTCCCGAGCCCGACTCGCCCATTATCGCTACATATTCGCCCGCATCTACGGCAAAATTCACGCCGCGCAGCGCACGGACGGTGCTGCCGCCCGAACGGTTTGTGTATTCCTTTTCAAGTCCTATCACTTCCAAAACAGTCATATCATCTGTCCTCCATGAATTATTACACCGTAATGATACCACTGCCGGGCGCGAATCGAAATCTATTTCGGTGACAATTCCCGCGCCGTATGTGACAGTTTTGTCACCCATGCTGCAATTATATCAAATGACAGAGGGGCTGTCAATATCGGGCGGGAGATGCGGCGGGGAATGCGACAGGAAAACGCGAAAGGGCGGCGCAGCAAAGCCGCACCGCCCTCTCAAAGCAAGGAGCATGAGTATGTTATTCGGTGATTTCAAATTCGATTATTGCATCAAAACGGACAGAACCACCGTGCTCGTCATATGTACCGTTATACTTGTCCATTGAAGTAATATTGCAGTTATAGGATACACTTCCCCACATGGATACCGGTACAATGTCGCCGATTGAATAGTCACGGAGATATTTAAGAATTCCATCCGAATAATGAGAAATTCCGTCTGAATCCTTCCATCCGCCGTTTGAGCCTTGACTTCCGATACTCTTCTGATTCTTATCCTTCCAACTGAAAGAATAAGAATCATTGTAATCAAATATCGTAGGTTCTATCGGGTCTTTTACTGTACCGTCGGCTGAACTGTCGATAAGCTTTTTGCTTACAGTGACCCTATAAACCTTGCCTTTATTTGAATCATCCTTTATCAGCTTGTTCGTTTCCTCATCACCTCCGCCGCTTCCGTTTTCATTATACAAATTCATCCATCCGTCGTACGAATACACGGGTACGCCGTTAACGGATACGGTATTGTATGCGGGCGTGACGGACGGCTTGTCGCCGCTGTCATCATTATCCCCGGGGGTTATCGGGTTGCCGTCCTCGTCTATCGCACCTGCAATATACTTCATCATTCTGACAATATCACGGGTATCAACAAGCCCGTCTCCGGTGACATCAAAACGATTTGATGCCGCCGCGAAGATAGGTGCTATGCACACGGAAAGAATGAGCAGCACAGAGAGGACGATATTTACCGTCCGAGATGCTCTCAGCTTATTCCTATACTTATTTTCGTTTGAATTTTTCATTTTCCGCGCCTCACATTAATTTGTTTTTTACTATTCGGAATTAAATACTATCTGTCAGGTATCGGCTATCATCTTCATCAGGCGAACGATATCGAGGGTATCGATCACGCCGTCGCCGTTGACATCCGCGCCCTGAATCTCGATATCCACTCCGGCGATATATTTCATTAACCGAATGATATCCTTAACATCTATCGTGCCGTCGGCGTTGGTATCGCCCATAATAAACGGGCACTTTTCGCCGCAATTCTTACAATATCCGTCAACATATGTATGTCCGAGCGC
>JABLTQ010023577.1_pt1 | contig 23800 bp, 21 predicted proteins | sample 7160101 | NCBI WGS metagenome assembly JABLTQ01 (sample SAMN14651228, study PRJNA627086) | human gut metagenome | isolation source: feces | host: Homo sapiens
ACTGAAGATAGGGCAAAGACCCTGGTTGAAGCTGCGCACAACAGTGTTGGACTTGACGGAGGGATTGGAACAAAAAGTGAATTATATATGCTGCTTGAAGAGCATCGCTTATGGACTTCGCAGTTAGAAGCCGTCAATAAAGTACTTGAGGAAATGATCCTAAAAGTACCACATGTGGAGAAGTTACTCGCCATTAAAGGAGTAGGGAGCATCACAATAGCAGGATTCATAGCTGAGGTAGGTGATATCAGACGCTTTGATTCACCGAAACAGATCCAGAAGTATGAAGGACTGGAACTGGTAGAAAACAGTTCAGGAAAGCATAAAGGAAGGACGAGGATCAGCAAACGCGGGAGAAGGAAACTCCGAAAGATCCTGTATCAGGTAATGGTACCGCTGCTTGCAAGAAACAAGGAGTTCCGTGGAATCTATGATTACTATGTAACCCGTGTAAAGAATCCGCTGAAACGAAGGCAGGCAATGGTTGCCGTCAGCTGTAAGTTGATCCGAGTGTTTTATGCGGTATTAACGAAAGGTGTGGAGTATGACAGATTTAAAATGATGTCAGATATCCACCGAAAAAGCGACATAATAGCTGCCTGAGCAAAAAGTACTGTAAACAGGAAAGCGTCCGCCATCAATGGTGCTGTGAAACAGGAATGCAAAATATATAAGACAAAGTAGAGCCAGTAGCTGCATTGACATTTTCTATAGGGCAACGACCCTGCTAAAGGAGCATGAGCAGCACCCAACTATGGATAAGCAGAACGAAGGAATTTAGGACCCGTCAAAGGATGGTGATCCTAGTAGATATGAGAGGTTAGTTACTGTAGGTGAATTTGGGAAACAGGAAGGCCTTCATAAGAAGAAACAAAGACGTTTTATTTCTTGTACCTAAAATCATCAGAAATGGACTCCATGAAGTCACTTCATATCCAGAAAACTCTATTTTGTAGATATATGTAACTTATTAACTGTTCAGAAAAGTCAGTAAAATCAAGGCTTTTTGTTGAACATGCACTAAAAAGAATAGAGAGAAATCATAATGTCTATATGCATTGCATGGGTAAAAAACAATAAAAGTTATTTAATAGCAGATACTCTCACATCCTCAACTCAAAATATAACTTTATCCAAAACTACTCCTTTTTTGCAAAATAAGGAATATCTTAATGGTTATTATGTTGAAGAAGAAGGACTCAAAATATATGAAATATCAAAAGACTTTGCGGTTGCTGTTACGGGGGATGTTCCATCATACTGTGAAATAATTAGGTGGATTTATGAACTAAAAGAATGTAAGTCTATCCCTGAAATATTAGAATTGCTACAAGAAAATTTTAGACATCTATTAGTAAATATCAAAATGATATTTCTATACAAAAAATCTAGAAAAAACAGAATTATTGTATGGAATGGGTGCTGTATTTATGAACCAGAAGATACTTCTACACCTGTTTTTATTGGTTCCGGATCCGAAAATACTAAGTTTGTAAAAGCTGTAAATGAAGCTATTAGTAGTAATGATGACACTGATTCGCATCGATATTTAGCACTTATAGTTTCTTTTGTACAATGTCTTTCAATGAAATTAAAAACTATTCGTTGTGGATTTGGCGGTACTTTTTACGGATTGTTTGTATCATCCCAAATTCAATGGATGCGTGATTTAGAATATGTTTTATTGGCAAAAAATGGAAGTGTTTTACAATCAATTTCCGTTATTATTCGAAAAAGCTCTGTTATTATTTCTTCATCCATGGAAGGTACGACACGTACGCTGGCTAATAATCACTTGAATGAAGAATGGTTTTCAGAGTATCATAACATGAAAGCTATTAAACGAGCTGTAGATACTAAAGAGGCTTTTTATTACATTTTTTATGGGTTAAAAAGTAACAAAATTTATCTATGGGAAGCTAAAGGAATTCTTATTAGAAATGATTTTAGAAAATGGATTAGACGTGGTGATAAAAGAGTTGATTATTTATATGCAATAGATCCTACTATTTCTAAATTAATTACCGGCGGAAAAAATAAGATTTTAGAACCAAAGGGATATATTTTGGAAACTGCAGGGAGTACATATCTTTCTTTTGATAAAGTTTGTCTTGACGTAGTAAAACAATTACGTAAAGCCAAATGTCTTGTGGGGTATGATTTTGATTTTGTTGCTTTGAATTGTTCTTCATTCAACAAAGAACATATTAAACTAATACGAAAAAATATAGAAGATTTTTATAATGTAGTTGTTATTGACTATGAGTTTTTTTGCCAGAAAATATTAAAATCAATGTTTGCATTGTACAAGGAGTATGATTTTGATTTAAGTAAAATGCATTTAGAGGTATTATTAAGACACTGTCTGCAAAATGATTATTATGTTGAATATTCAAAAATAAAAATAATAGTTGTAAAAAACGAAAACGAGGATGACTTTACTATAAATGGGATTAACATTGCATCATGGTTTCAAACTTACCATAATTGCTCATTTATTATAACAAATAACAAAGAAAAAGATTTGGCTCAGTTATTGATTTATTGGATTAAAGAATACTATATAAATGAAAAATATTTTCATTTAGGAATGAATGTATTAATGGCTGACAATACAATTTTAGGACAAATTTTAGACTTGTTAATTCCCCATGAGCGTCGATACCAGAAAGCAGCTGATTGGATACTTGTAAGGATGAACAATAACGAAACTTCCATGTCTGGTGATTTTAATTATGTAAATGAAGAATGGGCTTTTTTGGATTTATTAAATTCAGGCGTAGGTTATCCACTGCAGCAGGAAACAGCTATTACTGAACGTGAACAGGAATTGTTATCTGGAAGAGGAAAAGAAGTTGCTCATGATTGGATTGAAAATAATAGCCTTTTTAATAATGTGATACAAATTGATCCAACAAAAGTTTGAAAATATAGGATGATTGCTGTATCACAGTGTTAAGTTTTATTGAGTTGCTGGTTTTTCTGACAGCTCAATGAAACTTATCAGGAATTAGCAGAGCACTACGGTACTGCGATTGATATCTGGTAATAACTCGCAAGAGTCTGACCACCTAATCTTGTTTGGTGGGATAGAAAATATTCTTCAAATATTTTACGATGAAAGGAAATAATAGACTACCTGAATGAAAAATACTTTTGCCTTGAAATTACATTTTTCGATGAAAAATTCAGTAACTTAAGTTTGATTTATATAAAAACTTTAAGGATGATTATGAAATCTTCCACAATATAAAATAAGAAAGTGTAGGGAAAATGAAAACAATAAAATATTTTACTAAGCGATTGTTAATAGAATATAATAATGCAGCAATTAGAGAAAAAAGAAATAGAGCAATAAAAGAAGAATTCTTAGAAAAATTGCAAGAAAAATCTATTTATCCTGTTATATTTAAAATATATCATGAAAAAAATGAGATAAGGGCACAAATTTCTTTTTTTGAATATGGAACAGCCTTTTTAGATATGACAGAAGAGCGTTATAATATGTTACCTGTAGCAAGATGGAATGAAAAAACTCAAACATTAGATGTTGAGGATGAAGAAGAGGTTAGAAAAAGATTTCCATATAAAAATAGAGAATGGACAGAAAAAGTAATAAAAAAACCATATCGGCAACAGGGAAAATTTAGGAAAGAAGTATTAGCTGCATATAATAAAACTTGCGCCGTATGTGGGATACGTGAACCTAAAATATTAAGAGCTGCACACATTGTACCAGTAGCAAAAGGTGGTATAGATGACGTAAATAATGGTATATGTTTATGCACTAATCATGAAATTGCATTTGATAGAGGGTTAATAAAGATAAAACCAGATGGAAAAGTAGAAGTTAAGAGTGTTGAGTTAAAAGGGATTTATGATACGATTTTATTTCCAGAGAAAAAAGTAAATTGGCCTTCTAAAAGTTATTTATATGAAAAATATATTATGGAGTAACTTAAAAGTACATACAAGGGGTGGTAGTGTAAAATAGTTTGTGATTTTGGGTAAGAATTTAGTAAACGTCAAATCACCTGTTTGTGCGATACTCTAAAAAACATGAAAAAACTACTAGTTTTTTAGAGGAGGGCATTACCATGGATCAAACAACACACGACATTCGCCGGGCTAACTATAATGGTATCGTAATTTAAGACACTTCAAGAGACATTTTTTAATGAATCTGATATACTATAAACATTACAGAAAGAAGGATCATTATAAAAAGCAATTGGGGTCAGACCCCAATGTTATATTACCGGAATGGTGGTTTCCTAAAAAACGGATTTGCGGTTTCCTGTCACGGTTCTTCCGCAATTATCCGTTTTGGCTCTTTTAGCATGATCAGATATATAGTATAATGTTTGTATTAGGATGTATGAGGAGAATTATTTATGGCAAAGTCTAATAATACATTATGCTTAGATAAATTTTACCCGGAAAAGGATTTGATGATAACAGATATTGATCAGCAAAGTGATAAAATTATAATTCAGATGAAATCAACTTCAAGCAGCTGTAAATGTCCAAAGTGTAATCGTATAACACAAAAATATCATGGAACATATACTCGTAAAGTACAGGATTTACCTATTTTAGGAAAAAATGTTCAACTTGAAATTTGTTCACATGAGTATGCATGTTTGAATGACGAATGTGAGGTTATTTCTATTGCTGAGACTTTTGATGGATTCCTTAATAATTATAGTCGTATGACAGAAAGATGTGTTGATTTTATCTGTACATTGGCTCTTGAAACCAGTTGTGAAGGCTGTGCCCGTGTCTGCCGCACATTAGGGATAAAAACTAGTGGTGATACCGTAATACGATTACTTTTAAAAAGATATGAATCTCTTCCCCAACCGGAAGTTAGTGATGTAATAGGTGTGGATGATTTTGCATATAAAAAGCGCCATACATATGGGACTATCATAGTAAATGAAAAAACGCACGAGCCTATAACATTGTTGAATGGAAGAAATGGGGATACATTGCGGGAATGGCTTAAGAATAATAAAAATGTTAAAGTGGTTACAAGAGATAGGGCAAGTGCATATGCGAAAGTAATATCAGAAGAATTACCCGATGCAATGCAGGTGGCAGACCGATTTCATTTACATCAGAATCTACTGGAAACAATAAAAAAAGCTCTGAATCAAGAAATCCCTGCAACAATAAGTATCCCACACAATGATACATCTATCGATGCAGAAGAACATTGTAAAAAAAATTGCATCTGATGTGGATAATTATGCTGCTTTTTCAGAAAAACGTTATCAAATGATCTGCCAAATACAAAATTTTTTAAAAGAAGGCTGTAGTTACCGTGAAATTGCCAAACGTATGGGAATAGGTCGCAACACAATTGCAAAATATCGTAAAGGTGATCCAAAAGAATTAAGTATGTATGGAATTCATCAAAGCAAACTTGATCCATTTCATGATTTTATTATAGATTGTCTTAAAGAAGGATGGAGTAAAAGCAAAACTGTAAAGGCAATATACGAAAAAGGATATTCTGGATCCAAAAGCAATGCTTTTGATTATTTGTGCAAAATAGAGCAAAAAGAAAATAAATGTTTTGAGCCACAGCCATATGTCAGAACAATGACAGAGTGTTTAAAATACAAAACCGGCAGTAAGGGAAAAGATAAAGATTATATTACACGAGAAGGTGTGTTTAGGTACATGTGGATGAATACTGAACTTTCAGATAATCATAAGGAATATATTTATGAAAAGTATCCAAATATTTGGGAACTTCAATGCTGCATAAAAGAGTTTAGAAATATTTTTAAAAATCATAATGTGCCAATGCTCTATTTATTTGTTGAAAAATATAGTAAAAGTCTTCTTAAACCCTTAAGAAGTTTTGCTGAGGGATTAAAAAGAGATATAGATGCAGTTGAAAATGCTGTAGCATATGATTACAGTAATGGATTTGTGGAAGGAACTAATAGCAGATTAAAAATGATAAAACGTACAATGTATGGAAGATGTGGCAGGCAGTTGCTTGAAGCAAAGTTGAGGTACATGGGATATAACAATAATAACGGATAATTGCGGAAGAACCCCTGTCACCGGACAGCAGGGACACGGACACCGAATTATTCATTGGAAAGGCGTTATCAGAGATGGTAGCGTTTTTTTGACTCTCTGTATGATTATTAGCACTAATTTTTAAAATACCAAAGAGTCTGGCTAGTGATGGTTACTAGTCAGGCTCTTGTTGGATTAAAAAATATTTCATATTGGACTATTTTAATTGGCTATATGTAACCCCCTTTCTAAATGCTTCCATAGCAAAATCTTTATCGATAGCTTCCATGTCCATAAAAATCCGATCTAAAAGTGTTTGCTCGTATGGGAGAAGATTTTCTCGTAATTTGAAATATTTCTTGTTGAATTCTTCAATGCGTCTTTTACATTCCGGGGATTCTACGTAGTCTCCCATAATGTCATCAATAGATGGATTTTTTAAATTATCATGTTCAAAAATATTCATGATGCCTCCTATGATATTATGCAAATTAATGAGATTCCAAAAGTAAGGTATAATTTGCATTATCAGAGGAGTCACGTTCACGAGAGAGTCGTAAATATGTTTTTCTAATCCGATAAGAGTAAGTACAGAATTTGGCAATTCTACCCGGTGGTCTAACACAGTTTATTGTAAGTACTGGATTGTAGGCAATTGCAGCTGATAGAAGTTTGGGCTCGGTGTAGTAGAAGATAAAGTCTTTTAAAAACTGTTTAAAATCTTCTATCATATCATGAATAAGATGAAACATTTCTTCATAGGCTTCCTGTATTTCCTGCATACGCGCGGCAATGGAAGCGCCGATAAGCTGTGTTGTTAATCCACTGATTCCAGTAAATAGTTCCAGAATTCTACTTGATATTTTCTTTGGTGGAGAAACAAATTCTTCTATCGCTGATTCATTCATTGCCGCTGATTCTTCAAGGAACATGGAAGGAACATTATTTGAAATGGCATCTGCAGTTTTGAATATATCTTCCTGGCTTACAGAAGAGCCATAAACATTTGAGAATGCTGAAGTAGCGATAGATTCAATAAGAGAGTTGTCGATTATATCGGATGTCATATTACAAACTGTTATTGCACTTTCTATTGGTTCAGCATAAATAGAAGCGGCGGTTGAACTCATATCAGAAAGAGCCGCTGACATATTTGTAACATTTACCGTTTGGCTGACGATATTGTTAGCAGTTATAATATCTTCCAATCCATTTATGTGAGAAGTAAGAATATTTGGAGCAATTGCATCATACATATCCTGACTCAAAATTTCACCACCTTTCTCAGATATATTTTTATAAAATTATTATACACTACTACATATAGCACTTCAAGTAAAAAAAATACAATATATAGTTTGACTGTTGGAACTGTAGTAAAGCCTTATGAACAGAAAAGGACACAGCGTAAACTTATATAAAAGTAAGACGCTGGCCCTCGTGAGTTAGGCTGCTTGAAACATTTTCATCATTTGCAATTCAAATGGCTCATATTCGATGGGACCATATAGCAACCATTTTTCATAGTATGCGTAAAGGTATATGGAAGCTTTATCGGATACGTCAAAAATTACTGCAACGTCACAAGGACATTGGCATTTAGCGAGACTAATAAGTGGCGGTGGGGCAATGCTATATTTGGCAAAAAAATTGGCCTCTGCTTCTTTTTCTTCATCAGAAAGATTATTACACTCGAAATGTCCGAGATATATGTGACCGATTTCATGAAAAATAGTCCATCGCTGTCGTTTCTTGTTATTGAAGTTATTATAAAAGATAAACCAACGATACATCCCGGTATCAGGCATCTTTCTTAATATAGAGAAACCATCGGAGCTAAATTCCATAGCTAATCGGAGCTGATGATCTGTTAGAGATGAATATGGAACAAGTATGTAATATAATTTCCGGGCAATCTCATAGCAGTCAATAGGATAAGATACAATTTCGCATTCTTCATACATGAAAAGAACTTCTTTCTTTATCTGGTTGTATCTGTTGATAGTTAAAAACAAATAAAATCATCCTTCCTGGTCATCTGACTCAAAAAGTGCGTTTACCAACTCTGTTTTTTGTTTTCTTGTCATATATTGCGCATTACGAGCAATCAATCTATGAATCTGATAGTATTCACTATTGAAATCTTTTTTTTCTTCTGTACCTAATAAGTAATCAGAAGTAGTGTGCAGCGCATTTGCGATATTGGCGATAACCGGTCCCTTAGGGGTTCGGTTTCCACTGATATATCGTGACAAGGATACTTCTGTAATACCAACTCTGTCAGCAAGCTCTCTTTGCGTCAATCCGCTTTGTTTCAATAAATCGGCAATTCTACCTCCTAAGTTATTTTCATTCATTATTGTTTACCTCTTTCTAAATATGGATTTGCATATGCTTTGCATGGCTCTTTCTGCTCTGCGTCTTTTGCATTTTGCAGTGTATGGCTTACTTCTTTTAAGGTGGGCTTGAGTTCTTTCATATCATATATAGTGTGGGCATCATGCCAAAAGATATTTTTATTATACATAGCCCCAGTATTTTTATTCAGCTTCAACTGATTGTTGCATTAATGACTGGCTCTATCTAGTCCTGCTCTTTAGCAATTGCGCAAATACTCTTGCTTTGTCATTTTATTATTTGATAATTATTTAATTTGATTCAATTAGAATTGCCTATTTATTTACCAAAAGTATAACAAAACTTACCAAATGTGTCAATAACAAAAATGAATGGAAAGTAATAAAATATCATAAAAGTCTAAAAATAAAGGAAAAAATAAGAATGAAAGAAAAAATAAATGGTAAAATTGGTATTGACAACTTTCCATTTGTTTAATATAATACATGTAAACTTACTGAAAGGAGGAAATGACATGAATGTTCATATGATTAGAGTAAAACATATTGAGACCAATTTTCGTCAGAAGAACTTGAACAATGCTTTTGGAATTACAGAGAAAGTAATGTGTCATAAAGAATGTAGCGAAGAGAATAATTTCAAAGCGATAGAGATGCTAACTCTGGTTGACGAATTAGACTTATTGTTCGCCGAGTTCAATGCTATTTTTAATTTCAATTTACCAAATGTTTAATAAAAATAGAAAAAAATAAACAAATGGAAATTAACAATGGAAGAAAAAGGAATGGAATCAACCAACCGCCCTGGAAAGCTAATGGAAGATACACATTCCAAATTCAATTAGAAAAAGTATACCATAATTATTCTGGAAAGAAAAGAAAATTTTTACAAAGATGTTGTATGTAAAAGAAACTAAATATATGATTCCCGGAAAATAAAGGAGAAAGGATGCGCTATATGAAAAAATATGTATCAGATTATTTGAACAAAGGAGTAAAAGGTCATTCTAATTATAGATTTGTGGATGTAATTGTGAATGATGATAATTCGTTATTTATTGATCCAATATTGATTGAAATTTCAGAAGATCAGTGGAGTAAAGAGGCTAAGATATTAATTCAATCGTTCTTTGACGCTTTTTTCGAAGCATATAGTCAAAAGAATGAAATAAAAAAGACAGAGTTACTGTCCCATGCTGGAGAGCAAAATGGAACGCGTTTTGGTTATGGAAGAGGAGATAATGGTAAGGGCAATACAGCTGAAGGACTCCTTAATATTTTTGCTCCTTTAGAAAATCTTATACAGGAAATACCTACTATGGAGAAATCTGAAGATTTACCACTTTTGATTCCTGGCTTTGCGGAAGATGGACTTTCGGATTTACTGACTAATATTTTACATGCTCAGTTGAATGCATTTACAATGCAACAAATACATAAATATGGACTGAAAAGTAACGGAAATGCACGTTTTTGGAGTTGGGATAAGGAAAAAGTTTGTTGGGTTCAAGTAGAAAAGCCATCATTCTATATTGATGGTCAAGAGTTATTACTTGTCCCTAAGCAGATTGTTAGAAAAAAATATCTGTTCAGTACAAGTCAGTATTTTAGCAGGATCATATTGGAACGTATACGCGAAAATGGTGGATATATGGATGGGGACAAGCCTATTTCTAAGAAAGAAATCATAAAGGCAAAACGTTTTTCTGGGGAGCATTGGCAATATGATGAATCTGTTTCATATACAAAAAAGAACAATGATGCACTTGATGAGTATCATAAAAAGTTGCCGATATTTTATTTTGAAAACGGAAATTCTATGCAGGATGATAAATTGGATGAATTGATTTATGGATATTCTGTTTCATAAACGGTGAGGAATATCAAGGGTCTGACAACCTAATCAACAAATAAATAAAATAATCAATTAGTAAAAGATTTTTTTTAAATTCTATAAATTGCCAAATGACATAACCAAATAGTTTTTAAGAAATTTTTCACTGTAATAGTTATTATATTATTGCAACCTAACATACAGAGATAATCGGAGACTGTTTGGGAAAAGGTGATTTATAATATGGATTCAAAATTAAATAATGATTGATATGTAAGAGCATAGCTTTTTACATAGAAAAAGCCAGAGATTAACTCTGACTAATTCCCTTGCCAAAGAAGGTCTTTGGATTTATTTTTTCGCAGACTAATAATAACAAAGAATGCCTTCTTCTGCAAGGAGATTTTGTAAAGGGAGGTATTGGAATATGGCAGTACACCATGGCGGTAAAGTTGGTAGTGCAGCTAAGAAGTTAGCTAGTAAATCAACCAGCAAGAGCACCAAGAGTAAGGCTGGAAAGACAATGGCTAATCACAAAGCAAAATACCATTAATTTAAATAATCAATAATCACAGACCTGAGCATGTCTTAAAAAGGCTCTGTTTTTAAAACATTGGGGTCAGACCGTGCGTCCAGCTAAGGGTATATAGTCCGATGGGTGGAAGCCCCATCAAATAAGCTGCTAACCACAGCATTTGAAGCGAGTCTTGAGTCTGTTGCGGTAACGTTGCAGGCTAAGCGTAGACAGCAAGATAACAGGGATAGCTATTGAGCACCGAAATCCCAAAGTCACCAGAGGGTCGACATCGTGGTCTGGATGGAAGACAACATATGTATTTATCGTAATGGTGAGATTTTTTACATACCTCTGCGGTGTTGGCTGGAACTATTCATGTTATACAGGGAATATATATCAACTGGAGAGAACCTGCATTTTCTTCTGTAGTGTGTAAACAGAAAGTATGCCTGACAACCAAAAGAAGGATGGCAAAAGAAATGCAGGTAGTCGGAGGCCCGAATAGTACCGATGAAGGTATGAACAAAATAAATACCAGAGGGAAGTCGAGAGAGAACTGTTCCTCACAGTTCTGGCCTGCGAAACTATATCAAAGAGGAAACATTAGCTATACACAGAGATAGAGGTACTAATGGAAACGAAATTGGCGAGAATATCACAATTATCAAAGGAAAATCCTGATATGGTATTTACGTCTTTAGGACATCTGATTAATAAGGAAATGCTTAAGAGCTGTCATGTCCAGATGGATGGAATGAAAGCTGTAGGAATTGATGGGATTACCAAAGAGGAATACGGGAGAAATCTGGAAGAACACATAAACGCTCTTATAGCACGTCTAAAGAAGAAGTCCTATAAGCCGAAACCGGCAAGGCTGGTGGAAATACCGAAGGATAATGGAAAGATGCGACCGCTCAGTATTTATTGTTATGAAGATAAGCTGGTGCAGGAAGCACTGCGCAGAATACTGGAAGCGGTGTTTGAACCCATATTCTATGATGAAATGATGGGATTCCGACCCAACAGGGGATGTCATAAAGCAATCCGAAAATTAAACCTGATGTTGGAGAGAAAACCAACAAGTTATGTATTGGATGCAGACATTAAAGGGTTCTTCCAGCATCTTGACCATGAATGGATCATACGTTTTATAGGATCAAGGATCAAAGACTCCAATATTATCCGTCTTGTCAGACGGATGCTGAAGGCAGGAATTATGAACAACTATGAATTTGAAGAAACCGAAAAAGGAAGTGGACAGGGTTCTGTCTGTTCTCCTGTAATCTCCTGTATCTATATGCATTACGTACTGGTATGGTGGTTTAAAGAGGTGATAATACCAAAGCTGAAAGGATATGCAGGTCTGGTCGTATATGCCGACGATTGTGCGCCACGAAGGCGGAAACTTGTGACATGATGTCAAACAAGTATAGCCATGCTGTGTGAATGATGATGGCAGGCCCATCGGAACCGCTATATAGGTGGAGGTTTCAAATCACTCTGAGGTGCTGTAGTCAAAAGCTATGGTACTGAGCGTCAGAGAAAAGGCTGTACAAAACAGTCAGGTGTGGACAGTGGAGATGAACGAAGCTGTGAACCACTTACGAAAACGTCGAAAGCGTAGAGACTCCATCAAAACCAGGGGGTCAGTCGTTAACCTGGGATAAGCATAACGGGAGCCTATTTACTGGTTATGCGGTGGACGGCGTAAAGGTGGCATGAACACTGTTCAGGCATTCATATGGAACGTGGGAACCTACGGGCTGGTGTTAAGGGAGAGTGCCAAGTGGACGAACCGCAAGGTACAGAGTACTGATACAGTCATAGGGGCAGAGTGGCTTGTAGTAGTGAAGAGGGTTTCTGAAAAGAAAACAGAGCGAAGAAGCCACAGTATCCAAGCAGAGTAAATAAGTCAACTTAGGAATAAGGAGGAGCTTATGAGCGAAGCAAAACAGTTTGATATTTCAAAGAAGGCTGTAATTGCAGCTTTTCAGGCGGTAAAGGAAAACGCAGGAAGTTACGGGGCAGATGAACAAACCATAAAAGAGTTTGAGGAGCATCTTAATAACAACCTGTATAAACTATGGAACCGGATGGCATCAGGAAGTTATTTCCCGAAGCCTGTAAGGGCAGTAGCAATACCCAAGAAAAATGGTGGAATCAGAATTTTGGGAATTCCAACAGTAGAAGACAGAATCGCACAAATGGTTGCGAAGATGTACTTTGAACCGCTGGTTGAACCAATGTTTTACAATGACTCATATGGATACCGTCCGAACAAATCTGCAATTCAGGCAGTAGGACAAGCAAGGGAAAGATGTTTTAAAAGAGACTGGGTATTGGAATTAGATATCAAAGGGCTCTTTGATAACATCAAACATGGATATCTGATGTACATGGTTGAGAAACATACGCAAATAAAATGGCTGATACTTTATATAAAACGTTGGCTTACAGTGCCGTTCATCATGAGTGATGGCTCGGTTGCTGAACGCAGGTCAGGAACACCTCAGGGTGGAGTTATCAGTCCTGTGCTTGCAAATCTATTTCTTCACTATGTATTTGATGACTTTATGACAAAAGCATATCCGAACATCTGGTGGGAAAGATATGCTGATGATGGAGTACTGCACTGCCAATCGTACAAGCAGGCTGCATTTATAAAGCAGAAACTGGAAGAACGTTTTCAGCAGTTTGGATTGGAACTGAATAAAGAAAAGACACGTATTGTCTACTGCAAGGATAACCGAAGGCCACAAAACTATAGTTGTACCCAATTCACTTTTCTGGGATATACGTTCAGACCAAGGCTAAATAAGAATAAAGAAGGAAAGTTCTTTGTAGGCTTTACGCCTGCGGTCAGTGAAAAAGCCAAAACTGCTATGAAACAGAAGATCAGAGAATGGAAGATACAGTTAAAGGCGGATCTCTCATTAAAAGATATTGGGAACATGATAAACAAAGTAGTGCAAGGATGGATTAACTACTACACACACTATTATAAGTCAGAATTTTATGAGGTGTTGCGTTATATCAATCAATGTCTGATTAAATGGGTACGACGAAGTTATAAAAAGAAAAACACGAGAAGCAGAGCCGAGCACTGGCTTGGTGCAGTAGCCAGAAGAGACAGAAACTTGTTTGCACACTGGAAATTTGGAATATTACCATCTGTTGGAGAGGGAGCCGTATGAGTCGAGAGGCTCACGTACGGTTCTGATGGGGACTCAAGGGGAGGTTCCTTGGGTCTACCTACTTTGTGGTAACATTCCAGTATAAATCGGATGCAGAGTGGTTCTATGAACATCTGAAACATAGAATGGGACACTTTGGATTAAGCCTCGAGGAAGAAAAGAGCCGTCTGATAGAGTTCGGGCGTTATGCAAAAGAAAGATGCAGAAAAACCGGAACGAAACCAGGCACTTTTACTTTCCTGGGTTTTACACACTACTGTTCCAAAAGTAGGAATGGCAGATTCAGAGTGAAGAGGAAAACCAGTAAGAAGAAGTTTGCAAAGAAGTGCAGAGAAGTAAATCTTCTGTTAGTGAAGATGAGAACATGCAGATTAAAAGAGATTATTGAAAAACTTAACCAGATACTAACTGGTTATTACCATTACTATGGAATTACGGACAATACAGAAAGTATAACGGCATTCCGATATAACATCATGAGAAGCCTGTTCTATTGTCTGAACCGGAGAAGCCAGAAGAAAAGCTATAATTGGGTAGAATTTTTAAATATGCTGGATAACAGCTATCCACTGGTAAGACCCCGGATATATGTCAATATATACGAATGATAATGTGAACGATTCGTTTCGCAAAGAGCCGGATGCGGGAAAGCCGCACGTCCGGAGTTCTGTGAGGGGTGTACGACCGTAAGGGGTGCACCTACTCGACATCTAACTAACCGATAAATAAAATAATGAATTAGTAAAAAGTTGATGAAAAGTCTATAAATGTAATGTGACATTGGAGTTTAGCGCAATAGAGTTTGAATATTGTGAATCGCTTGAATTGTTGGAAGAATTCTTTCATAAATATATTAATATTAGAAGTTGTCAGTTATTAAGGATTAATCCTGAAACGAAGAAGTGGAATTGCTCTATGGCAACAAGGGCGAATCGCAGGGAAACCAGGTATTTGCCGATTTGCTACCTCATCTGATCAGGGTAATAGAAAATGCCGGAATGCTGATCATTGATGAATTTGGCAATAGTCTTCATAATAAATTGGCTGAAAAAATTATTGAATTCTTTATGGAGAATGTTGCTTTACGCTAAAATGGTTTCATGCTATCATTATTTTAGTTAAAAATTTTGATGGCATGAAGCTGTTTTTGATTGGAGGCATGGAAGATTTGAACTTTAACTATTGCTATAAAATTACTTATGAATCAGGGGAAACTTATGACAGACGAAGAAATGAGCTGTCAGTAGAAATTTCAAAAGAAGACTATAAGAAAATTATAACAGGAGTATTACAGGAAAGACCGATTGAGCAGATTGGAAGGGATTTCGGATGTAATTGATAAAATGACGGAAAATGTTGAATTTGCGGATCGTTTTATGAATAAAAATGGTTCATTAAGAAAAACACCATTAAAGAAAAAAAGAGCTATTTCAAAACTTGAATTTTTTATTCCAGAATATGAGTATCGGCGATTAAAAAAGATGAAGGATCCAATAGAGACATTGGAACGCCCAGTGGAACATATGACTGTTTATCGGAATGATGGTTCCAGTGTGACTTTGACAGCGGAGAATGGACGTGTGAGTATTGTTGACTCCAGGGAGAAGAATGTAAGGCATATTATTGAGGCAGATCATTTTGTTTCGAAAATTTTGTAATGATTTATTACAAATACCATTGATGGTGTCCGTATGTATGCCAACAGATATTTAAAGATATTTGATGTGGATAGTAAACTATTAGACGAAAGAAAAAAATGAAAGGACATAAAAAAATATATGATTAGTTTTTATAAGAGTATTGTTGACCAGGACAGAGCTTCAATTGTTATATGCAATCTTAAGCATGAGATTATCTACATGAATCCGGCAGCTGTTAACAGCTATGCGAAGCGAGGCGGTGATAAACTTATTGGAAGAAGCCTGTTAGATTGTCATAATCAGGAATCCAGGGATAAAATACAGAAGGTAGTGGACTGGTTTGGGGCAGATGAGAGCCATAATCTTGTTTATACTTTCCATAATGAGAAGCAGAATAAAGATGTTTATATGGTTGCACTCAGAGAAGAGGGAAGACTGATAGGATATTATGAAAAACATGAATATCGAAACGCAGAAACTATGAAACAATATGATTTGTGGTGATGTTATGGCACAGGACGAATGGTGCAGGCAGTTATTCAGGAATCAGGAAATACAACAGGAACTTACCCGTGTGGTAAGAAGAAAAATGGAATGAGGTAAGCAACAATATGAAATCAAAACAGAAAAGGACAGCTCTTGTCACCGGCGGAAGTTCCGGAATCGGACGATGTACTGCAGCAGCATTGAGTAAGGCTGGCTACATAGTCTATGAGTTCAGTCGCCGGGATGTTCCTGTAGAAGGCGTGAAGCATATGTGTGTAGATGTGACAGATGAGGCTTCCGTGCAGGAAGCCGTTGGGCAGATCCTTTCGGAAAGAGGAAGTATCGAGATTCTTGTAAACTGTGCAGGTTTTGGTATCTCCGGTGCGGTGGAGTTTACAGAATCAGAACAGGCGAAAGCGCAGTTTAATGTAAATTTTTTCGGAACTGTCAATGTAAGCAGAGCTGTTCTTCCTTCTATGCGCAGACAGCACAGAGGGCATATTGTCAATATCAGTTCTGTGGCAGCAGTGGCACACATTCCGTTTCAGGCGTTTTATTCAGCCAGTAAAGCAGCAGTGTCTTCTTATTCCTGCGCGCTTGATAATGAAGTAAGTCCTTATGGTGTCAGGGTAACAGCAGTAGAACTTGGAGATATTCATACCGGTTTTACCCAGGCCAGACAAAAGACAGTTTTGGGTGATGATGAATACGGCGGCCGTATTTCACACAGTGTCAGTCAGATGGAGAAAGATGAACTGAGTGGGATGTCGCCGGAGGTTATTGGTACCTATATTGCGCGGATTGCACAGAAAAATAACTGCGCACCAATTTGTGTGGCGGGTGTGAAGTATAAGATTCTGAGATTCTTATGTAAAATTCTGCCGTGTACATTACGGGGAAAGATTGTTGGTTCTATTTACGCAAAATAACTGAGATTATTTTATAGAATCCCGATATAGCCAGGGTGTCTGGATATATAACAGCTTTTTTCAGCTTTACGTTAAAATAGTTTCATGCTATCATTATTTTATTAAAAATTTTGATAACGTGAAGCTGTTTTTTGATTGTGGGGTGTAAGGAATGGGTAGATTTGTAAATCCTGATAACAGTGCATTTCAGGTGGCACTGAATTCTCCGATATATGTGGATAAAACCGGATTGTTGGAATATACAAACAGCGTACTTAATACAACAGAAGCTTATATCTGTAACAGCAGACCACGCAGGTTTGGAAAATCATATGCTGCAAATATGCTGGCCGCTTATTATAGTAAAGGCTGTAATTCCGAAGAAATGTTTTCGGGGCTGGATATAAGCAGGGAATCCGATTTTAAGACGCATCTTAATAAGTATGATGTGATTCATCTTGATATTCAGTGGTTTCTGGCAAATTGTGATAATGTGGATAATGTTGTAGCGTTTATTACGAAATCCGTACAGGCTGAATTGAGAGAGATTTACCCTGGTGTTCTGCCTGAAGAAGAGATAAGTTTGTCGGAAAGTCTTTCGCGTATTAAAAATATTGTTGGACAGAAATTTATTATAATTATTGATGAGTGGGATGTTCTGATCAGAGATGAAGCGGCAAATAAAAAAGTACAGGAAAAGTACATTAATTTTTTGAGGGCAATGTTTAAGGGAACGGAACCGACAAAATATATTCAGTTGGCGTATCTTACAGGTATTTTGCCGATAAAGAAAGAAAAAACGCAGTCTGCATTAAATAATTTTGATGAATTTACAATGCTTGATGCAGGAGTGATGGCGCCATATATTGGATTTACAGAAGCTGAAGTGAAGGATCTTTGCGAAAGATATCACAGAGATTTTGAAAAAGTAAAATATTGGTATGATGGTTATTTGCTGGAGGATTATCAGGTATATAATCCTAAAGCAGTAGTAAGTGTTTGTGTGCGGGGCAGGTTTAGAAGTTACTGGTCTGAGACTGCTTCTTATGAAGCAATTGTTCCTTTTATCAATATGAATTATGATGGTTTGAAAAACGCTATAATTGAAATACTTTCCGGTGCTTCGATCAAAGTAAATACAGCTGCTTTCAAAAATGATACGGTGAATATACAAAGCAAAGATGATGTACTTACGTATTTGATCCATCTTGGCTATCTGGGATATAACCAGAACAGAAGAACTGCATTTGTTCCAAATGAAGAAATTCGGCAGGAATTGACAATGGCGGTTGAAAGTAGAAAATGGAATGAGATGATTACTTTTCAGCAGGAATCAGAACATTTACTGGAGGCTACGCTGGACATGGATAAAGAAGCGGTTGAAGAGGGAATTGAGAAAATCCATACAGAGTATGTTTCAAATATTCAGTATAATAATGAGAATTCCCTGAGCAGTGTACTTGCAATTGCATATCTGAGTTCAATGGAATATTATTTTAAACCAGTTCGTGAACTGCCGACAGGACGTGGGTTTGCAGACTTTGTATTTATTCCAAAACCAGAATACGTTTCCAGTTATCCGGCGCTTGTCGTAGAACTTAAATGGAATAAGAATGTCAAGACAGCATTGCAGCAGATTAAGGAAAAGCAATATCCGGATTCAGTTCTGGATTATACCGGAGATATTTTGCTGGTTGGGATAAACTATGACAAGAAGACAAAAGAACATCAGTGTCTGATTGAAAAGTATGAGAAATTATAAAAGTATTGATAAAACGGAAACCATTTTCTATTGAGAGGTGACAGACAATATGGAATTAAAGGAGAAAATTCCACATTCGATATTAAATGAAATAATTGAAGCGGCAAAAGAATGCGGACAGGTTATGCTTCAGGCAGACAGGGCGAATTTTGGCATTAAGGATAAGGCAGGAAAAGCAAATTTTGTTACGAAGTATGATTGCAAAATTCAGAAAATGCTGGAGAAAAAGTTGTCTGAGATTCTTCCGGAAGCGGAGTTTTTGGGGGAAGAAGAGGATTGCCAGATTAACAGAAATGCAGAATACATTTTTGTGGTGGATCCGATTGATGGAACTACCAATTTTATTAAAGATTATCATATGAGCTGCGTATCTATTGGATTGATTCGAAATGGAAAGAGATATCTGGGAGTCGTGCATAATCCGTATCTTAATGAAACTTTCTATGCGATTTCTGGTGAGGGTGCATATATGAATGGAAATGCGATTCATGTATCGAAGGATGATCTGGCAAACAGCATTGTTTTGTTTGGTTCATCACCGTATAATATGGAGCTTGCAAAGGCATCCTTTGAATTAGCTTACGAATATTTTCAAAAATGCCTTGATATCCGACGAAGCGGATCTGCGGCACTTGATTTATGTGCCATAGCATCAGGAAGAGCGGAAATTTATTTCGAGCTTATTTTATCTCCATGGGATTTTGCGGCAGGTGCACTTATTGTTGAAGAAGCAGGCGGAATTGTGACGACTGTTGAAGGAGAAGAACTTCCATGCCTGGAAAAGAGTTCGATTCTTGCAAGAAATAAGTAGTAGTTCTGAAATCTGGAGGTGCACGGTGAAAAAGTTAACAACAGGGAAAATATGGCAGTTTGCGGCCGGACAGTTTGGATGGGCGATGTTGTCCGGGATTATTTCTAACTGGCTTGTATATTTTTATCAGCCGGATAAGACAGCCATCAGTCAGGGACAGACAGTGTTTATTCCACAGGGGCTGGTGGTCTTCGGCATATTTACTATTATTGGCGGAATTACAGCTTTCGGAAGAATTTTTGATGCTTTTACAGATCCAATGATCGCCTCTTTATCTGACAGATGTACGTCAAAGAATGGGCGAAGAATTCCGTTCCTGAAATGGGCATCTTTACCGCTGGCGCTTTCTACAGTACTGGTTTTCTGGTCACCGGTTAATAAAAACAGCTGGATCAATGGAGTGTTTTTGCTGATTATGATTCTGGCGTACTATCTTTCCATTACTGCGTACTGTACACCATATAATGCGCTGATTCCGGAACTTGGACATACCCAGCAGGAAAGACTTAATATTTCCACAGTCATTTCCTTTACATTTATTGCCGGAACTGCAGTGGCGTATCTGGCACCTACGATATGGGGGATGTTTATTCCTGCTTTTGGCAGAGTTGGTGCTATCCGTATGACCTTTACTTTGATGGCGGCTATAGCGTTTATCTGTATGCTTGTGCCGGTATTTTGTATCCGTGAAAAGGATTATGTAGATACGGTTCCTGCAAAAGAGTCAGCTTTTGGATCTCTTGCAGCTACTTTTAAGAATGCAGAATTTCGCAAGTTTGTGGCATCTGATATTTTCTACTGGATTGCACTTACCATGTTTCAGACAGGTCTTCCATTTTTTGTCACCAGTCTTTTGAAACTTCCGGAAACAATGACAACTTTGTATTTTGTGGGAATGACAGCGTTGTCCCTTGTATTTTATATTCCGGTAAATAAGCTTACTCCTAAACTTGGAAAGAAAAAGATGATCTTGTTCGCATTTGCAGTATTTAGTCTTGCTTATTTTTATACTGGATTTATGGGAAAAATGAGTTTTATTCCGGCATCGGTGCAGGGACTGATCCTGACAGTCGTGGCGGCCCTTCCTATGGCAATTTTCGGAATTCTTCCGCAGGCTGTTGTGGCAGATATTTCGCAGAGCGACTCGATTACATCAGGAAGCAATCGTGAAGGAATGTTTTATGCGGCGAGAACATTTGCGTTTAAACTTGGGCAGAGTATTTCTATGCTGATATTTACAGCAGTCTCGACGATAGGGGCAGCAGAGGGAACTGGTTATAGAGTTGCTGCTTTTGGGGCAGCAGTATTCTGTTGTATAGGTGGAATTATACTGGTATTTTATAATGAGAAAAAGATTAATGGGATTATTAACAGGCACCAGTAAAGATTATAATACAGGTATGTATCGAATGGTGAAAAGCAGATAGCAATAGAATTATGAAAAAGTAACAGGAGTACATACAATGGAAATAATACATGAGAATGAATATGTGTATAAAATGAATGATGAAATAGAACCATATCTTGCAACGCACCGTCAGGAGGGATATATTCCTGGTGCAGAGGATCATCTGCACCGAAAAGATACGGGGATAGTGGGGAAAATTCATGTACAGCGTTACCTGGCAGAGAAGCCGAAAGGCGTGATTATAATTAGTCATGGCTTTACAGAAGCAGCGCCGAAATATGATGAGATGATTTATTATTTTCTGAAGGCTGGATATCATGTGTATATGCCGGAACATATGGGACATGGACAAAGTTATTGCCTGACAGCAGATTCATCTCTTGTACATATAGATACCTGGAAGCGATATGTGAGAGATTTTTTGAAAATATGCCATGTAATTAAAAAAACATATCCTGAACTGCCGTTAGTTCTTTTTGCACATTCTATGGGTGGGGCGATTGGCACAATTGCAGCTGCATGGGAGCCGCAACTGTTTCAGAAGATTATATTGAATTCTCCTATGCTCCGCCCGCTTACCGGAAATGTTCCCTGGCCATTGGTGATTGCTATTGCACAGACGAAGTGCCTTTTGGGAAGGGAGGAAGACTATGTGGCTGGTCAGAAGCCTTATGATGGTAGTGAGACTTTCGAAACCAGTGGATGTACTTCCAGACCGAGATTTGAAAAATATAATGAGCTGTGTAAAGAGAATAAAAAATTCCAGGTTAGTGCAGCTTCTTATGGGTGGCTTCTGGCGTCTGTAAAAATGAGTTGGTACATAAAATATTGTGGATGGAAGAAACTGACAGCACCTATGTTGCTATTTCAGGCAGAAAGAGATGATTTTGTATCTGTAAACGCATTGAGAAAATTTGCAGAGAAAATCAATCACAGAGGAATTACTTCCTGCGAATATGTTTACCTGCCGGGAACCAGACATGAGACTTACCGCAGCGATGACAGGGCGATGGAAATGTATTTAGATAAGATTATGAAGTTTATGGATTCAGGCATGGTATCTGACAGTTGCACGTGATTCGTATCTTAATGAAATTTTCTATGCGATTCATGTATCGGAGGATAATCAAATAATGGAAATGGTTTTCTGTTATCAGCATCTCTACTAAGAGAACTGATAACAGGAAACCATTTTTATTATTTGGCTGAGTTTTTATTTAACAGCCGGAAACAGATTACAAAAAAGATAATTCCATATACAGTTGTGATAGGTGTCGCCATTCCAACATAAGTCAGAGATGTTTCCGGTAATCTCGACATAATGATAGATACCGGAATTCGGATGCAGAATGCGGAAGTGATTCCCTGGATCATAACAGGAATACTTTTTCCACAGCCATTAAAATATCCGATACTGCTGAAAAGTACACAAGTCAGTATACAGTCGGCAGAGAAACCTTTCAGGTAAGCGGCGCTCTGCGCGATTACCTCGGAATCATTGGTAAAGAAAGAGGATAATACTCCGCCTCCGAAGAATCCTACCATAAAGATGATGATTCCAACGGAACATCCGGTAATAATTGCAGTGTAAAAACCCTTCCATGCCCGGCTTTTCTTTCCGGCACCGATATTCTGCGCAACAAATGCTGATACACTCTGCATGATAGAGGACGGAACCAGCATAATAAAGGAAACGATTTTCTGTGCAATTCCATATCCGGCAGATGGCATCAGACCCATCTGATTGATAACAGAATTTACGACAAGAAATGAAATCTGAACCGTTGTCTCCTGAAGTGCAATCGGCACACCTACGTTCAATATTTTCCCTAACTCTTCCTTATAAATCCGACATTGTTCTCTGGAAAATTCTATAGGCATATCCTGCTTTCTTAATACAACGACAGAACAGACGACAGAGACAAACTGTGCAAATACAGTGGCAATGGCGGCACCTGCAACATCCATGTGAAATACTCCAACCAGAAGCAAATCTCCCAGAATATTTATGACACAGGCAATTCCTACGAATAGAAGTGGAAGGTTTGCATTTCCCACACCTCGCAGCACACCGCTGATTACATTGTATGCAATGATAATAACGATACCGGCAGAACAGATTCTGATATAAAGAATTGTTTTGTCAAAGGATTCAGCCGGTGCCTGTAAAAGATGCGCAATTCCTCCGGCGGCAAATTCCAGTACAAATGTCATGATGACAGCAATGATCAGAAAAAGAATGATCGTAGTTCCGACCGCATTTCCTGCTTCTTTTGGTTTTTGTTCTCCGATGTGATGCCCGATTATTACGGTGGAGCCCATTGCAAGACTTGTAATGATAAAAGTCGCCATCTGCATAAAGGAACTTCCTGTTCCTACTGCGGAAATACTCGAGGCATTTCCGAATTTTCCAACAATCAGCAAATCAACTGCGCCATACGCAGCCTGCAGGATCAATGCTCCAAGTACGGGAATGGCAAACCGAAGCAAAGACTGGAACACAGGTCCTTCTGTAAAACTTATTTCTTTTTTCGACATTTTTTCCTCCTGAGAATGTGGCTTGAATGATTCAGATAGGCAGATATTATATCTGAAGCATTTAGATATTATCAGTATAACATAGTTATTGCGCACATTCTACTGTCACGTTGATAACCTTGTAAGTCTTGGAGTTACTGTGTTACTGTTTACTCAGTGCCTTGTAACAATCGTTACTGTTCACTCCGTTCACAGTAACGTAGCCAAAATTCATTCCAGATTGCCAGCGACAATGGAATTTTGGCTTGTATGTCTCGGGATAGTGATGTGTGAACAGTAACTAACAATCTTTTTCCATATCAAATA
>JABLTQ010055530.1_pt1 | contig 23793 bp, 17 predicted proteins | sample 7160101 | NCBI WGS metagenome assembly JABLTQ01 (sample SAMN14651228, study PRJNA627086) | human gut metagenome | isolation source: feces | host: Homo sapiens
AATATAAAAGTCAAGAAGAATCGTTACAAACAATATAGAGTACTCAAAGTATATATTTTTCAAAAAAGTGTGACATATGATTGACTAACCTACAGTTTCAGAAGCAAAAATAGGAGAAGGATATAGAGAAAATGTATCAAATAGTGTAGAATTAAATTTTGTAAAAGGAATAAGTACATATTCATTAGATTTAGACGTAAATTCTGTTGCTAGTAAAGGTTATACATTAATTTCTGGACCAGACAGTACATATGATACAAATTATAAAAATGGAAAATTGTATACAATACAATTAAACAATACAAATAATACTGAAGTTATAGTTGGTGTATATGAAGATACAGGAAAGATAACATATAACTTTAAAAATGAAGCTAAATCAATGATAAATTTAAGAAAAATAGATGCACAATCAGGAAACCTTCTTGAAGGAGCAGAATTTGAAATAACATCTCAAGAAGTAGATTCATTTGGAAATGGACAAGGAACACCAAATACTATTACATCTAGCATAACAACGAATGAAGGAGGAAAAGCATATATAGACTTAGGAATTAGACCTCAAAATAAGAAAATAAAATATACTTTCAAAGAAATTACAGCACCAAATGGATATATTGCTATTGAAGATGTTGAATTGATTTGCACATATGATGCAAATGGTAAGATATCAGACAAAACAAGTAATTCTAAAAGAATAAGAACAGATGATAGTTGGTACGATATAAATGCAACTATAAAAAATGGAGATTTAGAAACATATAGTGTAAAAATTGTTTCTGTAGATTCAAGAAAAGGATCAACAGAAACAGGAATGTCAAATAACAGAATAAATGGATCTAAGTTTGATATAACAGTCAAAGATAGTAGTGGAACAACTTTAGCGCAAGTTAATAATAGAAATACAGATAGATTACCAGATAGTTTTGGATATGAAGAGGATGGAGTAATAACAATAAATGGGCTAAAAGCAGAAGGAACTATATCTGTAAATGTAAATCAAACAAGTATAACAGAAGGATTTATAAGAGGTGACAATCAAACAGCAGGAGTAATAACTTTTGATAATAACTATGTAAAACAAAGTACAGTATCAAAACCAGAAGTATCACTAAGTAATTTAAATTATGGCGGATTTATAGATTCTTATATAGATCAAAATGAAAATCAAATTGTTATAAAAGTTTATAATGATCCACAAGTGAAATTGAACTTACATAAGGAAGACATAGATACTGGAACACCAATAGAAGGTGCTACATTTACAATAACATCAGAAATTGATGGACAAAATAAAGTTGCAACAGCTCCTACTGATTTAAATGTAACAACAAAAGGTACTGACAAAGATGGAAATGAGCTAGTAACAATAGGTGCACCAGAGTATGGAAAAACAGTTATTTATACTATAAAAGAAAATAAACTTAAAGATTATGATCAATTAGATGATATAAAAATAAAAGTTATTTATAATACGTCAGGAAAAATAAATGATTGGGAAATACTAAGTGATGAATCTTATACACAAGTTAAAGAATCTTTGTTAAAAATAGATGACCAAGAAACTTGGAAAACATATACACAAGAAGAATTGAAAAAACTACAAGATGAAAAACATAAAATAGAATATGTACCAACAAAAGATACAAGAAAATTAAATACACTTGTAAAAAATAAAGCAAGTGAAAGAATAATTCCATATACAGTGATAGTTGAAGTTCAAGATGAATTTAGAAATCCTGTTAAAGGAATAGGAATTGAATTCAAGATGGTACAAGGAAAAGGAAATACACCTATATATCCTAAAAAGGAAACAGATGATAAAGGACAAACAACCTATACAGCAGATGGATCAGACAGAATTGAAATGAATATAAATATCACAGATTCTAAATCATACACATTTAATGATAGCTTAAATTGTATAATACATAAAAATTCAAGAACAGGATATATTGATATAACACAAAATAACAATATTTATCCAGAAGTAGATAATATAAATCATGTTATAAAATTAGTAATATTAGGGGAAACTCCAAGTAATAAATACAATATTAATATTATGAAAATGGATAAAGCTACAAATACTACAATTGTAAATAATAGAGCTATATTTACAGTAAATAGATTAGTTGAAGTTGAAAATGATACAGATGCGGATCAAAGCTATATAGAAGAAACAATTGCTTCAAATGTACAAACAAACGATAGTGGATTAGCAAATATACCTATGCTTTCTATGCCTTCACAAGTTGGAACATACACATATAGAATATATGAAGAAGAGAGTCCAACAGGATATAAAAAATTAAATAACCCAATTGATATAGATGTAACATTTGACAATGGAAGTTCAGGAGATATGATTATAACAGATGTTGTATCAAAAGATAAAGACAATTTATATGTTGTTAAGAAAACTGAGAATGGATTTATTATAGCTGTAAATAACAGCGAAAAAGTTCCAGATGATCAATATGGATTAAATGTATATAAAGTAGATGAAGAAACAGGAGACAGATTAAATGGAGCACTATTTAAAGTAAAATTACCAGATGCAAATAATACAGTTGTATATACAGAATCAGGAGAAAATACAGATAATGTTGGACAATTAGATTATTGTTATATTGGACAAGATAAAGATAATGGAATAAGACTAAAACAAATGAAACGACCATCAGTAGAAGAAGTAAAAGAATCAGAAAATGGAGTACTTACACAAACATATACATTCCAAGAAATAGTTTCTCCAGAAGGATATGTTTTAGATAAAGAAGAAATAAATTTAAATATTGAATTTGTAGTTGATTCAAATACAGATGGAAGCGAGTTTGTAAAAATAAAAGATGTATCATCAAGCAATACACAATTAATGCAAATAAAAGATGTTCAAGAAGATCAAATAATTGCAGAAATACAAAATAAAAAGAAATTGAATTTATATACAGTACATTATGATACAAACAACATGAGTAATGTAACAAATATGCCAGCAGATCAAGTTAAAACAGAAAATATTGATTTATCAATAGATGCAAATGCTCCAATAGCAGAAGGATATAACTTTAAAGGATGGAATACAAAAGCAGATGGAACAGGAAAGGCATATAATCCTAATGATATATATAACTTAAATGAAGATGTAATTTTATATGCACAATGGAATTATATAATTAAATATGATGCTAATGCACCTGTAAATGACAAAGGAATAGAAATAGGAAGTACACCATTAAATATACCTTCAGATCAATATGAAGAATTAGATAATGAAGCAATAATAGACGATTCAAGCATTTACACACAATTACCTATGATAGAAGGATATAAATTTAAAGAGTGGAATACAAAAGCAGATGGAACAGGGCAAAGCTATAAACAAGATGATTTATATAAAGATAAAAAGGGAATAACATTATATGCTATTTGGCAATATGAAATTACATATGATGAAAACAAACCATTAGATGAAAATGGAAATGAAATACAAGCTAATGTAAGTAATATGCCATCAAATCCACAAGTAGAAATAGCAACTTCAAAAGCTGGAACAGCATCAGCAATTGTGGCAAGTACAAAAACAAATCCAGAAGTACCATCTATAGATGTAGAAAAATACGTATTTAAAGAATGGAATACAAAAGCAGATGGAACAGGGCAAAGCTATAACCCAAATGATATATATACAGGCAATAAAAATATAACATTCTATGCAATATGGGAGTTGAGTAAAAAGCCAGAAGATGATTTATACCTAAAATCTCAAAAATATAAAATTGGAGAAAATAACTTTGGAGAATATGATGATGGTGATATCTACTTATATAGAGTTAGTCCAAATACAAAATTATCAGATTTTATAGCTAATTGTGAGACAAATGGAAAGATAACAGTTTACAAACAAGATGGAAATATACTTGGAGATAGTGAATTAGTTGGAACTGGAATGACATTAGTAGATGAAAAAGATGGAAAAACAATAAGACTAGAAATAGGAGTAACAGGAGACTTAGATGGAAATGGAGAATCTGATATTACAGACCTTGTAAAAGTAAGACGTAATATTCAAGGAATTGAAACACACACAGGTATATATGCTAAAGCAGGAGATATCAATGAAGATAATTCAATAGATATTACTGATTTAGTAAGAATTAGAAGACATATTCAAGAAATTGAATATATAATATAAACAAAAGAAAGGAGAAAAAATGAATAGTCTAATCAAAAAAATTATTATAACAGCGATGTTTATTACAATAATATTAACTGGAATTACAACTGTTAATGCTGCAACAACAACTATTTCTTTATCAAGTAATGATAAAATAGTAGCAGGAGGTACAATAACAATTAATATTAATGTAAGTAGTCCAGTATATGGAATAAGTGCAAAAGTATCTTATGATAAAGATGTGTTTGAAAGTGCTACAGTAGCAAGTTCAGTTGCAACAAGTGCTAATTTAGCAAATAATACAATTGTAATTGATAGTGAAACGGCAATGCCTGCTGGTACTATAGGAACAATTACATTAAAAGTGAAAAGTACTATATCAAAAAATGAAGCCGTAGTAAGTTTGAGTAATGTAAAAGCTACAGATGAATCTCTTAATACACAAACATTGAATAGTCCAAATATAACATTAAAGACAAATGCAAATTCAACACCAAACAATGGAAGTGATCAAACACAAAATAACGGAAGTGAACAAACATCAAACAATAACAATGGCAATTCAGGAAATAATGGTACTAGTAAAGTAAATGCAAATGATCAACAACAAGGAAAAGTAACAACTGCTAAAAAAGCAAATATAAGTAACTTACCAAAAGCAGGACTTGAAACAGGAATGGTATTTGTATTAGTAGCAGGATTAGTAGTAGGAATAGTATTCTATGCAAAGTACAAAAATATAAAAAAGTACGACAAATAACAAAAGATAAATAATATATAAATAAAAAGCGAAAATTTCTAATTTCTAATTTTCGCTTTTTTATTGCAACAGACACTAAATTATGATATATTTTATAAAAAAAGGAGTTATAAAAGTGAGTAGAGGAAGAAGATATGAAGAACCAAAATTAAATATGAAAAAAGTATTTGCTGTAATTATAGCAATTATTGTAATTATAATGTTCATATTTATGATAAAAGGATTACTAACTAAAGATAAAGATCAAGGAAAAATAATAAGCAAAGATTATTTTACTTGTTTTAAAGATAATAAATGGGGAGTTATTGATTCAAATGGGGAAAATATAATAGATCCTTCTTATGCAGAAATGATAATAATTCCAAACAGTAAAAATGACATATTTTTATGTACATATGATGTTGATTACCAAACAGGAGAATATAAAACAAAAGCTTTAAATAGTAAAAACGAAGAAATATTCACAAACTATGACAAAATAGAGGCAATATCAAATGTAGATAAAAACAATAATATGTGGTATGAAGAAAATATATTAAAAGTAGAAAAAGATGATAAATTCGGATTAATAAATCTAACAGGAAAAGAATTGACATCAATTGATTATGAAGAAATTTCACCAATTCAAGGAATAAAAAATGCGCTAAAAGTAAAGAAAAATGGAAAATATGGAATCATTAACGATGAGGGAAAAGAAATACTAAAAATTCAATATGCAGATATTGACAATATAGGCAAAGATGACAAATCTGGATTTATTATAAAATCAGATAATGGAAAATATGGAGTTGCAGATTATTCAGAAAACGTTGTAATAGAACCTATATATGATGGTATGGAAAAAGTATATGGAAATGATTACTACGTTGCTAAAAAAGCAAATAAACAAATATTAGTACAAAAAGGTGGAACAGAAGTAAAAAGTTTTGATTATGATGAAATAAAAGGAATTTCAAGTAATATTGATAATGGTATTATATATACTAAAAATAATAAATATGGAATTGCAAAAATTACAGGAGAAAGTGTAATTGCTGTTACATACGAAGATTTAAAAGAAGCTAAATCAGGAATATTTATTGCTAAAAAAGATGGTAAATATGGTATCATCGATATTTCAAATAATACAAAAATAGAATTTAAATATAAATCAATAAATTATGATGAAAAAGCTGATATATATATTGCAGAAACTGAAGACTTTAATAATGATATTATAGATAATACATTTGCTATAAAACAATCAGGAATATTAATAAATATAGATGATGAAAAAGGATATATAGAACTTAGACAAGGAGAAGAATATAAATATTATAACTTTAAATTTGAAGAAAAAAATGTTAAAGATATATTTACATCAAATACATTATATTTAAGCAGAAAAAATGGAAAATATGGTTTTATAGATAAAAATGGAAAAGTTGTAGTTGATTACATTTATGATGATGCAACAGAGCAAAATGAATATGGATATGCATCAATAAAGAAAGATGGAAAATGGGGAAGCATAGACAACAAAGGAAATATTGTACAAGAGCCAACATATAACTTAGATGAATACTTAAAAATTGATTTTATAGGAAGATGGCATTTAGGAAAAGACATTAATATGAATTATTATAATCAACTATAATATATGATAAGGAGCAATAAAATGGAACAAAAGATAAATTATCAATATACATATTTTATACATCCATTCATTATAGAAGAAAACAAATATAAAGAATATATTATAAAAATGCTTAAAGACAAGAATATTAGATTAAAAATATTTGAAAAAGAAAAAGACTTTAAAATGTACAAATATTTTTTGCCTAATATAAGAGAATTATTATTTTCTAGTTTTAGTTATGGAAATAGAAAATTAAAACAATTAGAAGAATTACCAATAGAGACAAGAGCTGCTATACTTAGTAATTGCCAATGTAATATATTTGAATATACTTTAGAAAAAGATATACAAGCAAAAGTGGATGATGAAAAAGGAATTTATTTTTCTATAAGAAAAATAGATGTTATATGTTTTAAAACAGGAGTATGTTTCTTATGTATAAAGACTAATTTAGATGATGTTGAAGAAATTTCAGATGTTTTAAATTTTAATTATAAATTTAAAGATATAAATTCCAAAACATCTAAACTAGGTAATTTTGATAATATACATATACAAACAGATAGCTTTTCTAACATGGAAACATTTAGTGAATTTTTAAGAAAAATAACAGGGAATAATGATGAAATATCAAAAATAAATATTAATACAGAAAGTTTTTTAACATACTCATATGTATGCGTAGATCAAGAAGCATGGAATAGCACAAATGAATTTGATAATGTAAGAAATAATTTTATAAAATTAGTAAGTAATTTATCTGCTGATAATAGCTTTAATTTAGAAGAAAGTAGTATAGAGGTATTTTCTAAATGGAAATATGCAAAAATAGGATTAACAAAATCATCAGTATGTTTACTTGCTTCAAGCAATGATATAAATAATTATACAATCCTTCCAGATGAATACGAAAAACAATATTTTTATACATATATTTTTAATTTGTATAAAAGAATATATTTAAAGAAACTAGAAAATGAATTAAAAAATAAAAAAAATATAAAGAAAACAAGACATAAGCTAATAGAATTTACAAAGCAAGCATGGATTAGAGAAATTACTGAAGATGAGATTGGAACTAAGTTTAATAATAAAATGCATGAAATATTTGAAATTGATTATTTGTATAAAGAAATAGAATATAAATATGAAATTATATCTAAAGAAATAAATTCTAAAAAGAAAATGAAAATAGTTGTAATTGCATTTTTACTATTTGTAGTATCTATAGCATTAAACATGTATAATTATTTGATATTAATAAATAAATAGTAGCATTAATATATAATGCATAATTATGATTTTGAAAGTAAGGAAACAATAATATGAAAATAACTTGTGGAACAGATATCATTGAAATTGACAGAATTAAAGAGGATATAGAACATATAGGAAAAGCCTTTATAGATAGAATTTTTACCGAAAAAGAAATACAATATTGTGAAAGCAAAAAAAGTCAAAAATATCAACATTATGCTGCTAGATTTGCAGGAAAAGAAGCGGCATTTAAAGCAATATCATATCAATTAAAGGATAAATTTTCTATAACATGGAAAGACATAGAAATTACTAATGATAAAAACGGAAGACCAAATATAGAAATTTTTGGAATAGACAAAGAAAATATAGAAAGCATAGATATAAGTTTGTCACACTGCAAGGAATATGCAATTGCAAATGTAACGATTATATGGAAATAGAATCCTAAAGTCAAATGCGTTGGAGGTAAACATGAAGTTTTTTGATAGTCATGCTCATTTAGATGATGAAAAGTTTAATGATGATAGAGAAGAAATAATAGAAAGTATTCATAAAGAGATAGATAGATTTGTATCAGCTGGATATAGTTTAGAAGGCTCAAAAGCTGCTGTGGAGTTAGCAAAAAAATATGATTTTATTTATTCTACATGTGGCATTTCACCTAATGATATTCCACAAAATGAAGAAGAATTGTGGACAATGCTAGACGAAATCAAAGAATTAGTGAAAACAAGTTCAAAAAATGTAGCAATTGGTGAGATTGGACTAGATTATTATTGGAATAAAGAAAATAAAGATTTACAAAAAAAGGCTTTTATTGAACAAATAAAATTAGCTAATGAACTAAACTTACCAATAGTTATTCATACAAGAGAAGCGGTAATGGATACAATTGAAATACTAAAAAAACATGAAGTTAAAAATAAAGGAGTTTTTCATTGTTGCCCACTAAATAGAGAATTAGTAAAAGAAGCCTTAAAACTAGGATTTTATATATCATTTGCAGGGCCTATAACATTTAAGAATTCTAAAAATGCAGATGAAATAATAAATTTAGTGCCAAACGATAGCATGTTAATTGAAACAGATAGCCCTTATTTATCACCAGAACCATTAAGAGGAAAAAGAAATGATCCTAGAAATGTAAAATATACGGCACAAAAAATAGCTGATGTCAAACAAATTACGTTAGAAGAAGTTGCAGATTTTACTTATAATAATGCATGTACAATATTTACTCTAGTATAAGTTTCTATTCTAGCTACCGAATAGTTTGTTTTGTCCATTTCTAAATCCTTTCTTGCAGGTAGCAAGAAGCGACCAAAGGAAGCAGTTACATAACTTTCTTACGAAAGTATGTAACCCACTATAATAGTATTTAAAGTCAATATTTTTCACAAATTATGTTAATTATTATTGTGAAACATTGCTATTTAAACAGAAATGTGATAAAATATACACATATTTTGAGTATCTTGCCAAGTGCAAGTCTACATATATGAACTTAAAAAACAATAATTTGTTATTAAGGAGGGCTAATATGATTTGGTTAAAAGAAAATCACAGTTTAATAGGGTATGTACCTATCCTAAAAAAAGAGTACAGTGAAAAAAACATACGGGAGATGAGTGAGTACAGTTGCTATGAAGGTTGGTCAAGATTATCAATGCTAGTTATGAAAATTCAAGGAATTGAATTTTCATATAATGGTGGTTTTAATAACCACTATAGAGTTGAAACTCAAAGGCTAGCAGATATTCGTTTTGATTTTGATTTTGAATGTTTCTTACTTCCAAGTGATTCAAGAATGGAAAAATACAGAAGTCAGATATTTGATGTGTTTGAAAATCTGACTTTGTATAAGGTCGAAGAACATTCAGAAGAAGAAATAAAAAAAAGCATTGCACAGGTAAAACATACTCTTGAGCAATTAGTTTCTACCAAAACGCTATCAGCTATTGATTATGATATATCAAACTTTATTGCTTATGCAGAAAGCTCAGCTATCAATTTATCTAACTTGCAAAAAATGTTCCAAGATAAAGGATATCTTTTATCACATGACATATTTGCAAATATCAATAAAACTCTTTCCAAAAAAATATATACAAAAAGGAGAACAAAAACAATATTGGAAATGAACTGTCACTAATCTATTAGGATCGATTACTATATTTTATGTAATCAAATATTAAAAGACAAGATGTAAAACTTCTTGTCTTTTAATATTTTTTATTTAGATAGGTATAGTAAGATCTTTTTTTTCATCTAGATTTTCTATTTTTTTAATACTACGACTGTCCTGTAAAATATTATATTGCTCTTTAGCTATGGCATTTAATTTTTCTAATCTGTCTTTTTGTTCTAAACCATCTTTTATCATTTGAGCATTTAAATTTTCAAGATTTACCAAAATAACCAACTGAAGAATATTTGCATAATCTCTCATATTACCATCTAAAGTAGGATTTTTATCCTTCCACTCCTTTGCAGTCATTCCAAATAAGGCAACGTTCAATATATCAGCTTCATTTTTAAACCCATCGAATTCGGTGAAATTAAAATTTGGATTATATAATAATTCCCATGTTCCCACATATTCCAATGTATGTTTACTTCTGAGCCAGTTTTGAATAATGTAATCAAATCTCTCTTTCATCAATAGGATGGTTTTTAAAATTTCAATAAAATAAAAATTATATTATTTTAAATTTTTTAAAGCTTCAATTCTATCTGCTGTACTAGGATGGGTTGACCATATACTTGAAGTTTTCTTTTCTCCATTTTTTAGATCTTTTTTAAAAGGGTTAACAATATACATATTAGCAGTAGCATTGTTAGCAGTTTCTAATTGATTTGGGTCATTTTCCAATTTTTCTAGTGCTGATATTAAACCATCAGGATTTCTTGTAAATTCTACGGCAGTAGCATCTGCTAAAAACTCTCTTTTTCTAGATAATGCTAATTGCATTAAAGAACCAAAAATAGGAGATAATATTAAAAAGATTAATCCAACTAACATAAGAATTCCATTTCCTTTACTTTCACTATCTCTATCTTTTAATCCTCCCCAAAAAAGAGTTCTAGAAAATAAATCTGAAAGCATTACAATAAATCCTACCATTACTGAAACTACGCAACTTAAACGTATGTCGTAATTCTTAATGTGACTCATTTCGTGTGCTATTACACCTTCTAATTCATAATAATCTAGTTTTTCTAGTAAACCAGTAGTTACACATATTACAGCGTTTTGAGGGTTTCTGCCAGTGGCAAAAGCGTTTGGTTGGATATCATCTACAACATACAATCTAGGCTTTACAGGTAGACCAGATGAAATCATAAGTGCATCTAAAATATTTACTAATTTTAAATCTTCCTCTTTTGTAGCAGGTCTTGCTTTATTTAAAGATAAAACTATTTTATCACTATAATAATATGATCCCCATGCTGATCCAACTGAGAAAATTAATGCAATAACAATTGAAAAAGTTCCCAATTCTAAAGCATTGCATATATAATAAACTATAAGAGTTATTACAAGTATAAAAATACTCACAATAATTCCTGATTCTATTTTATTTCTTTTTATATTTTCAAACATTTTATAAATCCTTTCAAATGTAATAAATTTGATAAAAGGGTTGAATATATAATTAACTCAACCCCCCTTAAAATCTTAACTTAATAGATTAGTTATTATTACCAAAATCTACTTTTACATTCTTTCTAACTTCATCGCTTTCTGTTTTGAATAAATCACGAGATGTGAAATTAAACATTCCAGCAATAATGTTAGAAGGAAATACTTGTATTTTTGTATTATACATTGTTACTGTGTCATTATAGAATTGTCTAGAAAAAGAAATTTTATTTTCAGTATTTCTTAATTCTTCAGATAATTCAGAAAAGTTTTGATTTGCTTTTAATTCTGGATAGCTTTCTGATACAGCCATAATTGTTTTTAATGTACTTGATAATTGACCATCAAGTTCAGCTTTTTCAGAAACGCTAGAAGCATTTGCCCAAGATGTTCTTAAAGCTGCTATTTTTTCAAAAGTTTCTTTTTCATGAGTCATATATCCTTTTACTGTTTCAACAAAGTTAGGTATTAAGTCAAATCTTCTTTGTAATTGAACATCAATTTGACTCCAAGCATTATCTACTTTCATTCTTGCTTGAACTAATCCGTTATAAATACTTATAATTGCTATGATAATTATAGCAACAATTGCTAATATAATCCAAAGTGCCATTATAATTCCTCCTTAATATATTATATACAAATTAATAATAACATATTAAAAAAAAATATACAATAAAAAGAACAGTAATTTTTTATATAAATATTACATATAATATATTAATATATTTTTTATAAGGACAAAGTATATTTATAAATAAAAGTTTTGGCACAAACATATAGTGATAATAATAAAATATTACTTAAAATTATAAATTTGACAAAATTAAAAAATAATAGTATAATATGGATATTGCCAAAAGGAGGTAATAATTTTTATGAGAAAAGAAGAAAAAGCTTCAATTTCTATAATGAAAATTATCTGTGTTAGCATAATATTAATTTTAATATCAGGAATAGGAGTAATGGCTGTAAACACAAAATTAAATGATATTAAAATAACATTACAAAATGGTTATGAAATGACAGTTTTAACATCAAAAACAAAAGTGTCAGATATATTAGAAGAAAATAATATTATATTAGAAGAAAATCAAAAAACAATACCAGACATAGATTCAGAAGTTACATCAGGACAAAATATACAAATTACTGATAAATCATATAATGAAGTTCAAATTGCTAAGATTTCAGAAAACGGAGTTGAAACATCATTAAATCAATTACTAGAAAATTATGCTCCAATTACTGAAAAAATAGTAAAAGAACAAGTTGTAATACCTTTTGAAACAATAACAAAAAATGCTACAGAAAATACAGAAGGAACAAAAAATAAAGTATTGCAACAAGGAAAAGATGGTTTAAAAGAAGTAACATATAAAGTAAAATATCAAAATGATATAGAAATTGAAAAAGCAGTTATATCTGAAGTAGTGTTACAAGAACCTGTTAATAAAATTGTTCAAGTTCAAAAAACACAAACTTCAAGATCAGCCCAAGCAAGAACAGCAGATGCAACAGCAGCAACAACTACATCTACAGTAATAAATGGTCAAACATACAAAATAACAGCATATTGTTCTTGTAGTAAATGTTGTGGAAAAACAACAGGAAGAACAGCATCAGGAACAAAAGCAACAGCTGGTAGAACAGTTGCAGCATCTTCAAAATTTGCATTTGGAACAAAGTTAAATATTGGTGGACACATATATACAGTTGAAGATAGAGGTGGAGCAATTAATGGCAATAGAATTGATATATATGTAAATTCACATGCACAAGCTTTACAATGGGGAGTAAAATACTTACCAGTTAGTGTAGCAAATTAATAAATTTAATATAAATAAGACAGTTCTTAAAATCTAAGAACTGTTTTTTTGTTATAAAGAATATTGATTTAACAAAAATTCTAAAAAATCTTGCTAAAAATATAAGTTTTAGATATAATAAAAACATAAAAAACTAAAGAAAAGGAATAATGAGGCATGGAAAAGACTATATCCCTTGTGGGAGTACACACCCCAGGTGTTTTAGCAAATGAAAAAATAATAAATAGAATAGATAAAATAGAAAAAGATAGCAAAAACCTAGTATTAATAGATGATACTTAGGTATTTTTGCTATCTTTTTGTGCGTTTAAAAATTATTATTAGACTAAATACAAGAAAGTAAAAAACAAAAAATAAAAATATAAAAGAAAATATAAAAGGGAGGAAAAAACATTGAAAAATAGAAAATTAAAAATTGCCAACGATAGGTTGACACATACCAAATTAAAAGAAAGTGAGAAAGGTATAACTTTAATTGCTTTAGTAATAACGATAATAGTACTTTTAATATTAGCAGCAGTAAGTATAGCAATGCTAACAGGAGAAAATGGAATATTAAAAAAAGCAAGTACAGCAAAGGAAAAACATTTAATAGCACAATATGAAGAAGAACTAAATTTATGTATAATGGAAATGCAAACAGATGAATTAGGAACATTGACAATGCCAAAATTAATAGAAAAATTACCACAATATATACAAGCATCACAACCAGGAGAACAATGTGAATGGGATGAAAAGCAAATAGCGGAAGAACCAACAGGAACATATAAAGGATATCAATTTAAAGTAGACAAAAACAAGAAAGCACAAATAACAGGAAAAGCGACAGGAATAATGATAAGTTGTAGTTTAGAACCAAGTGGATATACAAATCAAAATGTAACAGCAACAATAAAAATAACATGTAATGAAGGAATACAATCAATAAAACAAACAGAACCAACAGAAGAAGAAGCAATAACTACAAGTGGAACAGAATATACAATTGTAAAAGAAAACATAGGAGAAAATACAACATTTAAATATGAAGTAACAGATTTAAATGGGAATACAGAAACAAAAACAGCACAAGTAACAAATATAGATAAAACAGATCCAAGTGAATGTAAAATAGAAGCAAAAGTGAATGATGATGGAGCAATAGAAGTAACAGCAACAGCAGTAGATGCAGAAAGTGGAATAGGAAGATATGAATGCTATGTAAATGAAGAGAAAAAAGGCGAAAGTACTGATGGTACATTTAAAATAGAAAATTTAGCAAGTGGAACATATAGTGTATATGTAAAAGCATATGACAAAGCAGGAAATAATAAACAATCAAACACATTAAGTGATTTGAAAATTTCAGCAGTAATGAACAATATAACAGCACAAATGGTAGCAGAGCATCCAGAAACATATTATGGATTAAAAGTAACAAATTATGAATCAAAAAATGGACAAAATGATTGGAAAATATTCTATTCTGATGGAACACATATATTTTTAATAACAGGAGATTATGTAGATTTATCAGTAGCAAATAGATTAAATTCAAATACAGGAATGACAAAGCAAGGGAGTAAATATAGAGTAAATTGGAGCTCAGCACCATCAAGCTTACAAGCAGTAGAAGACACAGTAAAAACAAGATTTATGACAACAGGATATACATTAAATAGTAGTAATCTAAATTCAAAATGTGTATCAACATTATTAAATGCAAGTAATTGGGAAAGTTATAAAGATAATAATGAAATGGCAGAATATGCAGTAGGAGGAAGTACAATAGAAATGTGGATGGATAGCTGGAATAAATTATGTGATAGAAAATATAACAAACCAAGTGATAAATTATATTGCAATAATACAAATAGTAATGGATATTATGTAGGAACAAGTTCAAATCCAACAAGTGCAGCTATATCTTCTAGTGTAATGAGTGCAAAAGACGGATATAATAATAGTTTATATTATCCACATCATGCAAGTATATCAGATGGAGATGGAAATTACGATTATTGCGATTCTTACTGGCTTGCTTCCCCTGCTGCTAATAGCAGCTACAATGTGCTTAACGTGCACTGCAACGGCTATGTGTACAGCAGCATCTATAACGACACTAATATGGGGGTGCGTCCCGTAGTTTCTCTAAATTCTGGAATCAAAGTAAATGCAACAGATGCAGAATAAAAAATGGAAACCAGAAAAGAGAGAAGAATAAAAAAATATACAAATGAGCCAGGCGGGGTCGGTGATCCGCCGGCTCAAAAAATTTAAAGAGGAAAAAAGTATTAAAAAATAACTGCGTAAATTCAAAAAATAAAAATTTTGAATTGCACAGTTATTTTTCGTATAGAATTAGAGGGGTAAATGGAATGATTTACTTCACAAGAACTAAAAAACTTTAAATTTATAAACTTGAGATTTATAAAAATATGTAGTAAAATATACTCGATTAATTTAGTTAATAAAAATTAGAAGGAGTTTAAGCATGAAATTAATTTCTTGGAATGTTAATGGAATACGAGCATGTGTTAATAAAGGATTTAAAGATTTCTTTAAAGAGATTAATGCAGATATATTTTGTATTCAAGAAACAAAATGCCAGATAGATCAGATAGAACTTGAATTTGAAGGGTATAAAAGTTTTTGGAATAGTGCAGAGAAAAAAGGATATTCTGGAACAGCAATTTATACAAAAGAAAAACCTATTAGTGTTAAGTATGGTATAGGAATTGAACAACATGACAAAGAAGGAAGAGTAATAACACTAGAATTTAAGAACTTTTTTATGGTAAATATATATACTCCAAATTCAAAAAGAGGTTTAGAAAGGTTAGAATATCGACAAGTTTGGGAAGATGAGATTAGAAAATATTTATTAGACTTAAACAAAATAAAACCTGTTATAATGTGTGGGGATTTGAATGTGGCACATAATGAAATAGATTTAAAAAATCCAAAAACTAATAGAAGGAATGCAGGTTTTACAGATGAAGAAAGAGAAAAAATGACACAATTGTTAGAATCAGGATTTACTGATTCATTTAGATATTTATATCCAAATACGAAAGAAGCATATAGTTGGTGGTCATATATGGGACGAGCAAGAGAAAAGAATGTAGGATGGAGAATTGATTATTTTATAGTATCAAAAAATATAGAAAACAAAATAAAAGAAGCAAAAATACATTCAAAAATTATGGGCAGTGACCATTGCCCTGTAGAATTAGAGATAGATATATAAGGAGGAAGAGATGAACGAAATAAGAAATCATTGGAGAAGATGGCTATACTGGTTTGTTTTAGGAGTAGCAATAATTGTAGTATATAAAGCTTTAGATAATTTTACAAATATAATGGATGCAATAGGAAAGTTTTTTAGTATTATAAGTCCATTTTTTGCTGGAATATTTATTGCATATATATTATTTATTCCTTGTAAAAGCATAGAAAATAAATACAAAAAGAGCAAATTAAAACTAATTTCAAAAAGGGCAAGAGGATTAAGTATTATAACTGTATATATAACTGTATTTTTAATCATAATGATTATGTTTAAATTTATATTACCAGTAGTATTTGGAAGTGTATCAGATTTTTTAAGTAATATACCAGGATATTATGAAACAATAATGAATAAATATAGTGAATTGCCAGAAGATTCAATTATAAAAAATAATATTATTGATGAAGTAACAAAAATGATTCAAAATATTAATATTAGACAATATTTTGAAATAAATAAAATAATAGAATATTTGATGGGAGCATTAAATGCTGTTACAAGTATATTTGAGGTGTTTGTAGCAATAATTGTTTCTATATATATATTATTGGAAAGAACACAAATAATTAACTTTATAAAAAAGTTTATAAATGCAATTTTTAAAGAAAATACATATAAAAATATTGATAAATATTTTAATAACTCAAATGAAATATTTTTTAAATTTATTGCAAGTCAATTTTTAGATGCAATAATTGTAGGAATATTGGTAACAATTGCATTATCAATTATGGGAGTAAAATATGCACCATTACTAGGTTTCTTTATAGGATTATTTAATATGATTCCATACTTTGGAGCAATTATTGCCGTAGGAATATCAGTACTTATTACTGCTATAACAGGAGGAATATCACAAGCTATATGGATGCTAATAGTTGTTGTTATATTACAACAAATTGATGCAAATATAATTAATCCAAAGATAGTAGGAAAATCATTAGAAATAAGTCCATTATTAGTAATACTTGCTGTGACAATAGGAGGGGCATATTTTGGGATATTAGGAATGTTTTTAGCTGTCCCAGTGATTGCTGTATTGAAAATTTTTGTAGAGGACTATGTGAATTTTAAATTAAAAAGTAAGAAAGAAGAAAAAGAAATGATATCTTAGAATGATATCATTTCTTTTTTCTTTTTTTTATAAAAATAGATATTAAAATAATTACTAGTAATATAGCTATAATAGCAAAAACGCCAGGCCATCCAAGTATAGAAACAATTTTGCTACCTAAAGACATAATTAATCCTGCTAGTAAAACACCTAAGGTTACAGCTGCTATACTTGTCTTAAAATCAATTTTTAAAAAACTAGCAGCTAATGTTCCTGTCCAAGCACCTGTACCTGGAAGAGGAATTCCAACAAATATTAGTAATGCCCAAAAGATACCGCTATTTCCAGCTGATTCTTTTAATTTTTCGCCACCTTTTTCACCTTTTTCTAAACACCATGTGAAAAATTTTCCTATAATTTTTTTATCCTTTCCCCATTCAAGAACTTTTCTTGCAAATAGATAAATAAAAGGAACAGGAAGCATATTTCCTATAATTGCTATTGGGTAATATAAAAATATATTTAATCCTAGACTCTCTGCTATTGGGATAGCTCCTCTTAGTTCAATAATTGGAACCATACTTACAATAAATGTTATTAAATATTTTACTGCGATAGGTAAACTTTGCATAATAAAATCTCCTTATATAAAAAATCTTATATATTCTACTATAAAAAATAAGATTTGTCTACAAAATATTAAGCATATTTCCTAGATAAAAAACATAAAACGAAAAAGGAATGTATATTTAAAAGTGAGTTCGACTTGATTAGTTATTTATATTTATGTTTATAGTGTGTATATATAATTTGAATATTTGCTAATCTTAAACGCCTTGGAGAACGAATCTTTTAAATATACATTCCTTTTTCGTTTTATAATATTTTAAGGTTATTATTAAACATATAAAAATGCTAAAAGCCGTATTTCCCTTGAAGTTTTTTGAGTTTAAGTATTGACATTTACATATAAAGTATGATATAATTTCAAAGTTAAAATCTTAATTATTTATTCAAAAGTTAAAAATTAAAAGAAGAGGAATTAAACTCTAATTTGACCTAATAAAAGTTAGTTTGTAAGAGCAGACAAATTAATGGAATTAGAAATCAAATTGTTTTTAAGAAGGACTTCTTTTAAAAAAATAAATTTATTTCTGCTTAATATTTTTTAAGGAGTGATTTTTTTGAAACTAAAAGAAATTAATTACGAGAAAGCATCTCGTAAAGATTTCGCAAAAGTCGGCGATTACATCGAAATGCCAAATCTTATTAAAGTCCAAAGAGATTCATATGAATGGTTCATAGAAGAAGGGTTAGGTGAAGTATTAAAAGATATTTCTCCAATTGAAGACTATTCTGGAAACTTAGTTCTTGAATTTTTTGACTACTACATGGAAGAAAAAACAAAATATTCTATTGAAGAAGCAAAAGAAAGAGATGCAACTTATTCAACAAGACTACATGTAAAGGTTAGATTAATAAACCGTGAAACTGGAGAAATCAAAGAACAAGAAATTTACTTAGGAGATTTCCCTTTAATGACAGATAGCGGAACTTTTGTTATTAATGGTGCAGAAAGAGTTGTAGTAAGCCAATTAGTACGTTCACCAGGATGTTATTATGCACAAGAATTTGATACAAAAACAGGAAAAAGAACATATACATCTACAATAATGCCACTTCGTGGTGCTTGGCTTGAATATGAAACAGATGGAAATGATATATTCTATGTACGTGTTGATAGAACAAGAAAAGTACCTGTAACAACATTATTAAAAGCATTAGGAGTTGTATCAGATGATCAAATTAGAGAATTATTTGGTGATGAAGAATTAATTACAGCAACAATTGCTAAAGAAACAGTAAAAGAGCAAGATGAAGCTTTAATCGAAATATATAAAAAGTTAAGACCAGGTGAATTACCAACAGCAGATGCAGCAAGAAACTTATTTAATGGATTATTCTATGATAATAAAAGATATGATTTAGCAAAAGTAGGAAGATACAAATTTAATCAAAAATTAAATTTAGCAACAAGAATCAAAGGAAGAGTAGCTGCAGAAGATATCATAGATAGCGAAACAGGAGAAGTTTTTGTACAAGCAGGAGAAGTTATTTCAGAAAAAATAGCAGAAGATATTCAAAATGCAGGAATAAATGTAGTTGATATAACTCTTGTAGATAGAAAAATCAGAATTATCGGAAATAACACTGTTAATATTCATAAAGTATTACCAGATGTTGACTTAAGCAAATTACATTTTAAAGAATTAGTTAATTATAATGTATTAAAAAATATTATAGACAACACAGATAAAAAAGATTTAGTTAAAGTATTAGAAGAAAGATACAATGAATTAGTACCAAAACATATAACAACAGAAGATATTATAGCTTCTATTAGTTATTTATTAAATCTTTCACATGGATTAGGAGAACCAGATGATATAGACCATTTAGCAAATCGTAGAATTCGTTGTGTTGGAGAATTATTACAAAATCAATTTAGAATTGGTTTAACAAGATTAGAAAGAGTTGTTCGTGAAAGAATGACAATTCAAGACTTAGATGTTGTAACACCACAAACATTAATTAACACAAAACCAATAACATCAGCAATAAGAGAATTCTTTGGAAGTTCACAATTGTCACAATTTATGGATCAAACAAACCCACTTTCAGAATTAACACATAAAAGAAGAATTTCAGCATTAGGACCTGGAGGATTAACAAGAGAAAGAGCAGGATTTGAAGTTCGTGATGTTCATTATACTCACTATGGTAGATTATGTCCTATTGAATCTCCAGAAGGACCAAACATAGGATTAATATCAGCACTTTCATCATTTGCTAGTATAAATGAATATGGATTTATAGAAACACCATATAGAAAAGTTGATCCTAAAACTCATAAATTAACAGATATTGTTGAATATATGAGTGCAGATGTAGAAGATAACTTTATTATAGCTCAAGCATCTGAACCGGTAGACAAAAACGGAAAATTTGTAAATAAAAGAATTAGAGTTAGATACAAAAATGAAATTATAGAAGTTGAAAGTGAAAAAGTTCAATATGTAGACGTTTCACCAAAACAATTAGTATCTGTTGCTGCAGCAATGATTCCATTCTTAGAGCATGATGATGCAAAAAGAGCATTAATGGGTGCAAACATGCAACGTCAAGCTGTACCATTAATGATTACAGAAAGCCCAATTATAGGAACTGGAATAGAATACAGAGCAGCAAAAGACTCAGGAATTTTAATATTAGCTGAAGATGATGGAGTTATAGAAAAAGTAACAGGAGACGCTATAACAGTTAAATATAAAAATGGAAAAACAGTTGTACATAAATTACGTAAGTTCAAAAGAACAAATGGTGGAACATGTATTAACCAAAAACCAATTGTAAAAGTTGGAGAAAAAGTTAAAAAAGGTGATGCAATAGCTGATGGACCATCTACACAAAATGGAGAAATGGCACTTGGTAAAAACGTTTTAGTAGCTTTCTCTACATGGGAAGGATACAACTATGAGGATGCTATTTTAATAAACGAAAAATTAGTAAAAGAAGATGTATTTACATCAATACACATAGAAGAATATGATTGCGAATGCCGTGATACAAAATTAGGACCAGAAGAAATAACAAGAGATATTCCAAATGTTGGTGATGATTCATTAAAAGACTTAGATGAAAACGGAATTATAAGAATTGGTGCTGAAGTAAGACCAGGAGATATATTAGTTGGTAAAGTTACTCCAAAAGGAGAAACAGATTTAACAGCTGAAGAAAGATTATTAAGAGCTATATTCGGAGAAAAAGCTAGAGAAGTAAGAGATACATCTTTAAGAGTACCACATGGAGAAGCTGGAACAATAGTTGATGTAAAAATATTTACTAGAGACAATTCAGATGAATTAGGACCTGGAGTAAATCAAATTATTAGATGTTATATCGCAACAAAAAGAAAGATTTCTGTTGGTGATAAGATGGCTGGACGTCATGGTAACAAAGGTGTTATTTCAAGAGTATTACCAGAAGAAGATATGCCATTTATGCCAGATGGTACACCAATTGATATATTATTAAATCCATTAGGTGTTCCTTCTCGTATGAACTTAGGTCAAGTGTTAGAAGTTCACTTAGGTGGAGCTGCAAAAGCTTTAGGATGGAAAATATCTACACCAGTATTTGATGGTGCTACAGAACAAGATGTTAAAGAAGTATTAAAAGAAGCAGGAATGAGTGAAGATGGAAAAATGACATTATATGATGGAAGAACAGGAGATCCATTTGATAAACCAATTACAGTTGGTGTAATGTACATGTTAAAATTGCATCATTTAGTTGATGATAAAATACATGCTCGTTCAACTGGACCATACTCATTAGTAACACAACAACCTTTAGGAGGTAAAGCACAATTTGGTGGCCAACGTTTCGGAGAAATGGAAGTTTGGGCTCTAGAAGCTTATGGAGCATCATATACATTACAAGAAATGTTAACTGTAAAATCAGATGATGTTGTAGGTAGAGTAAAAACTTATGAAGCAATAGTAAAAGGCGAAAATGTCCCTGAACCAGGAGTACCAGAAAGCTTTAAAGTATTAGTTAAAGAATTACAATCTTTAGGATTAGATGTTCGTTTATATTCTGAAGATAACCAAGAATTAGAAATAAAAGAAAATATCGAAGAAGGTATTGAATACGATCCAGAACAAGAAAAGAAATTACTAGCAGAAGAAGAAGTAATTAGTGATGGAGATTTAGATGGTTATGGAGAAGAATCAGCTGAAGAAGAAATGTTATTAAATAATTCAGAAGAAAGTGATGAACTATTTGAAGAATTAGACGATGAAGGTGATGAATTATTATTTGACAATGATTTGGCTAATGATAATCTAGATAATGATGAAGATATTATTGAATAATATTAAAAATAAAATTAAATAGACTGCAAAAAGTTTAAAAGCGACAAGAGGGAATTGCTCAGGCGGTGGATAGTCTTCTTAAACTGTTTTGCAGTCACCCAAGTTAAGTTTTTGTAATGTTAAATTACTAAAAACTTATGCAATTTTTAATTGCAAACATATTAATCGAGGGGGAAATAAGGCGTGGATGAATTAGATATTTTTAATAAATTAAAAATAGGAATTGCATCAGATGAGCAAATAAGAGAATGGTCAAAAGGTGAAGTAAAAAAACCAGAGACTATAAACTACAGAACATTAAAACCAGAAAAAGATGGTTTGTTTTGTGAAAGAATATTTGGACCAACAAAAGACTGGGAATGTCATTGTGGTAAATATAAAAGAGTAAGATATAAAGGGATTGTTTGTGATAGATGTGGTGTTGAAGTAACAAAATCAAAAGTTAGACGTGAAAGAATGGGACATATTGAACTTGCAGCTCCAGTTGCACACATTTGGTACTTTAAAGGAATCCCAAGTAGAATTGCACTAATGTTAGATATCTCACCAAGAAATCTAGAAAAAGTTATCTATTTTGCATCATATATTGTTACAGATAAAGGTGAAACAGGATTAGAACAATGCCAAATATTAAACGAAAAAGAATACCATGAAGCAGAAGAAAAATATGGTAGAGGTTCTTTTAAAGCAAGAATGGGAGCAGAAGCATTAGAAGAATTATTAAAAAATGTAGACTTAGATAAATTATCAGAAGAAATAAAAAAGGAATTAGAAGGAGCAAGTGAACAAAAAAGAGTTAAATTAGTAAAAAGATTAGATACAGTAGAATCATTTAGAATTTCAGGAAATAGACCTGAATGGATGATTATGAATGTTGTTCCAGTTATTCCACCAGAATTAAGACCAATGGTACAATTAGATGGTGGTAGATTTGCTACTTCTGACTTAAATGATTTATATAGAAGAGTTATTAATAGAAATAACAGATTAAAAAGATTATTAGAACTTGGAGCACCAGAAATTATTGTACGTAATGAAAAGAGAATGTTACAAGAATCTGTAGATGCTTTAATTGATAATGGAAGAAGAGGAAGACCTGTTACAGGTGCTGGAAATAGACCTTTAAAATCATTATCAGATATGTTAAAAGGAAAACAAGGTAGATTCCGTCAAAACTTACTTGGAAAACGTGTTGACTATTCTGGACGTTCTGTTATCGTTGTTGGACCAGAACTTAA
>JABLTQ010006830.1_pt1 | contig 23738 bp, 33 predicted proteins | sample 7160101 | NCBI WGS metagenome assembly JABLTQ01 (sample SAMN14651228, study PRJNA627086) | human gut metagenome | isolation source: feces | host: Homo sapiens
AACGTCACATAAAATGATGCTCATAGATGGTGATACAGTCGAATCTAAAAATATTGAACGTCAAGGCTATCAAGCTCAAGACGTTGGTGATAATAAGGCTTTGGCATTATCAAGAAAAATCAACTCTCTTTATCCAATCGAATGTGAGTTTGATGATAAATTTTGCACATATGAAAGTTTATTTGCACTTATCCAAGACGATAAGGGATATGTTCCTGTAATTATAGGATGTGTCGATAATGATGCTACAAGAATGATTTTAGAAAAGGTATTTAAAAAGCTTGATGATGTTATTTATATCGACTCAGCAAATAGTGAATATGAAGGAAATATCTATATAACAACAAAAAAGAATGGTATTCAACAAAGTAATTTGAGAAGTCAATGTTACAAATTTGATTTAGATAAGCACCCACTTGACGTTTCTTGTCAAGAACAGGCCGCCAAAGGAAATGTTCAATTTCTAGTAACCAATGCAAAAATGGCCGTATCGATATTGGAACATTGCAACGCTTTAATCATGTATCAGTTGAAAGAAGGTGTTCAACTTGTCAACAGATTTGAGACAGTTTTTTACGACTGATCATGTTCCAGATAAATTAGAACCTAACACCTATGAAAAGTTTTTCATCAACGCTTTAAGCTATACATCACCAAAAGCTATAGATGATTTAACGATTGCATTTGAAGAAGATGAATCTAATGATTTGATACAAAACTTTCAAGAAATCGACTTATTAGATGAACATGTTTTTCCAGATGTTATCGATTATGAATTTGAAGAAGTTATATTAAGTCCTTTTTTTGACAGAAACGAATTTGCAGTTGATGGTTTTGAAACATTGATTGAAGGATTATATGATGAACAGAATGAAATGTTTGTAAATGTAAGTTTTATTATTCCACAATTAAAAGGTGTCTTTAAAGAAATATATGCAGAAGCCAAAGAGTGGTGTGAGTACTCGGATGAAACATTATCCGAACCTAAGGTTGATTATTACAATCTAGGTACCACTGAAATGCAGTTCTTATATATCAAATTCAAGAACAAGGGAAAAGCTAGGAAATTCAGAAAGCTTTATAAAAAGAGCTATCAAATAAGAGCAATGCTATATGGTTTTGGATATCGATTTATAAATGGTCAATTTGTTAAAGAAAACGTAAGAAACATTGAAATTGAAGGATGGGAATATCCTGATTTGAATTTTGGAGTGGCAAATGAAGCTCTAGAAATCATGGCCAATGTTTCAAAAAAAGAAAGACACAATACGGAATTGTTGCAAATAATAGTCGAAAGAAAAGTAGATGATTGTGATTATAAATTTACTTCAAATGCTTTGATTTCAGCTCTTTCAAACACATTAAAGACAAAAAGCGAGGTGATCATGTAATGAGAGAAGCAATCATTCGTTTAAACAATAAAAAAGATGATGCTGAACTATGTATCAAGCAGAATGAAAAGATTACATTCAAAATGCTTTCAAAAGAAGAACTGGTAAAACTTTTTAATGAATTTTTTATCAAAGATCAGCATGAGAAAGCAAACATAAAATTGTTTTCTGAAAACACGATAGGCGCTGGTATTGATTATGCTGTTATAAAGCAGCCTGAGCATATGCAATATGTTACTTATAATAATCATTCATACAAAATAAATTTTCCTAATGCTATTTATATCGTTCGATATGACAACAAAATCGTAAAAGGCATCCAATGTTACTGCTATAAGAAATACAAAGGCGGAGATACCGAATTGTATGAATATGCAATGCCAAATATGTTGACAGGAAATGCAATGTGCATGGGTAGTGCCGATAAAAGGATTGTTGATGGTGATATTGAAGCTGCTTTGAATAAAATTATCGCTACACCTTTTTCACATAGCAATTTCGATGGAATAAAGGGATTTTCAACAACAGTCAGCTATTTTGAATATTTAGAAGATAATTCATTTCCTTACAAGCTTTTAAGAAAATTGAACAGGAAATTAAGAGATGTCAAAGTGTGATGAATTAAGAAAATTACTTCTTGAATGGGGTGAAGATAATTATTTGCCCCTTCTAGAAGAAATCAAATATCTTCAGAAGAAAATAGAATATCTAGAAAAGGAAAACAATCGTTTGAGAATACAGAGTTTAAGAATAAAAGAAAGAAACGAAAGGCTTTCGTTGATTGTAAACAAAAGAAGAGAGGAAGTAAATCAATGAAAATAGATAGAGGAATTGTTCAATGTGACAGATGTAAAAGAGTTTTCAAAATCAAAGAAGTCACTAATTATAAAATTTCATATCATGCTTATGGTTTTAAAGATGATGGCGGCTGTGGGCTTGTAACAAAGAAAGCAGAAATCTGCTCGGATTGTAATATGGATTTTGATGATTTTATGCGTAATAAACCAGTTGCAGGACGTGATATCAATGACAGGTAAAGAATGGTCAAAGTTATGTAAGGAACATGGTGTTGTTGTCATTGATGCAAATTACAAAGATATGACACAGGATGAAGCAGTTAAATTCTTTGATTTATTGCAAACCGCAATGGATCACGCTTTTGCCAGAAAATATGATTTGGAAACTGGCCAATATGAAGATTATGCATTGCCTGAAGGATCTACATTCTATGAAGATGATATGAACAAGAAAGTTGCTTGTTGTGAATGCGGAAAGAAAATCATGTACGGAGCTTCTTATACATCAAGAATCATCTTGAATAGCGGTGGATTTGGCTATGCAGTATGTGAAGATTGTTATTACAAAAATGACATGAAAGATATCGTTGAGGAGGAAAAATAAAATGGGAAATGGAAAATCAAATTATGAAACATATAAGGAATTAATGGGAAAATACAAATTTAAGATTGGAAGACCTAATGAAATCAATATGGATGACTACGATGTTGTTGTGTCATGCAATAAGGTTGGATACGCTCATGTAAAATATAAAGTTCTTAAAAATGTCCCTAATTTAACCGACAGAGAAATTGCTCTTCTTTGTGACGGTGGTAATTTATGTTTTGGCTATCGAGTAGAAGGAAGCACTATTTGTGTTTATACAGATTAATGCGTTAAGAAAGGTTAAGGGATTATGAAAGTACACAATTTAAAAATAAAGCCTCAATATTTTGAAAGTATTATTAGCGGTCTTAAGACATTTGAGGTTAGGTGTAATGATAGAAACTTTAAAGTAGGCGACATTATTACGTTAGAAGAATATAAGGACGATTATACAAGTAAATTTGTAAACGCTGAAATCACTTATATCCTTGATGACCCTGAATATTGTAAACCTGGTTATGTTGTTTTAGGCTTTAAACTTCGTTTGGATTTAGGAGGTGTTTTTGTAATGACAACACAAGAAATATTATTTAACCATCTATTAAAAAAAGAAGTAATAGTTGTATTTGATGTTGATGGTGTTTTAGCTCCGTATGAATTTGGAGATAAGAAACATTGTGTAAGTGATGATGAATGGGATGAAATGTTAGAAAAAGGAATTGATGTATATTCTAATGTTCAACCTGTCAAAATTTTACAAGAATTCATTAAAAGAAAAGGTGTTGAAAATGTTTATGTGTGTTCAGTATCAAGCATAAAAGAATATGATTCAAAAGTAGCATTTTGTATGAAAAAATATAGTATTCTCGAAGATCATATTATATTAGTTAAACACAAAGCAGATAAAGTCTCATTTTTAGATGCATTATCTAAAAAAGTGAATCTTCCTCATAATGAAATCGCTCTTATCGAAGATACGGTTGAAACATTAGACCAAGCAGCAAAAAGTGATTATTGTACAGTTCACATATCTTCATTTTTCAATTTAGAAGCCTTTTTTAGAGAAAGAAATATGGAAACCAAAGAAAGTAAATTTAAAATAACAAAGTTTGAACGTGATTTATTAATCCAACTTCAAAGTAGTGGATATAAATATATCGGAAAAGATCATAGCGGAGAATTTAAACCATTAAGATTAGTGGCATGTGACAGAAAAATGCCATATCACAACTTAGCGGAATTGTTCACAACACGCGAAATGAATTCATGTTATATGGAAGACGAACCATTTAGAAGCATGTTCAGTTTTATACGGTGTGGTCATCAATTTGAAATTCAAGAACTTTTAGAAAACTGTGAGGTGGCTGAAGATGGAGAAGCCTAGTAGAGAAGAATATACAGATTTAAGCACTCAAATGGGTGGTGATGCAGTCCGTTTGTATGTAGAAGCTCTAGAAGGATATTGTGAGCAATTAGAAAAAGCTTACGAAGATGTAAAAAAAGGTTTAGATAATGCTTGCAACAAACTAGAAGGTTTATATCTTTGCATTGATGTTTTAACGGATAAAGAATCTAAAAAAGATAAAGAATATTGGAAAAAGAAGGTAATGAAAGATGACTAAATTTGAATTGGATCTATTAAAAGAATTCTCTGATGATGGATGTGGTGGAGATGACTTTGATGAAATCAGTACATTAGTTGGCATGAGGATGAGAGGCTACTTTCAAGATGCCGAAGATGATGAAACCATTGATGAATTGATTTGGAGGTATGAGGAATGTATAAGCCACCAATAGAAATAATAATGAAAGAAGTACGTCAAAAGATGGATGAGGACTTTGAAAATGCAGTATTTAAAGCTGTACGAAAAGTCGACATAAATGTTGATAAAGAAGAACTTCTAAAGGCTCTAATTTATGATAGAGTACAATATGATGAAGGCTATGAGGATGCGATGAATGAGGTCAAGCATCCTCAACCACTCAAATTTGAAGATTTAAAAGAAGGAATGTGGATATATGATGCTCCTTATGAAGAAATTGTAAGAATTAAAGAAATAGAATCTAATGAATGGATATTTCTTGAATGCATAAAATCCAAGGATTTATCTAATACATTTTTTCAAGAAGGAAGATTTTATCCAATTACTATTCCAAATATAGGAGATAAAAATGGGTAATCAGTATAGAAGAATGCAAACAGTAAAACATGCTTTGCAATACTATATCACTAGACCAGGAGCAAGTGAAAAGGATCTAGTAAGAGAAAAGAATTTATTAAAACGTGTTGAAGAAGAAGTAGAAATTTATCAAGAAAGAAATCACATTCCAAAGAAAGAGGTGGAAATGAATGATTAAATATTGCCCAGATTTAACCGGGTTTGAAATAAGAGAATCGTATTTACGTGGCGGAGGAACGAATAAAACAGTTATTTTAAATCATTGTTTAAAAGATGCATGCGTCGCTTATAAGAATGGTAAATGCATTAAATATAATAGCAATGTAGAAATAAAAGAAGGTGGTGATAAATAATGTACATTAATCCATTTTGGTGTGGAGTTGCAGCAACTATTCTTGTTGAAGTTGCGGTGTTTGTCGTTTACGCATTTTATTCAAATAAAAAATAATTATTTTGGAGGGCAAGGAATGAAATATACAGATGAAGAAAAAAAGATCATTGATGAAGTTAAAAAATATCTTAGAGAATTACGTCTAATCAACATTGAAAAATTCTCTTTAACATTTGAAATTGAGGACATTCCAAGCCCTCAATCAATTAAATACAGTGATGAAGCTCCTGGAGGTTTTTCAAAACCTAAAGGAGAACAAATCACTTCTAATATGTTGCGCAGAGAACTTTTAACAAAGCGTCTAGAGCTCTTTAATATGGAACTTGATAAATTTATGCCATTGGTGTATTTGCTAAACGTAGGACATAGAAACATCATTAGAACGTATGTATGTTCAAGAGGGTACAATGAAATGATTGACACATTAGAAGAATCGTTTTGCATCAGCAAGTCAACTTATAAAAGAGAGTTTCCAAAAGCATGTTTAGAATTATCTAAATATCTTGACATGGAACACCACCCATCACTCGAAAAATTGAATGATATTTTTTATGAAAGCATCAAGAATGAATAAAAATTTCATTCTTTTTATTTTCTATAAATCTCTATATATGTCGCTATAACTCTCTATATGACTATATAACTCGCTAAATGTCGCTTTTTTTTCAATAAAAAACTATCCATTTTTTCTTTGTTTGTGTTATATTATTTATGTAGCACGGAGGTAAGATTAAAATAAAAATAATCATTGTGTCTACAATGCTTTTCGTAAGTATGGGATTAAAATAGCATGCTAAAAGAAAAAAGGAAGAACGGCAATTCTTCCTCTTTTTCTACTTCGAATACTAGCTTTAAGTAAGTGTGGGATTAGTTCAACAACATTTTAGTTGCTACTAAGATTAAAAAGAGCATTACTAGGTATTCCATGAATACTTGCTCCTTTCCTTACACCAAAGCTAATATTCTCGCTTGATGTAAATAGCATGTTGCTAGTACCTCCGTAGTTTTTATTGCACATCTTTGTATGTGCTTTTTTATTTTATCACATTTTATTTTAAAATGTCTATTTGGGAGTGGTGCTAAAAAGCAAATGAAAGCAGTGTTTCAAATCTCTAGAGATAGTATTAAAAACCATAAATAAGAACGCTTTTATCACGAATGATAAATTTTTATTAAAAGTGAACCCATTTTGGACCCAAACTGAACCCAAAGTGAGCCCTAATTGGACCCAAAGTGGACCTAGATTGACCCCTTATTTCCATGTTATTATGCTATTGTGGTTTTTAAAGAAATGAAACAATCCCATTTAATTTATAGAACCACAGTTCAGACATATAGGTTAAACCCCTTGCAAAAAAGTTCCTTATGGGAGCTTTTTTCTTTTTCAAAAAACAATACAGCAGTTAAAACTGCTATTCCTATATAAATAAAAAAACGGAGGTGGTGACATGATTTGGAAAAACACGAGTTAGCATTTGAAGACTATAAAAACGGCATGAAGCAAAAAGAAATTGCTAAAAAATATGGTACGACAATCAATACTGTCAAGTCATGGAGCCGTCGCTATGAATGGTCAAAAAAGAAGAAAAAGGGTGCACACCAAAATAAAAGTGTGCACACCAAAAAAGAATGCAAAAAAATAGCTGAAGAAATAACAGAAACAAGCGTGTTGGATGAAGAACATCAGCTCTTTTGTATTTATTATTTAAAATATCATAACAAGGTCAAAGCATATCAAAAAGTAAAGCCAAACACTCCGTACAACAGTGCTTGTGTGATGGCTTCTCGCTGGTCTAAACAACCAGCCGTAATAGAAGAAATAAATCGTCTAAAAAAAGAACTGTACGAAGATGCTCTTCTTGATCCGCATGACATAGTTCAAAAGTATATTGATATCGCTTTTGCTGATATCAATGATTACTTGGAATATGGTCGAGAGGAAGTGCCGGTCATGGGAGCATTTGGACCGGTAATTGCTAAAAATCCAAAAACAGGTGAAGACGAAATTCTAAAACAAACCATCAATACTGTTAGATTTAAAGAATCGGCGTATGTTGATGGAACTATTCTTAGTGAAGTTAAAAAAGGTAAGGATGGTGCTAGTATCAAGTTATCAGACAGAATGAAAGCTTTGGACTGGTTATCTAAACATATGAATTTAGCAACCGAAGAACAAAGAGCTAAGATTGATTTAATTAAGGCACAAACAAGAAAGATTGCTATTGATGATGAGAAAGAAGAAATTGAGGATGATGGTTTCTTGGAAGCATTAAACGCTAGTGCAAAAGAGGATTGGGAAGATGAAGAAGATTAGAACAGTTTTCAAATTCAAACCCTTTAGCAAGAAACAACGAAAGGTTTTAAATTGGTGGACTGAGAATTCACTAGTTAAAGATAAAGATGGAATTATCGCCGATGGCTCAATCAGATCAGGAAAAACTGTTTCAATGTCTTTTTCTTATGTGATATGGGCTATGTCTAATTTTACTGAATGCAACTTTGGAATGTGTGGTAAGACGATTGGTTCATTTAGACGTAACGTTTTGAATATTTTAAAACTAATGCTTTGGTCGAGGGGATATAAACTGAAAGATCATCGAGCTGATAACATGGTTGAAATTACTAAAAAAGGTGTAACCAATTATTTTTATGTTTTTGGTGGCAAGGATGAAAGTTCTCAAGATTTGATTCAAGGTATCACACTTGCAGGGTGCTTCTTTGATGAAGTGGCTTTGATGCCTGAATCATTCGTGAACCAAGCAACAGCTCGTTGTTCTGTTGAAGGTTCAAAATGGTGGTTCAACTGCAACCCTGATGGACCATTTCATTGGTTCAAAACAAATTGGATTGATAAAGCAAAAGAGAAGAACATCATTTATTTGCATTTTACAATGGATGATAACCTTTCTTTAAGTAAGAGAATCAAACAAAGGTATAAAAGTCAATGGAGCGGTGTTTTCTATGATAGATATATTAAAGGTCTTTGGACTGTAGCTGAAGGTATCATTTACGATATGTTTAACCAAGATAAGCATATTGTTGATGATTGTAATTGCTTGATTGACAGTAAAAGTTATAGATATGTCAGTTGTGACTATGGTACTCAAAATGCCATGGTCTTTTTGCTTTGGAACAAAGGAACTGATGATATTTGGTATTGCATTGATGAATATTACTATTCAGGACGTGACAGGAAAGTTCAAAAAACGGATAGTGAATATGCAAATGATTTAGTTGAATTTCTTAATGGGAGAGAAATATTTCAAATTGTCGTAGATCCATCTGCAGCTTCTTTTATTGCTGAACTAAAAAAGAGAGGCTTTAGGGTCAAAAAAGCTAAGAATGATGTATCAAATGGTATTCGATTAGTCAGTACAATGCTTAATCAAAGCAAAATCAAGTTTTTTAGTAAATGTAGAAATACAATTAAGGAATTTTCAGTCTATGCATGGGATCCTAAAGCGAGTGCTCGAGGAGAAGATGCTCCAATTAAGCAAAATGACCATGCAATGGATGCTATCAGATATTTTATCTATACAATTTTAAAAGGCTCAGGACTTAACACCGATTTGGAAGGAGGTATTTAATGAAGACATTAGAGGTAATTGCAAAAGATGAAATTTTTACCATTTCCGATGATGAAACAATGGATATCAAACATTTGAATAAATACATTGCTAAGCACCAGCAATTAAATGGTTCAAGATATAAAAAGTTAAAAGATGGATATGAAGGGTTCTATCCAATTATGATGTACCAGGATAAACCACAATACAAACCGGATAACCGTATAATCGTAAACTTTGCTAAATACATAGTAGATACGTTTAACGGTTTTTTTATTGGTATTCCAATCAAGGTATCATCAACAGATGAAGAGGTTGCTACTTACATCAATGAATTGGATAAGAGAAATCATCAAGATGATAACAATGCAGAGATTTCAAAAAACTGCAGTATCTATGGCAAATGTTATGAAATGTATTTTATCAATGAAGACGCAAAGGTGGGTATTAGGTACATTGAACCAACCAAAGGATTTATTGTATATGATGATTCAATCGTTCCAGAACCAAGGTTTTTCGTTACATATTACTACGATTCAAATAGTATTATGCATGGTTATTTGAGTGATGATTCTTACGTTTATGAATTCAGTAATAAAAGTGGTATGCATTTCGTTGATGAAGGTTCACTTCATGGCTTTGATGGTGTTCCAGTTACTGAATATGTAGAAAACGCCGAACGCATGAGTGCTTTTGAAAGTACATGGTCAATGATCAATGCCTACAATAAAGCAATAAGCGAAAAAGCAAATGATGTTGATTACTTTGCGGATGCATATCTAAAAATTATCGGTGCAAAAGTTGATAAAGACGGAATTGTTCATATTAGAAATAACAGGATCATTAATTTTGATGAAGAATCCAATACAGTTGATGTAGGATTTCTTGAAAAGCCTAATGCGGATGGTTCACAAGAAAACCTTATTAGCCGTCTAGAAAGATTGATTTTTCAAATGTCTATGACACCTAATATCAACGATGAAAACTTTGGTACAAGTTCAGGAATTGCTCTTAAGTATAAGTTGCTTTCTATGTCAAACTTAGCCAAAACAAAAGAAAGAAAATTCACTGGTGCTTTAGATAGAAGATATAAGCTGATTTTCAGTAACCCAATCAACACAGTTCATGAAGATAAATGGGTTGATGTTACTTATAAGTTTAGTCAAAACTATCCAGCAAACGTACTTGAAGAAACTCAAATTGCTCAAAACTTAGAAGGAGTTGTTTCTAAAGATACTCAACTATCTTCTCTTTCAATCGTTGAAGATGTTCAAGAAGAAAAAGAAAAAATCAAGCAGGAAGATGAAACTTCTAAAGAATCTATTGTTGATAAAAGGATGTTCAAATAATAGATGAACAGTGCTGAATATTGGCGTTTAAGAGAAGAAAAACAACGCTTGAAGAATATCAAAGATGAAAAAGAGTATGATAAGAAGATTAAAGAAATCTATCAAAGAATGATGGATGAAGTGCAATCTGAAATCAATAACTTCTATGCTAAGTATGCAAAAGATACTGGCATTACATTGGCCGAAACTAAAAAAAGAGCTTCTAATTTGGATATGGAAGCTTATTCAAGAAAAGCTAAAAAGTATATTGAAGAAAAGAATTTTTCTAAACAGGCAAATGCTGAAATGAAACTTTACAATTTGACAATGAAAGTTAATAGACTTGAATTGTTAAAAGCGAATATTGGCCTAGCTTTAGTGAGTGGCCATGATGAATTAGAAAAATACATGGATGAACTTCTTGAAAATAGAACACTTGATGAAATACAAAGACAAGCTGGTATTTTAGGACCAACAATTTTAGATAATGCTGATACAGTACATTCAATTGTCAACGCATCATTTCACAATGCAACATTCAGCGATAGGATTTGGATGCATCAAGATTTGCTAAAGTATGATCTTGAAAGTTTGCTAGCAACAGGACTTATCCAAGGAAAAAATCCTAATGAATTAGCCAGACTATTAAGAAAACGTTTCAATGTTAAAATCAGTGATGCACAACGATTAATGAGGACTGAACTTGCTAGAGTTCAAATTGCTGCACAACAAAAATCATATGAAGCAAATGGATTTGATGAATATGAATACATAACTTGTGGAATCGGTGATGCGTGTGATACTTGTAGAGCGTTAGATGGTAAGGTTTTTCCAATAAATCGGATGAACGTTGGAGACAACGCTCCACCAATGCATCCTAATTGTCATTGTTCAACAGGACCTCATATGGATAGAAAAATCTATAATGAATGGTTGGACGGACTTGCTAGTGGTAAACATAGTTTGAGATTTGATGAATATAAAACTTTAAAGAATACTAAAGAGACTGAATCAAGTAAGAAAGTGTCTTATAAAAATTCTGTAGTAAGTAAAAATATGTTGAATTCAAGTAAGTTTAGAAGACAATTTGATAAATTATCAAATGATAAAAATGTTAATAGAAATGTTTATTATCTTGCAAAACAGATTCTTGAACATAGATCAGGAACAAAATACGAAGACTTAGCATACATTGATACCAAAACCGGTAAAACACTAATCAGCAACAAAATAAACATTGATTCCAGTTGTGTTCCTACTAAAGAAATGTCTAAGTTTTTAGATGAAATTGACGATTATAGTATTATTGGTATGCATAATCATCCAGGAAGTAGTGTACCAAGCATAAATGATTTAGTGGTAGCAGGTAAAAGAAAATATTTGTTTGGACTTGTTGTTTGTCATAATGGTAATATATATAAATATCTAATAAAAAACAGTGATAAATTCAACATAAATATTGCTTCTCTGGCACTTGATGTTTTACAAAAAGATGGATATACTAAAAGAGTAGAAGAGATGTTTGAAGATGCAGGGGTAATAATAGAGGTGATATCAAATGAATAAACAAGCAATTGAAACTGAATATAAAAGAATATGTGATAAGTTAGGTTTTATTCCTAAAGAATTTAAACCCGCTATCCCTAAAGATGTTTCAGAAGATTATGGTCATATTGAAACACTTTTTGATTACCTTAGCACTGATGAAATGCTATTTTTATATGAAAATGGATATTTAACAAACTGATATAATCAAGCCGACAAGTAGTCGGTTTTTATTTTGACTAAATTAAGGAGTAGATATGGAAGTTAATGTTTTAGGAACGATTTATGAAATTGAAAAGCTAGACGAAAAAGATCCATGTATGCTTAAAAATAATGCAGATGCATATGTTGACTACACAGAAAAAAAGATATTTTTGCATAAAGATGATATTATGATCAATGCATCGTTAAGACATGAAATAGTTCATGCTTTTATGTATGAAGCAGGTATTGAATTTGGATATCAATTTCATAATGAAGATGTTGTTAATTATATAGCAACTATTTTTCCAAAATTAGAAGAAGCATTTAAAACAACAAAATGTATTTAATGAGCAAGTTTAAATGACTTGCTTTTTTTGTAAAAAATAGAAAGGAGGATTCTAATGGCTGAAGGGTTAAGACCACATCACCATCAAGAATTTGAATATCATACTGTTCAATACTTTGATAAGAAAAGACGTGTTATTGTAAAGAAAATACAATACATGTGTATGATTTGTGGACGTATTCGTCATGAAAAATATGACTGTTATGTACCGCCACCAAAAAGCAAAACAAAATCATTGGAAAGAAATAAGAAAAAATATGGCAATCGAGGGTGATTGCTTTTTATTTTCTTAAAGAGGAACTTATATGATCAAGATTACAGTTGGAATTTCTAAGGAACATATAGCAATTAAATGTGTTGGCCATGCAAATTACAACACGTGTGGTGATGATATTGTTTGTTCAGCAATTTCTACGCTATTACAGACACTTTGCTATAGCTTGGAAGAATTAACCAAAGATAAAATAAAAGCCTCTCTAGAAAAAGGAGAGGGATATATAGGTGTATATCATCCAACATGCAAGTCAATTACATTAGTTAATGGCTTTGTAATTGGATGTAGAGAGGTAAGTCATACTTACCCTGATTATGTACAATTAGAAATCAAAATTTAGCGTATGTGACGCTTTTTTATTTTGTCCAAGCATTTATGACTTTAAAAGATATGGATGAGTCAGGCGTGGAAACTTTAAGCTACGGAGAAGAGCAGGCGTGTAACTCTCTAAAAGATACGGATAGGAGATAAAAAAATGAAAAAAGAATTAGAAGAATTATTAAAATTATCCCATAAAAGAAACTTCAATTTACAGTTATTCGCTGATGATGGCGGAGAAGGTGGTTCAGGTGGAACTGACGATCCTGAAGATAAATCAGGTGATGATGAAAAAGAAGATAAAAAATACACTGATGAAGATGTAAACAACATCATCAATCGAAAATTCGCCGAATGGGAAAAAAGACAAAAAGAAAAAAGTGCAAAAGCTGCAGAAGCTGAACGATTAAAAAACATGACCGAAGAAGAAAAAAGAAAGCATGAAATGGAAGAACTTCAAAAGAAAATTGCCGGTTATGAAAAAGAAAAAGCTATTGGGGCAATGACAAAAGTTGCTAGAGGAATCTTGAATGATTCAAAAATCGTTGTTAATGATGAATTATTAGGAAATTTAGTAGCAGAAGATGCTGAAACAACAAAAACAAATGTAGAAAATTTTGTTAAAAACTTCAATGATGCTGTTCAAAAAGCAGTAGCTGAAGCTTTAAGGGGAAAAACACCTCGATTAAAGGATGGCTCAAAAGAATTGACAAAAGAAGATATTTTAAAAATCAAAAATAGAACTGAACGTCAAAAAGCAATGGCTGAACATCCTGAATTATTTAGATAAAAAAAGGAGAAAAGTATATGAGAAAACAATTCAATTTACAATTATTTGCTGCACCAACAAATACAACAGTTACAACTGATTTAGAACCAGGTATTTCGATTGATTATACTTCTAGAATTAGCTCAAATATTAATGAATTACAAGATTTATTAGGGGTTACTGAATTAACACCAATGTCTTCAGGAACAACAATCAAAATCTATAAAATGGAGGTTGGTACAGTTGCTCCTCAAGTTGGAGAAGGTGAAACAATCGGTTTAACTAAAGTAACTAGAAAGAAAGTTAAAGATATTGATTTAACATTAGAAAAATATCGTAAATCAACTACTGCAGAAGCAATCCAACGTTCAGGTAGAAATATTGCAATTAACCAAACTGATGAAAAAATGGTCGGTGTCATTCAAGGACAAATCAAAAAGACTTTCTATTCTACATTAAAAGAAGGTACTGGTACTGCTACTGGTAAAACTTTACAATCTGCCTTATCTGCAGTGTGGGGAGAATTAGTTAAACATTATAAAGATGAAACAGTTACACCTATTTATTTTGTATCTACAGATGATATTGCTGAATATTTAGGTTCAAAAGAAATCACTTTACAAACTGCTTATGGATTCACATACTTAAAGAATTTCTTAGGTTTAGGTGATGTCATCGTTTCACCTGAATTAGAAAAAGGTACAGTATATGGTACTGCCAAAGAAAACATTGCGGGTGCTTATATTCCAACAAACAATGGGGATGTTGCTGATACATTTGGCTTAACAAGTGATACAACAGGTTTAGTGGGTATGGTTCATACTTCTAAAACAGATAATGCAACAATTGAAACATTATTAATGTGTGGTGTTAAATTCTTTGTTGAATATGTTGATGGTGTATTCAAAGGAACTATCACTCCAGGAGAAGCTGCTTAATGTATGTCGCAATTAAAAGATTCGTCGATTTAACAGATGGTGATCATATTTATAATGCTGGTGATGTGTACCCTAGAGATGGTTTTGAACCATCTAGGAAACGTATTGTTGAGTTAGCAACATCAAAAAACAAATTAGAAACACCACTTATTGCTTATATTGAAGATGAAAAACAAAACGTTGTAGGAAATGACAAAGTAGAAGATGAAAAAGACACACCTAAGAAAACAACTAAAAAAGCTAAAAGTGAATAATCATGGCAATCATTGATGATGTAACTGCATTATTAGGGTTTCCAGAAGAGAAACCTAATAAGACATTAGATGTGATTATTCGTCTTACTACTAATCGTTTAAAAACACTATTGGATGTTGAAGAAGTACCAACCGAATTAGAATATATCGTTACTGAAGTTTCAATTGTTAGATACAACAGGATTGGTTCTGAAGGAGTCACAAGTCATTCTGTTGAAGGAGAAACCATGTCATTCAGCGACAATGATTTCAAGGGGTATCTAGATGATATAGAAGTTTGGAAAAATAAAAAGAACGAAGTAAAAGGAGTTGTCAAATTCTTATGAGATATGACACTCCTATTTATTTTCAAAAAGTTACACAAGGTGAGTATGATCCTACTAACGGAGATTATGGAGAGGATACAGTAGATGAAACCTGTGTAATGGCCTCTGTCATGGATACAAGGACTGAAACAATGCAAATTGTTTATGGTTCTATCAAGCAAAGAAGTAAAACGATTCATATTCAAAACCATTATGATAAGTCCTACGATTCTATTAGAATTGATAATAAGATTTATCGAGTGGATTATTCTAGAACCCTTAGAAATAAACATTCATTTATCGTTCATGAGGTACAAAATGGGTAGAAGTATTAAGATTACAGGCATTAAGGAATTGGAGGCTAAACTCAAAAAAAATGCTACTCTCGATGATGCCAGAACAGTTGTAAAAAAGAATGGTGCTGAATTGCAAACTTTAATGACAAGAAATGCAGTTTTTGTTAAAGGATACTCGACAGGCGCAACAAAAAGAAGTATTCGATGTACATTTACTGATTTGAATTTAACAGCAACGGTTGAACCAACAACATACTATTCACCTTATCCTGAATATGGAACACGTTTCATGTCGGCCCAGCCCTTTGTAAGACCATCTTTCAACATTCAAAAAGAAATCTTCAAAAGAGAACTAAAGAAACTAATGAAATGAGGTGTGTTATGGATCCTCAACAAGAATTATTCAGCTACTTTTTAGTGGAATTAAAAAAAATATACAGGGATATGGTTTTTGATGGATATATGCCTCCTGAAAATACCCCATATCCTTTTATCTATATTGCCGACAGTCAACAAACTGATGATTTAGGTAATAAGACAGCAATCTTTAATGATGTTTATCAGACAATCCATATATGGAATGATACACCTAAAAAAAGAGGGACTGTCTCAAAAATGGCATATACAATTAAGCAACTGGCAAGAAGCCTTGAATATACGAGTAATTATAAGTGGGATGTAAGGAATGCAGATCAACGTATCTTGACCGATACTACTACATCAACACCACTTATGCATTGCATTATTGAATTTGGGTTCAAGTCCTCACCAAAAGCCAAAAAAATACAAGGAGGAAAAACAAGTGAATAGAAAAATTGATTTACAAATGTTTTCAGGTACTTCTCCTGAAACTGTTTCAGGGAAGAAATTAGTTTATCTCTTTAGAGTTGCTGAAGATTCAAAAACAAAATCTGCAGGAGCGTTGGCTTTCACTACTGAAAATGAAAGAACTGCTTCAAAAGATGCTGATTCAACAGCCACTAAAGACGGAAATGTTCGTACACCTGGATCTGCTGAAATTGAAATTACAAGTACATCTTTATTAACAAAAGGTGACGAAATGATTGATAAATTAGAAAAAGCTATGCTAGGTGATAAATTAGTTGAATGCTGGGAAGTAAATTTAGCCGAACCAGGCGAAAGCACTAATCAAGGAAAATATAAAGCTAAATATTATCAAGGATTTTTAACAGAATGCTCAACATCTTCAAGTGCGGATGGCAATGTGGAAGTATCGTTAACATTTGGAGCAAACGGCAATGGTGCAGATGGCTATGCATCTTTGACAAAAGAGCAAGAAGAAATCGCATCATATGTTTTCAAAGATGTTACAGCTGAAGAATAAGCGAGTAGAAATACTCGTTTTTTATTTTATTTAAAGGAGAAAAAGAAATGGAATTAATTATTAATGAAAATGTTTATAATTTTAGATTCGGAATTGGATTTGTCAGATATCTCGATGGAAAAGCATCCGTGAAACAAGACGGTGTAACATTTGGGGTTGGTTTAGAAACGTTGTTACCTAATCTTTTATCAAAAAATACAGTAACTTTAGTCGATTGTTTGATTGAAGCGAACAGAACAGAAAAAATAACAGTTACTCAAGATATTCTAGACAAATATATTGATGATGATTCTACGGATATCGATCAAGTGTTCGAGGATGTGATTGAAGAGTTAAAAAAGTCAAATGCATCCAAGTTAAAAACAGCGAAAATTATAGAAGATATCAAGAAGAACGAGGAATTGTTAGAACTTCAAAGAAAACAACTTATGAATCAATAGTGAATAATTGTTTTAGATATTTGAATATCAATGACATCGATAAAATAAACAGATTAACAATCGCAGAATATCAAATGTTGATGAACGGAGCTGTTCTAAAATCCATTGATAAGCAAGAAGAATTATTTCTTCTTGCATGGGCTATTAGACAAGCTAAAGCTAAAAAGAAAAGTGGCAGGTATTTCTATCGTACTTTTAAACAATTCTTTAATAGAAAGAAAATAGAAAGTCAAATCATAGGTAAAAAAGATATTACCTCTCTTTCTTCTAAAATTCAAAGAGCAATGGAACTTATCAAGAAGCAGGAAAGGGAGTGAGAATAGGTGGAAACATACAGTGTTAAAGCGGTATTAAGTGCAGTCGATTCAAATTTTTTATCCACAATGAAAAGTGCAAGTAGCAGTCTTTCTGGTATTCAAAGTGCTAGTGAAAGTGCTAAAAGTTCAATTATGAAAATAGCTAGTGGCATAGGTGTATTTAAAGCTTTATCTGCAGGCGCTAATATGCTGACAAGCTCAGTCAGTGGTGCAGTCGATAGATATGATACATTAACAAAATATCCGAAAGTATTAACTAATCTCGGATATAGTACACAACAAGCGAATAAATCGACAGTTAAGTTGAAAAATGGTATACAAGGTTTACCAACGGCTTTAGATGATGTTGTTAAAACATCGCAAAGACTTACTGTTTTAACAGGTAATCTAGATAAATCTACTGATACGACATTAGCTTTGAATAATGCATTTCTAGCTAGTTCCGCCTCTGTTTCAGATACTTCAAGAGGTATGGAACAATATATACAGATGCTTTCAAAAGGGACTGTTGATATGCAGTCATGGAGAACATTACAAGAAACAATGGGCTATGCATTAAGCGAAACAGCCAAACAACTTGGAATTGCGAGTGGTAGCTCAAATGAATTATATGATGCTCTTCAAAGTGGACAGATTACATTTGATCAGTTAAATGATGCATTAATTGAGTGTTCTACCAGAACAGGTGGCTTTGCTGAAATGGCATTGGAAGCAAGTGGCGGAATTAAGACATCATTCGCTAACATCCAAACCGCTATTAAAAGTGGAATGGAAGGAACTATTTCAGCTATTGATACAATGCTAAGCAATTCAGGATTGCCTAAAATCCAAGAAATGTTGGATGGTGTCAAAAAAGGAATAAACAAAGTTTTCGGAAGCTACACATTATTAGATGATGGTACTAAAAAGTTTAACGGAGGTTTAGTACAGGCTGTTGCAAATTTTGATAACCTTAAGGGATTAGCTATGCAGACAGGATCTATTTTAGCTGGACTGACAGTAGCGACTGGAAGTGTTGATTATATAAAAGCTCTAGGTGGAGGGTTTGATACTCTCAATAACAAAATTCCTAAATTAAATAAAACTCTATCCACACTTCAAGAAAAATCAAAAGCATTAGGAAATACTTTATCGAACGCTTTAAACAAATCATCACCATATCTAGATAACTTAAAAAATAAATTTTCAAAATTAATACCTGACTCAACAAGATCAAGTATTGATAATTTTAAAAATTTAATGAGTGGTAGCATGTCTATTGGAAAAGACAAAGTAAACAGTTTGGGTGATTCGATTGCTCAAGTGTCATTCAAATTTCAAAGTGCTACAGGTAGGTTTTCTAGTGATGCTCCTAAAATGTGGAAGGTGTTTAATTCTGTTTCGAATGAAATCAGCAAATCTTCTAGATTATTAGGAAACAACATAGGTAAAGGACTAAAAACGGGTACTAATGTCGGTATGAAAGCTATGTCAACAATGATGACAGGATTAACTAAAGTATTTGCAATTGCTATGAAATCAGTAGGACCTGCAGCTATTTTAGGATTAGTTGTTGCTGGTTTAGGAATTGTAAACAATCAGTTTGGAAGTCAAATTGATCAAATGATTGCCACGGTTGTTACACAGGCACCTAAAGTGATTAGTAATTTTGTAAAAGGAATTACTAGTCAAATGCCTATGTTAGCAAGTTCAGGAGCACAGTTACTAGTTCACTTATCAGTCGGAATAGCCAAAACATTACCACTTGTTGTAAATGCAGGTATGCAAATATTAAATTCAATTATTCAAGGAATATCAGCTAACGCTCAATCAATTGTTAAAAGCGCATTGCTAATTGTTGGTACTTTAGGTGGCGCAATATTAAATGCAGTTCCACAGTTATTAGGAATGGGACTACAAGTGCTTACTTCAATTACACAAGGTATCCTAGATAACATGCCTTTAATATTAGTAGGGATTCAAACCATGATTACCAATATTACAACAGCAATTCAAACCAAACTGCCTACAATGATACAAATGGGAGTTCAAATACTTCAAAATATTGCAACTGGTATCGTTCAAATGCTACCACAAATAGTCGTAGGAGCAATTCAAATTATCACAACGTTAATCGATACAATTAGTGGAAATCTTCCAACGATCCTTAATGGTGCGGTAGAAATCATCAATACATTAGTTGGTGGCTTAATCAATAATTTACCACAAATAATCAACGCTGCAGTTGAATTGATGGGATCTATCTTAAAAACAATCATTACAAATCTCCCTCAAATTATGACCGCAGGTGTTCAAATCATCTTAAAATTAGCTTCAGGATTGATTTCAGCAATACCTCATGTTATTTCGGGTGTGGCTAAGGTTGCTAAAAAAATTATTTCAACTTTCAAGGATACAAACTGGTTGGAAGTTGGTGTTAATGTTATCAAAGGAATCGCAAAAGGAATTTCAAGTGCCGCAGGTCAATTATGGGACGCGGCTAAAAAAGCTCTAGGCTCATTCAAAGATAAAGTGTTAGGATTCTTTGGTATCCATTCGCCTTCTCGTTGGGGTAAATGGGTAGGTAGAATGCTTGATACTGGTGTTGCTAAAGGTATCGGTGGTTATACTCGTTTGATTGGAAATCAAGCTCAAAAAATATTCAATACTGTACAATCGTATGTTGGTGATATCAGTAATCTAGGAATGCAATATTCGTTTGCTGGAGATATGGGCGTTGCAAGCGTAGAACATTACGTTGATTACAATGACGACTATATTAATTCTAACGGCGGAGATAACAGCAAGAATGAATACTATTTCACAATTACAAATGAAATGGATGGAAAAACGTTAAGTAAAGAAACTTACAAGTACGATCAGGAAAATGCTAAAAAAGATGAAAAATTTCTAAAAAAATTGAGAGGTGATAAATAATGTCTTATGAATTCATAGATGTAGATGATATTGTAGAAACATTTCTGCCAGCTGAAGCAATGTCATATAACGGAGTTTATCTTGAAAATGAAATAGAAGGGTATAGAACATTAAATGTGAGCGGACGTGAATTATTGTCCGCTTCTATTAAAAGTTCCTCTGTTGATGGAATTAGTGGTTCTAAATATCAATATAAGACATATCCATCTCGTACAATCATAGTAAAATTTCAATTGATATGTGATACTGATAGAAAATTTAGAGAAGCATTCAATAGAATGAATCAAATTTTAAGTGCAGAACAAGTTAAAATCATTTTCAACGATGAACCTGATAAATATTTTATTGGAACAAAAGAAGGAAATACGGACATCGAACCCGGGAAAAATAGCGTTATCGGTGAGTTTGAAATCTATTGCGCTGATCCTTGCAAATATTCAACTGTTTTAAAAGAGTTTGAAGGTGTTATTGAAGATGATGAATTGGTTGTCAACGTTCAAAACAACGGAACTGAATCAGCTACTATTGATTATGAAGTAACCAACAATGCCGAAACAGGATATTTAGGAATTGTATCCGAACATGGTGTTATGGAGTTTGGTAAAATTGATGAGGTGGATGGAACAGTTTATCAACAAAATGAAACATTGGCTACTTTGAATGATTTTATAAACGCAAAGGATGATACTGCTGGTAAAGATGCTATGCACCCATTGTACGGGACAAGCGGAACACTTGCCACCGATAGTTGGCATGGCAAGACCTTTTTAAAATTTGGCAGTGTCGGAACAAAAAAAGGTTCAGCAAATGGAGGAATGAGAACGTTCATTTTACCCGCAGATTCAAATGGAGATACAGGTTGTAAAAATTGGTATTCATATTTTCATCTTTTGTTTTATGCAAATGTGATGGGGCAAACTGGTGAAATGTCTATCAGTTTTTTAACCGAGGACAATAAACTTATTGCAGGGTGTAACTGGTATAAAACGGACTCCGTTGGAAATACAGCTTCATATGATTTTGTTGTCTATAATCCTGATGTTAAATCTTCAGATGCCATGGCTGGAAAAGTATTAAAAACATGGAATTATACAACTTCGCATTTACAATCTCAAAATCCCTGGTATTGGGATTGGGGGCATTGTGATTTACGTAAAGAAGGTTCAAGAATAACCTTTTTTTATTATGGAAAGTATTACACTTACACAGTTCCTGAAATTGAAAATATGAAATGTGCAAAAGTTCAAATTTCCATAAAACAATGGGGTGATAGAAATGGCAACAAATTCATGTACTATGCAGGGTTTGATAATTTCTATATCCAAAAAATGCATGTTGATAAATGGAACGATGTACCCAACAGATATTCAAAACACTCGGTTCTTTCTATTGATGGTGAGACATCACATTTTTTCGTCAATGGAATGCAAAAACAAAGTGAAGAGATATTAGGTACTCAATATTTCAAAGCAGCCCCAGGAAAAACAAAGATCAAATTCCACGTTAGTGAGTGGACAAAAACTCAACCAACAATAAAAGTCAGAATAAGAGAGGTGTGGTTGTAGAAAATGGAATATATTAGAATTGCAGTTTTGAGCGCATATGATGAAGTATGCGCTTTTCTTGATAATTCAATTGAAAAAGCAATGCACTATTGGGATGATGAGTTACACACTTATTTAAAAGGTGCAGCATATACTTATTCATTCAAAACATTTACTGATCATGAGGATGCTCAATTTTTGACAGTAGGAAACAAAATATCATTTTTATATAAAGATAAAGGATATTATTTAAATATTGTCGATGTTGATAGAGATGAGATATATACAACAGTTACTGCATATGGTTTATCTCTTGAATTAACAAATGAAGAAACAGGTTCGTATAAGGCGTCTGGTGCAATGTCGTTTGAGCAGTATATTACAGCATTCAACTTTGAAAAGCCTTTTGTAATAGGAGTAAATGAAGTTTCTGATAAACGTATCACCCATGAATGGGAAGGAACTGATACGATTCTTGCTAGATTGTTTTCTTTAGCAAATGTTTTTGATGCTGAATTAGAGTTCATTACTGAACTTGATAGAAATTATTCCTTAAAAAGGATTGTTATGAATATTTACCGAGAACACGATAGCAAGCATCAAGGCCTCGGAAATGACAAGAGAGCTCAAGGGAATATCCGCTATGGAAAAGAAATAACAGGAATATCGAAGAAAAGTGATATCACTGAATTATATACAGCTATAAGACCAACCGGAACGGATGGCTTAACTTTATTGAATCTTGATAAAAAAGAATATGACGATGATGGGAATCTTGAGTATTCAAGCCCAAAAGGGACTATTGAAATTTTGGCACCTCAAGCAAGAGATAGATTCCCTTCAACATTGATGGCTGATATAAACGGTCGTTATATTTGCAAAGTATGGACTTATGATACGGATAATGTAAACACATTATATGGCCAAGCTCTTGCACAATTAAAAAAGAACTGCATACCTCAGGTATCGTATACAGTTGATGGCTATATTGATGCTGATATAGGGGATACATTCATTATTGAAGACAGTGAATACGCTCCAACGTTATATTTAGAAGCTAGAATTACTGAACAGTCAATATCATTTACAAATAGAGATAACTGTAAGACTACTTTTGACAATTTCGAAGAGCTACAATCACAAATCAATGAAAGTTTGATTGATGAAATGAAATTATTGATAAATGCAAATAAAATGTATGATGCATCAATTATTACTTCGAATGGAAGTGTTTTTAAAAACGATACAGACAGTACTGTTTTAACAGCTTTAATAAGAGAAAATGGGGTTGATATAACCGAAGCTCTTACTGTTTTTTGGTATAAAAACGGAAATAAGATCTTAGAGCAAAAAAGTGTTTCAGTTATTGCAACTGATTTCATAGAAAAAGCAGTTTATAAATTTGAAGCATTTAAAGATGAACAAATAAAAGCAACTTGTGAGATTACTATCATAAATGTAAGAGATGGGAAAGATGGTCCTAAAGGTGATGATGCAATAACTCTGTATATTGAATCTTCAAATGGAAATACATTCAAAAATAGTGATATTGCAACTATATTGACAGTTCATATTTATGTCGGTGCTGAAAGAATTGAAAGTGCTGAACAGCTGGAAAAAAGATTTGGCAAAAATGCATATCTTCAATGGCATGTAAAGAAATTTGGAGAAAAAGAGTTCTCACCTAT
>JABLTQ010006131.1_pt1 | contig 23637 bp, 19 predicted proteins | sample 7160101 | NCBI WGS metagenome assembly JABLTQ01 (sample SAMN14651228, study PRJNA627086) | human gut metagenome | isolation source: feces | host: Homo sapiens
TATGGCGTCACCCTCCACGCGGAGGGTGTGGATTGAAATTTCCCCTTCCCCGTGCACATCCGCTGCTTGTAGGGTCACCCTCCATGCGGAGGGTGTGGATTGAAATGATAAACTTGATTGTCTGTCTCAATGAGAGAGACGTCACCCTCCACGCGGAGGGTGTGGATTGAAATAGCCCATACAGGCGGCAAAGCGTCTTATCTAGTTGTCACCCTCCATGCGGAGGGTGTGGATTGAGGCGTAAATCTGCTTCAATTCCTCCTTATCCATCCCATTCACCGCACAAACTTCTTGCTATGATACCGTATCTTGCTCTGTGATGTGAGCCTGTACTGCATCTGTTCTCTGGACAATTGGGGGACAAGTGTGATATAGTGAATTTTAATCAGCAAGTATTTATGGTGTATGATAAAGGGAGTAACAGAATGAAACCATCCCATCGAAGAACCGCCGTACTGGCTGCCTTGCTGGCTGCCTGGATTCTTTTGGTTCCGCTAGGCGGCGGGATTCATCGGGCGGCGGCCATTGCCGATCCAGAGCAGGATCATGCTGTGTCCTCAGTGCTGATGGATACCGTACAAGGCGGCTCCCGACCCAGAGACAGCGTGACGTTACCCTCCAATGTGACCACTTATGTAGGTGCATCCATCACGGTCAGTCCATCCTATCACGGTTATGGAACCATTCGGAGGCTTGCTGTTGCCAATCCTGCGTTGGCCACTGCAAAGGCGGTCAACGGGAGCAGAAACATTCAAATTACCGGAAAAAAGGCAGGCAATACCAGCATCAAGGTGACCTTCAGCAATGGCAGCTATAAGACCACAGAAGTCAAGGTGGCCAAAGGTAGCGCCAAGCTGCGCCGTGCCACCGTCAAGCTCTACCCCGGCAAGACGGTCGCCATCCGTCCCAAGTATAAGGGGGTGGTGTCCATCCGGAAGGTGGTGGTGGCTCAGGGCAGCATAGGCTGTGTGAAGCTCGCCAATGGCTCCAAGGCGTTTATGCTCCTGGCCAAAAAGCTGGGCAAAACAAAGGTGACTGTCACGTTTACCAACGGTATCGTCCGGAGCATGACTCTATATGTGTACGAGAAGCCCAAGTCCAACAGCCTGTCTGTCCAGTGGCTGGAGGACAGCTATCGGGCGTCCAATGGGAAATATACGGTGCGTCTGCGGGTGAAAAATCGGTGCAAATTTAAGATCACCTCAGCCACCATACGAGTGGACGTGAAGCTATCCAATGGGAAAAAACGTCGTCTGGAAAAGACCTTTTCCCTGACGTTGAAGCCAGGTGGAGAGAAAGAGGTGACGGTGAGCGGTCGATTGCCATCGCCACCGAAAAGCGGTCAGGCCGGATGTACCGGCTTCCACTTCGATTTTACTTAGCTTGGAAAACAGCCTTCTGCAAGAAGGCTGTTTTTTCTAGGGAAGCGCACACTGTTTGCAAGAAAAATGCTGTCCGGCTGCAGGTTGCGGAGCGGTAGGATACTGTGTTACAATGGAAAAAACCAAAAGGAGTATCGCACAATGGAAGTATTACAGGGTCGTCCGACCGATGAAACCGGCCGTTTGGAGAAAGAAATCGCAGTATATGACCTGCTGGACAAGCTGGACATCCCCTTCCGCCGGGTGGATCACGTCCACGCCGACACCATGGAGATGTGTCAGGAGATCGACCAGGCACTGGGGCAGGACATTTGCAAAAATCTGTTCCTGTGCAACCGGCAGAAAACCAAATTCTACCTGCTGCTCATGCCTGGAGACAAGCCCTTCAAGACCAAGGATCTCTCCGCCCAGATCGGCTCCAGCCGTCTCTCCTTCGGCGGCGCCGAGGATATGGAACGGCTGCTCAACCTGACCCCCGGCTCCGTCACTGTCCTGGGACTGATGTACGACCCGGACTGCCAGGTGACGCTGCTCATCGACCAAGATTTGTACCAGCAGAGCGCCTTCGGCTGCCACCCCTGTATCAACACCTCCACCGTCCAGTTCAGCACTGCTGATTTCCGGGAGAAGCTGCTTCCGGCACTGGGGCATCCGGTGACCTTGGTGCAGCTTTGAGCGACTGGAATGGACAGATAACCGATAAAACAGAAAAGGATGGATCTACTATGAGCGATTATCAGATCAATACCAAATGCGTCCAGGGTGGCTACACCCCCGGAAACGGCGAACCCCGCCAGATTCCGATCATTCAGTCCACGACCTTTAAATATAACACCAGCGAGGATATGGGCAAGCTCTTTGATCTGGAAGCGGAGGGCTACTTCTACACCCGCCTTCAGAACCCCACCAACGACTATGTAGCTGCCAAGATTGCCGACCTGGAAGGGGGCACCGCAGCTATGCTCACTTCCTCCGGTCAGGCGGCCAACTTCTTCTCCCTGTTCAATGTGGCGCAGTGCGGCGATCACCTGGTCTGCTCCGCCAGCATCTATGGCGGCACCTTCAACCTCATTGCTGTCACCATGGCCAAGATGGGCGTAGAGACAACCTTTGTCTCTCCCGACTGCACGGAGGAAGAACTGAACGCCGCTTTCCGTCCCAACACCAAGGCCGTTTTTGGGGAGACGATTGCCAATCCGGCGCTGACCGTCCTGGATATTGAGAAATTCGCCCATGCCGCCCACGCCCACGGTGTCCCCCTCATTGTGGACAACACCTTCCCCACGCCGGTGAACTGCCGTCCCATTGAATGGGGGGCTGATATCGTCACTCATTCCACCACCAAGTATATGGACGGCCATGGCGCAGGCGTTGGCGGCTGTATCGTGGATTCCGGCAACTTCGATTGGATGGCACACGCTGACAAGTTCCCTGGCCTGTGTACTCCCGATGACAGCTATCATGGCATCACCTACGCCGAGCGGTTCGGCAAAGCGGGCGCATTTATCACCAAATGCACCGCCCAGCTCATGCGGGATCTGGGCTCCATCCAGTCTCCGCAAAACGCCTTTCTGCTCAATCTGGGGCTGGAATCCCTCCACGTCCGTATGAAGCGCCACTGTGAAAACGGCCAGGCGGTGGCGGAATACCTCCAGAACCACCCCAAGGTGGCTTATGTCAGTTACCCCGGCCTGCCCGGTGACAAATACTATGATTTGGCACAGAAGTATCTGCCAAACGGCGGCTGCGGCGTAGTCTCCTTCGAGCTGAAGGGCGGCAGAGAAGCGGCATCTGTCTTTATGCGGAAGCTGAAAATTGCCGCCATCGAGACGCATGTGGCCGATGCACGCACCTGCTGCTTAAATCCGGCCTCCTCCACCCATCGTCAGCTCACCGACCAGCAGTTAGAGGAAGCAGGGATCCCCGCTGGTCTGGTGCGCTACTCCTGCGGCATCGAGGATGCAGCCGACCTGATCGCCGACCTGGCGCAGGCGCTGGATGCGATCTGAGTGGGGTGTGAATAAATGCCCTTGTCATAGCTGGCTAAGAGCAAGAATAGAATCATATTTTGTGGAAACGACATGGCTTTGGCCATGTCGTTTCCTATTGCATCGATTCTTCCTGGGATAGGCGAGGAGTGGATATGCTTTGACAAAAGAGCATGAAAACGTGCTGTTGAGCTAAAAGACTATACTTTACTATATCTGTTGAAAGTCATCGGAAATGTTACACATTCCAAATAGAAATGGGTCTAATGCAGGTTTGTTGCTATTTGTCGAACTAGTTAACTGTTTATCATATTCATGATGGCTCAAAAGAAACATTTGTGGAACACCTACTTTAATGCAATTGCGGAGTTTGATATCGTATCCATCGGCGTCAAATTGTTTAGTTACTAAGACAATATTGTGACCACCAAGCATTTTAACGCTGTCTAAGCCGGAACAAGATTCATAGCGGATTCCATCAAAATCTTCGTCATTGCACACCCATTGTAGCAGGAGTTGTGAAATGATGTATTCTTCCACAAATTTTGCATTGTGGTGTTCTACAGTAACAGAACAAGCTGCTCGCAAGGGGTAGGTATAAATATATTTTAAAAGGTATTTCTGTACAGCTGTTTTGTTATCATCACTCCGGAACCAACCGTCAAAAAATATCATTAGTCGCATCAGCTTTTCTGAGAAATCGACAAATATAAGGTGATTATTCTCTTCTTGAGGAATGCTGAATTTAGCAACCACAAAATTTGTTGGTTCACCGCATTCGTACCATGCAAGTGGAGCTTGAGAAGCTAAGTATAAGCAAGGATGTCCAGGCATACTGTAGCGTTCTGTCCCAACCAAATGATTTTTGTTACGTGGAATATGGAAGAGATCTTTTCTTGTAAAATTGGATGAAATATCATGAACTCTTCGAATACGATAATAATCTTCTGTGTAAGGGGCGCCAGAGTAACGTTGCATTAGGTATGGTTTCATGATATTAAATACATCGAACGCCTTTACTGATGCCTCAACAATTTTTCCGTTGCCATACAGATGGAGAATCTCAACAAGTTTGTCCGCATTGCTGGCGATTTCATCAATACACTCTTCGACCATCCTGCACATTTCAGGACCAACTAGAGTATTGTCGCTAATGTTTATAGCCTGTTTCACGTCTTGTATATAACATAAAAAGTTCGATTTAAGAAAATCCTCCATGCTCTGAGATCCGCGTTTTAGATGGCAACGGTATTTTCCGAGTAGTTCCAATAGTTGATCCATAGTGTTTTCCTCGCAATTTTACTTTAGTTTACGTATTTTTGTATAAAGTGTGACTCAAAAAGATACGTGTGTTGAGGAGCCTGGTTAGTGAAAGCAAGTTAGAATTTCCCCGCCACAAACGCCCGCATCATATCCTGCGTCACCGACGCCCGATCCCGCTGGTTCACCGGCACCTCGTCCCGCCGGAACCACCGTGCCTCTGCCAACTCATCTGCATCGACACGCAGTTCATCAGAGCCATCCAACTCCGCCGTATAAGCTAAGCTCAACCCGCCCGTCAGCCCCCAAGGCTGGGAGCCGTAGTAGCGGATGTTCTTTACCCGCAGGCCAGTCTCCTCCCGTACCTCCCGTGCCACGCATTGTTCCGCTGTCTCGCCCACCTCGATGAATCCGGCCAGGAGCACATACCAGGTCACCGGTCGGTTGGCGTATCGGGACAGCAAGATGCGGTCGCGGTCGTGGACGGCGATGATGACGGAGGGGTTGATGCGGGGATAGGTGTGGTAGCCGCAGGCGGGGCAGATCAGCTTGCGCTCTGCGGCGGCAGGGGTCATGGGCTGTCCGCAGCGGCCACAGAACCGGTTGTCCTGATACCAGTGAGCCAAATGCCAAGCGGTGAATCCGGCTAAGGTCTGGGACATGGGGGTGAGCCTGCGCAAGGTGCGGTGGGGGAGCCAGGTGAAGCCGGGGAGAGTCAGTTGGTCAGGGAGCGTGCCCAGGTAATATGCTGTTTGGTCGATGGCGAACAGATAGGTGGTACCGGTCAGGAACGGCCGCAGCTGGCCGTAGGTGGGCAGGGCATTACGGCAGCTCAGCAGAACGGTGTTCTTCCAAAAGCAAAAGATCGGGGTGCTGTCCTCCGGTGTATAGTCATGAAATGCGCCGTCAAAGACGGCAGGGGAGATGTCTTGGATCATAGAGCGTCCTCCTTTCGGGATGCTCTTATTATAATGGAGTCTGACCGAAAAAACAGCTACTTTTCCCAGCCTTCGAAATGTGATATACTATATTATTAGTTTATGATTTCAATCATCCTGAAGGAGACCATACATGGATTTACTCATTCAACAACTGGCGCAGGAGCTGTCCCTGCATCCCGCCCATGTGGAAGCAGTGGTCACGCTCCTGGACGAAGGCAACACCATCCCCTTTATCGCCCGCTACCGAAAAGAAGCCCACGGGAGCATGAGTGATGATGTGCTCCGTGAGCTGGCGGATCGGCTCAATTACCTGCGCAACCTGGCCGCTCGGCGGGAGGAGATCCGCAAGGCCATCCAGACCCAGGGCAAGCTCACCGCCGCCCTCAGTGCCAAGCTGAACAAAGCGGACACCTTGGCCAAGCTGGAGGATCTCTACCGTCCCTACCGTCCCAAGCGCCGCACCCGTGCCACCATGGCCAAGGAGAAGGGGCTGGAGCCACTGGCGGCGATGCTGCTGCTCCAGCAGCGAGACAAGGTGCCGGAAGGGCTGGCGGCGGACTATGTGGATGCCGGCAAGGGGGTCAAAACGGTCAAGGACGCCTTGGCAGGCGCTTCGGACATCATTGCTGAGTGTATTTCTGATGATGCCGACACCCGCAGCCTGCTGCGGGAAGAATTGCAGCGTCATGGGCGTCTGATCGTCCGGCCAGCCAAGGAGGAGGACTCGGTCTATCAGAATTATTACGAATTTGACCAGCCGGTGAACCGTCTCCAGGGACATCAGGTGTTGGCTGTCAATCGTGGGGAGAAGGAAGGGTTCTTGAAGGTGTCTGTAGAGTTGGAACCGGAGCCTTCTCTGCGCCGGTTATATAAAAAATGGGTTCATGGCAGTTCTGCCAGCGCCGAGCTGGTGAAAGCCGCCGCAGCGGACGCCTACCAGCGGCTCATTTTCCCCGCCCTGTGTCGGGAGCTGCGGAATCAGCTGATGGAACAGGCCAGTGAGAGTGCGATCCAAACCTTCTCTCGGAATCTGAAACCGCTGCTCATGCAGCCGCCCGTGAAGGGGTTTGTGACCCTGGGATTGGATCCTGGATTCGTCAACGGCTGCAAAGCCGCTGTGGTGGACGGCACCGGCAAGGTGCTGGATACCGCTATCCTCTATCCCACCACCAGCAAACGCCGTCGGGCAGACTCCATGCAGCGCCTAAAGCAGCTGGTGGAGACGTACCACATCCAGCACGCAGCCATTGGCAACGGCACCGGCGGACGGGAAGCGGAGCAATTTGTCGTGGAGGCCATCCGGCAGGAACACCTGCCCATCTCTTACATGGTAGTCAGTGAGGCAGGCGCATCCGTCTATTCCGCCTCTAAGCTGGCATCGGAGGAGCTGGGGCAGTATGATGTGAATCTGCGCTCTGCCGTTTCCATCGCCCGACGTCTGCAAGACCCTCTGGCAGAGCTGGTGAAGATCGACCCCAAATCCATCGGCGTGGGTCAGTATCAACACGATATGCCTGCCGCCCGCCTGGACGCCGCCTTGGGCGGCGTGGTGGAGGACTGCGTCAACGCCGTTGGCGCCGATGTGAACACCGCCTCCCCTGCGCTGCTCACCCATATCGCTGGGCTGAACGCCACCACCGCCAAAAATATCGTGGCCTATCGGGAAGAACACGGCCCCTTCCACGCACGGAAGGAGCTGTTGAAGGTAGCCAAGCTGGGCCCCAAGGCGTTTCAGCAGTGCGCCGGCTTTCTGCGGGTGCCGGAGAGTGACTCCATCCTGGATAATACCGCAGTCCATCCGGAATCCTATGCCGCCGCCACGGCCTTACTGGAGCTGTGCGGCTACACCTTGCAGGATGTGGCCGAAGGTTCCATTCAGGCGTTACAGCTGAAATTGAAGAACCTGAACCTGGCCGAAGCCGCCAAAACCTGCGGCGTGGGACAGGCCACCTTGCAGGACATTGCTGCGGAACTGCTGAAACCTGGACGTGACCCCCGTGATGAGCTGCCCGCCCCCATGCTCCGGCAGGATGTGCTGGAGATGAAGGATTTGCAGGTGGGCATGACTTTGCAGGGCACCGTCCGCAACGTGGTAGATTTCGGCGCCTTTGTGGACATCGGCGTTCATCATGACGGCTTGGTGCATATCTCCAAGATCAGTGAGCGCTATCTGAAACACCCCAGCGAAGTCCTGTCCGTAGGTGATGTGGTGCAGGTGGCCGTCATTGACGTGGACGTGGCGAAGAAACGGATCTCGCTGTCTATGAAGAAGGAAGACTTCGCAGAATAAAGCGAGGCGAGGCACTTGTTTGCGGAGATCAAGCCCCGCAGGGCGCATTAAGCTTTTTGGGTTACCTTTTTCACGAAAAAGGTAACTGGGGACCAGGGGCAAAGCCCCTTGTCGCTGTCCGCAGACCGCAGCGTTAAGAAAACTTGCCAGTGGCAAGTTTTTAGCGTAGGCCCGCCTGTCAACAGGCGGGGGGACGGTTCGGGTAGGAGTACAAGGATGAGCAATTATGCAAACCTACCCTGGGGGTTTCCCCTCCTAATAGTAGAGCAAAATAAAAGAAGAACCACACAACGTTCGCTTCTAACGTTGCGTGGTTCTTTTTCCGCTCAAATAGATTCAATAAACCCAGAAATAAAATACAATGCTACCCCCACACAGGTAGACCAGGAGCGGTACCGAGACAACTCCAAATAGCTGCCGCCGCCGCCGAAGGGATTGATGCGGCACAGCCGCTGGCGCAGATCGGCAATGTACGGCTCCATAAATTGTGCCAGCACTCCGCCCAGCACTACGTTGCAGTCCAGTACCATGCGGATGTTGTTGATGCCGATGGCCAGGTAGTCCAGATACTTGTCCCAGCGTTCCTGGAAATCCGGATTGCCCTGTTCCAGCCCCTCGAAGAACTCCTCCCGAGTGATGCCCAGGTCAGTGCTGATCCGTGCGGTGGAGCAGTATGCCTCCAAACAGCCTTCCATGCCGCACAAACACTTTTCGCCGTGGGGAACGATGCACATATGGCCGAACTCCCCGCTGTGATGGTGATGCCCCATGTAGCTCACCCCGTTCATCAGCACCGCACCACCTACACCGCGCTGGACGGACAGATAGACCATGCTCTCGTGCTCCCGATCCTTGTGGTTCCACCACTCAGCGATGCCGCCAGCATTGGCGTCATTTTCGATAAAGCAGGGGTAGGGGATATACTGCTTGAGCTGTTGGGTGGGGAACTCCTCCGCCTCCACAAAAGGAGAAAGGGTCACTGTCTCGTGGGCTTCGTCCACGATGCCAGGCAGCGCCACCCCCACCCCCAGCAGATGACTGCGGTCGATGTGGTACTCGTCCAAAAACTGCTCCAACTCTACTGCCATGTTGTGAAAGTATTCATCGGTGGCGGCGAAGTCGCAGATGATAGAGGTCTGGCAGATGAGGTTGGCGCGCAGGTCGATGCACACCATGTGGATATGGTATACGGAGATCATGATGCCCACGGCGCAGCGTACTCCGGCGGCCACGCCGATGGCACGGGGCTTGCGTCCACCGGTGGAGTGAAACGTGCCCTGGGTTTCCAGGAGCCCGCACTCCTGTAACTCCTTTAGGTTCTGCCCCACAGTGGGCAGGCTCAGGGAGAGAGATTGGGCGATCTCCTGCTTGGTGACGGGGGTCTCCGAGTCGAAAATATAGCGAAATACACGGCTTCGATTCTGTCTGCGCAGATCGGCGGTGTTATAGGTGCTCATAGGGATGCACTCCTTCAAAATCGGTTTCTTCCAGGCGAAAACGGGGATGTTCGCCTATCAAGGCCATTTTATCATACTGTTATACAAAACACTTTTCTATTTTATCATACTATAAGGAAAAAGCAAGTGCCAAAAGGAAGAAAAACGGCCGGTTTTCTCATCGAAGATCCGTTTTTGAGGATTTCAGAAAAGCGGCAAGGCTGGTATAATAAGTGTAGAAATGGACAAGGAAGGGAGGGAGTCCATGGACATGGAACGCCCCATCCAAATGCTTCCCGGCATCGGCCCTGCTCGGGCGGCGCGACTGCAAAAATTAGGGCTGGAGACGGCGGATGACTTGCTCCGCTGGTTTCCACGGCAGTATGAAGACCGCCGGACGGTGTATCCAGTGGAGGGCGCACCGGTGGGAGAAAAATGCTGCGTGGCGGCTGTGGTGGTGGAAGCGCCCCGCACCACCCGCATCACCAAGGGAAGGGAAGTGACCCGTCTCCGAGCGGCGGACGACAGCGGAATGTTGTATCTCACCTTTTTCGGTCAGAGCTACGTCCGCACCGCCCTGCAAGTGGGGCAGTCCTATGTGTTTTATGGCACGGTAGAGGGCACCCAGCGGCGGAAGGGGATGACCAACCCCGTCTTCGAGCCGGAGCAGCGCCGGCAGGACACCGGCCGTATCATGCCCATCTACCCCTTGACCGCCGGCATCTCCAACCACCTGTTGGCCAGCGCCGTGGCCTGGTGCCTGGAACAGCCCTGGGCGGAGTGGCCGGAGGACTTGCCCCAGACCATCCGACAGCGCTACCGTCTGGCCACCCGCACCTATGCCGTCCGCATTGCCCACTTCCCCCCGTCCTGGGAGGAGTTGGCTGTCGCCCGACGGCGGCTGGTCTTTGAGGAGCTGTTCTACTTCTCCATCGGCCTGGCCTTACTCTGTCAGCGGCGGACAGCGGAGGTGGGCATCCGCTGTGCCAACGGCGACCTGAGGGGCTTTTACGCGCTGCTGCCCTTCCAGCTCACCGGCGCCCAACGGCGGGCGGCAGAGGACGCAGCTCGTGACCTGACCCGCGGCGTCCCTATGAACCGCCTGCTCCAAGGGGATGTGGGCAGCGGCAAGACGGTGGTGGGCGCGGCTTGTGTGTGGCTGATGGCGCAGAACGGCTATCAGTCCGCCCTGATGGCGCCTACAGAAATCTTGGCGCAGCAGCACGCCCAGACCCTGCAAACCCTGCTGGCGCCCAGCGGCATTCGGGTGGGGCTGCTCACCGGCTCCCTTCGGGCGGCGGAGAAGCGAAAAGTTTATGACGCCATGGCCACCGGAGCCGTAGACATGGTGGTGGGCACCCACGCCCTGCTCACCGATGGGGTGACCTTTGCCAACCTGGGATTGGTCATCACCGATGAACAGCACCGGTTCGGTGTCAATCAGCGGGCGGCCTTGGCACAAAAGGGAGGCGCTGTCCGCCCCCATATGCTGGTCATGTCCGCCACCCCCATCCCCAGAACGCTGGCGCTGCTGCTGTACGGGGACTTGGAGGTGTCCATCATCGATGAACGCCCGCCAGGACGCCAGAACGTAGATACGTTCTTGGTGGGAGAAGCCCTCCGACAGCGGATGTATGGGTTCGTGCGCAAGCAAGTCCAGGAAGGGCACCAGGTGTATATGGTCTGTCCCGCCGTGGAGGAGGGGCAGGAGGGCGGCCAGGACTTGAAGGCGGTGACCACCTACGCCCAGACCTTGCAGACCAAAATCTTTCCCGACCTGCGGGTAGGTCTGCTCCACGGGAAGATGAAGGGGAAGGACAAGGAAGCGGTCATGGCCGCCTTCGCCGCCGGAGAAATTGACATCCTCTGCGCCACTACCGTCATCGAGGTAGGCGTGGACGTACCTCGGGCAACGCTGATGGTCATTGAGAACGCAGAACGCTTCGGCCTTTCCCAGCTCCACCAGCTCCGTGGACGGGTGGGACGAGGGGACGCCAAATCCTATTGCGTCCTGGTCTCCTCCCACCAAGGCAAGGAGACGCGCCAGCGGCTGAAAGCGCTCTGTGCCACCAATGATGGCTTCCAAATTGCAGAAGAAGATTTGAAACTCCGTGGCCCCGGCGATTTCTTCGGCCAGAGACAGCACGGCCTGCCACAGTTGCAGCTGGCCGACCTAGTGGAGGATGTGCAGGTGCTGCAAGAGGCGAAAGAAGGGGCGGAGTGGCTGTTAAATGACGATCCGGGGTTGCAAAAGCCAGAAAATCGGGGTATCCTAGACCATGTAAGAGTACAATTTGAGGACAATGAAAACCGATTGAACTGACAAAGACAAAGGAGCGTATGAGCAATGAGTAAAGCAATGGAACGAGCAAAAGAACTGCGCAGCGGCAGCTGCGGCAACTATAACTGCGCCCAGTCCGTCCTGATCCCCAAGTGGGAGGAGATGGGGCTGGATCACGACATGGCCAAGCGGCTGTCCAAGAACTTCGGTGTCGGCATGAAGATCGGCTCCACCTGCGGCGCCATCACCGGCGGCCTGATGGTGCTGGGGCTCAAGGGCGCCAGCGATGCCACCGTGTCCGAGTACCTGCGCATCCTGAAGGAACGTCACGGCGGCAGCCTGAACTGCCCCGACCTGCTGCGCAGGAATCAGGAAGTGGTCAAGATGAATAAGAAGGCGCACTGTGACGGTATGATCCTGGAGTCCATCCAGCTGGCAGAGGAATTGCTGGCCAAGGAAGGGAAGTAACTGCATACAAAAAAGCGGAGGTTTTTACCTCCGCTTTTTCTTCTGCTCCTTTGGGAGCAGAGCAATTACTTCATGCCATTTTCGTAGGCTTCGATCATCTTCTTGACCATCTGGCCGCCGATGCTGCCAGCCTGCTTGGAAGTCAGGTCGCCGTTGTAACCCTGCTTCAGGTTGACGCCAACTTCATTGGCTGCTTCCATCTTGAACTGATCCAGAGCCGCACGAGCTGCGGGCACGATGACACGATTGCTGTTTGCCATTGCGTACATCTCCTTTTTCTTTCTGTTGAGATCCTTACCGTTGAAAATCCGGAGCGGATTTTCTGAGCCTAGTTTGACCTGGCGGCGTGGAAGTATGAGTGGAAATTTCTGTTCCTGTCGAATCAACAAAAATTTCAAAACAGAAAGAATAAAAAGAAGATTTGAAAGATTCCACAAAATGCTTGCATTTTTGGGAAAAAAGCAGCTCCCCTTTGGGGAGCTGCTTGGAATCACAAGTGAGAAATCCACTTAGAACAGACGGCGTACCGCCTGAATGGGCTTGTAGTTGACGCTGCAATAGGTGATGCCATACTTCTTGCCCAGTGCGCTCAGCAGCTTGCCGCCGCCGGCGTAGATGCCCACATGACCGCCGTAAACAACGATGTCACCAGGACGCATATCGGACTTGCTGACCCCGCGGCCTACATGTGCGTCTGCGTAGGAGCTATGAGGCAGGCTCTTGCCGAAGTGTGCGTAGACGCTCTGAACGAAGCCGGAGCAGTCAGCGCCGTTGGTCAGGCTGGTGCCGCCCCACTTGTAGGGGTTGCCCACGAACCGCTGTGCATAAGCCAGGACTGCCGCGCCGCTGCCGCCGCCGGAGGAACCGGAGGAGGAGCTGCTGGAGGAACTAGAGGATGCACTGGAAGTGGTGGTGGAACCGGTGGTGCCGGTGGTCGTGGTGCCAGTCGTACCAGTGGTGGTCGTGGTGGTCGCGGTGACCTGAGGCACGGTAGCCGGACCGGAGCTGCGCTCGGTGTAAGCCGGATCGATATAACCGGTATGGGTGCCGTAGACAACGACCTTATACCAGCCATCCTGCATCCCACGGACGGACACCACAGTGCCGTTGGGGATGGTGAAGGTCTTGTCGCTGTCGGTGCCGGGCTTTGCACGCAGACCCAGAGCGGAAGCAGTGACCTTGGCGAAATCGGGATAAGCCTTATAACCGCCGGAGGTGGTGGCGGAGGTGTAATCACCGCACACATAGCCTTCCTTGCCGTTATACTTCACCTGATACCAGCTGCCCAGAGAGCCGCGGATGTTCAGGACAGTGCCATAAGGCACGATGGCCAGCTGGTCATAGTCAGTGCCGGCGCCGGAGCGCAGCTTCAAGGTCTGAGAAGTGACCTGGATATAACCAGCGTCGATGGTGTCGGTAGCGGTGACATATTCTGCCTTTGCATAGCCGTCCACACCGTTGTAGGTCACGCCATACCAGCCGTCCTTGACGCTGGTGATGCGGAAGGTAGTGCCCTTGCTCATCTTGGTGACCACGTTGGACTCGGCGTTCCGCTTGGCACGGACGTTGAGGGTGTCAACAGAGACGGTGCCATAGCCCTTGCTCTTGCTCAGGGCTTCGGATTCCACGCAGCTTGCGTCCACATAGCCCACCTGGTCGTTGTATTCTACCTGATACCAGTCGCCCAGGGCATCCAGGACGGAGACTTTGTTGCCTTCGGGGATGACACAGAACATATCGGAACTGCTGTCCGCCGCAGAGCGGAGAACGGCGCTGGAGGTGCCGATGGTGCCAGAGGAGATGCTGGGGATGGAGATATACTGAGCCATCATGTAGCCCTTATGGGTACCCTTGTCATTCTTGTAGCTGACCTGGTACCAACCCTCCTCATCCAGCGCACCGATGATGGACACGCTCTTGCCGGCGGGCACCTTGCAGACCACCTCGGCATCAGCGCTCTTAGCGGAACGGATGTTGATATACTTTTTCTTGGTCTTGACCACACCGGTCAGATCAGCGGCATCGGTGTTATCGGTGTCCACGTGTTCTTCCCGCATATAGCCGTTGTAGGTGCCAGTGGAATCCTGATAGCTCACCTGGCACCAGCCGTCGGCGTCCGCTTCTGCGATCACGTCCAGAGTGCCGCCTACGGGAACTTTGCACAGGATGTCTGCGTCCAGGCTCTTTTCCGCCCGAATGTTGATGGCCTTGTGTGCCTTCTTGGTGCCGATGACGGTGGCAGCGGTAGCAGGCTGTGCGGAGACAGCGGTCTGCACATACTTGCCCAGCATATAGCCGGAATAAACGGTCTTGTCCTCGGCGGTGTAGCGAACCTGATACCAACCGGCGGCGTCCTTGTCCGCCAGGATCTCAATATCGCTGCCCACGGGAATCTTGCAGATCACGTCAGCATCAGTGGCGGAGGAAGCGCGCAGGTTGATCTCCTTGAACTTCTTGCCGCCGTTGGTGACGGTGCCGGCACCCAGGGAGACAGCGGACGTGTCCGCAGCAGCCTGCTGCTTCTTGACCTTTTTGGTCTTTTGAGCTGTATTGGTTTTCTGTTCTGCCTTGGTGGCCTTTTTTGTATCTTTTGAGGTATTCTTCTTGCTGTCTGTCTTCTTTGTAGAGTTGGTCTTGACAAACTCACCGGAGACATAGCCGGTGTGGGTGCCTTCACTGTCGGTGTAGGTGATCTTCAGCCAGCCGTTGTCTTCCTGATCCAGGATGGAGACCTTGTCACCTTTGACCAGCATACCCAGAGAGTCGGAGCTGGTGCTGGCTTTCCGGCGCAGGCGAACGCAGTCGTCCGTCACGGTGCCTACGTCTGCGGCCAGAGCCATGGAGCTGAGACTTGCGGTAAAAGAAGCAAGTAAAACGATGGATGTGATTTTCTTTGTCAGTCGTCGCATTGGGAACCTCCGTGCTTTTGTTTCTGTATCAGGTATTTAGGGATTTTGCAGGGCCCGGTCCAGCCAAATAGCACTCAGGTCCATTGCAGCGTACAGGCTGTTCTTTTCGCTTTTGCGAACTACCCGGTCGCGGCTCTTCAAATCCGGATCGGTCAGCTGTAACTGCACAGAGACCTTGGTCGCCAAATTCAAGTCATCCATCTGTTCGGTGTCATGAATCTGGAGCATGATGATATACTTATCCGCCATGCTGCCATAGTACAGGATGTTATCCTTCCTGCGCAGTGGATGACCCTTATACACAAGGGGCAGATTCTTCGCTTCAGCCAATACGATACACCTCCTTACCAGTAAGTTGTAACCAAATTGTAACACATTGTTGTCTCCTTGTCAAACTTACCTCCTCGAAAAGGTTCCATTGGGAGGAGAAAAGCAGGGAAAAAGAAACAAAAAACGTCCTTCTTTTCAGAAGGACGTTGTATAAAACGCTAAAAGTGACAGAAAGTTTACAATTTGGTCGCATTCTCAAAGGTTGAGATAATAGCGCACCAGCTCCTGCAGCAGCTCATCTCGATCCAGCTGGCGAATGAGGGTGCGGGCGTTATTGAAGTTGGTGATATAGGTGGGATCCTCGGAGAGAATATAGCCTACAATCTGGTTGATGGGGTTGTACCCTTTCTGCTGCAGCGAGTTATAGACCTCGGTGAGAATCTCACGGGTCTCCCATTCCTTCATATCCGAGAGATCGAAACGACGTGTTAAATCAGACATATTAGAAAACCTCCGGTGCGGAAAACAGGAAAACAGGAAAAAAGAGAAAAAAGTTATCTGGGCTAATTTGTTTAGATTATACCTGAAATGGAATGGCTTGTAAAGAGGTGGAGCGGGAAAAAGACGTCCGGCAGCGTAGAAACTGCCGGACGAAGAAGGCGGGTTATTTGGAACAGTTGCTGTCAGCGCAAAACGGCGCCCAGCTCCTGTTCCAGAGCGGCCAGGACAGCCTTCACATCGCCGTCCGCTTCTGCATCGGTGAGGGTGTGATCCTCATGCCGCAGCTTCAGGGCGAAGGCCACGCTCTTTTTATCCTCAGGGATGGGCTTGCCGGTGTAGATGTCGAACAGCTCCACCGCCTTGATCAGCCCGCAGCTTGCCTTGCGGATGCAGTCCTCCAGGTCGGCTACCGGCACGCTCCGGTCGCAGACCACTGCGATGTCTCGCTCCACAGCGGGGAATTTAGGCAGCGCCTTGTAGTGCATCCCTTGGGGACGGGCAGCCAGCAGGGTGTCCAGATGGATCTCTGCGGCGAACATGGGCTGCTCCACATTGTAGTTCTCATTTACCAGCGGGTGCAGCTGCCCCATGACGCCCACTTCCACGCCGTCGATGGAGATGACTGCGCAGCGGCCGGGGTGATAGGAGGGATTGTCATGCTGGGCAGTGAACTTCACGTTTTTGATGCGGAAGGCATCAAAGATCGTCTCCACATCGCCCTTGAACCGGAAGAAGTCCAGGTCGGCGCCGTAGCCGCCCATGGAGATGAACTCCGTCTCGTTGCACAGATCTTCCCCTTCCACCGGCAGGTACACCTTGGCTACCTCAAAGAGCTTGGCGGAGGGGTTGCGGTGGTTGTTGTTCCGTGCCAGGGTCTCCAGCATGGAGGGCAGGGGGGTGGTGCGCATGATGGAGGTCTCCTCGCCCAGGGGGTTCAGGATCTTCACGCTGATACGGCGGGGGTCATTCTCCGCCAGACGGATTTTGTCATAGTAAGCGGGGGCAATGAAGGAGTAGGTCAGGATTTCGCTGTAGCCCAGACCGCAGCAGATGTCCACCACCTTGTTGTGTGCCTTCTGCCGGTCGGTCAGACCGCCGCGGGTGGTGTCGCCCCGCATGAGGGTGGTGGGCAGGTTGTTGTAGCCCACAAAACGAGCCACTTCTTCTGCGATGTCAGAGTAATGCTCCACGTCCCCACGCCAGGAGGGAACCACCAGCATATCATCGTCCATGAGGATAAAGCCCAGGTCGGTCAAGATCTTGACCATCTCCTCTCGGCTCACATCGGTGCCCAGCAGACCGTTCACCTTGTCCGGCTCCAGCTTCACCAGGGTGGGGGTGAAGTCCTTGGCTACCACATCCAGCACGCCGTCTGCCACTTCGCCGCAGCCCAGCAGCTCCACCAGCTCGCAGGCACGTTCCACGGCAGGCAGGGTGTTCATGGGATCCAGACCCTTCTCGTAACGGCCGGAAGCCTCGGTGCGCATCCCCAGAGCCATGGCGGTCTTGCGGATAGAGACGCCGTTGAAGTTGGCGGATTCGAAGAACACGTCAACGGTCTTGTCGGTGATCTCAGAGTTGGCGCCGCCCATGACGCCAGCCACAGCCACCGGCTTCTTCTCGTCAGCAATGACCAGCATGGATTCGTTCAGACTGCGGGCGGTGCCGTCCAGGGTCTGGATAGTCTCGCCGGGACGGGCACGGCGGACGATGAGCTTGTTGCCCTCCACGCAGGCGAAGTCGAAGGAGTGCATGGGCTGACCGTACTCCAGCATAACATAGTTGGTGATGTCCACGATGTTGTTGATGGGACGGACGCCGGAGGCACGCAGCCGCTCCCGCATCCAGACGGGGCTGGGGCCGATCTTGACGTTCTTCACCAGACGACCGGTGTAACGGGGGCACAGATCAGCTTCTTCGATGATGACGTCAGCGTAGTCCATGATGACCGCCTTGCCGCTGCCCTGCACCACCGGGTCGTGGAGCTTCAGAGGCTTGCCGAAGGTGACGGCCGCTTCTCTGGCCAGACCGATGACGGACAGGCAGTCGGGACGGTTGGGGGTGATTTCAAATTCCACCACATGGTCATCCAGACCCAGCAGGGTGGGGATGTCATCGCCGGGCTTGCAGTCCTCGTTGAGGATGAAGATGCCGTCGTCGATGCAGTGGGGAAATTCCTTAGGCTGTGCGTGGAGGTCGTTGGGGGTCAGGATGCGGTTGGTGCTCAGATCCAGAGCTACGAAATCGCCGGTGTGGATGTTCTGGCAGTCGGTGGTCACATCCAGCACGGAGTCGCCCACGTTGATGGCGCACTGATAGGTCTTATAAGCGGCAGTCTCAATGGAGTCCACCTGACCAGCCACCACCTTGCCGAAAATCTTCAGACCGGGGGTCAGTTCTTCCGGCAGGGAGGGCTTTTCGCCCTTGAGTACATGATAGTCGCCCAGGATGGCGGCAGCCTTGATGACGCCATAGGGGAAATCACGCTCGTCCAATGCCAGCTCGGTCAGGGAGCACAACATACCGTAGGAGGGCACGTCACGGAGCTTGCCCTTGGTGATTTTGACGCCGCCGGGCAGCAGACTCTTGTGCTTGGCTACGGGCACCAGGTCGCCCACATGGATGTTCCAAGCGCCGGTGCAGATCTGGATGGGCTCGTCCTCGCCCACGTCCATCTGGGTGACCCACATATGATCGCTGTCGGGGTGCCGCTCCATGGACAAAATTTTGCCCACCACCACATTTTTAAACTGAGCGGCGTGATCTTCATAAGTCTCCACCTTGGAACCGGAGAGGGTCATTGCCTCGGAAAACGCTTTGTCAGGGATGACGCTGACGGGTACATCTACGAATTCGGTCAGCCATTTACGGGATAGATTCATACCATTACACTCCTCTCATCAGAACTGTTCCAGGAACCGCACATCGTTCTCGAAGCACAATTTCAGGTTGTTGAAGCCATAGCGCATCATGGCCAGACGTTCCACGCCCATGCCAAAGGCCCAGCCAGAGTACACATCGGTGTCGATGCCGCAGCCTTCCAACACCTTGGGGTGGATCATACCGGCGCCCAGCACCTCGATCCAGCCCTCGCCCTTGCAGACGGAGCAGCCCTTGCCCTTGCAGGAGAAGCACTGCACATCCACCTCGCAGGAGGGTTCGGTGAAGGGGAAGTGATGGGGACGGAAGCGGGTGACGGCGTCTTCGCCGTACAGGCTCTTGACCACCTCGTTCAGGGTGCCCTTCAGGTCGGCCATAGTGACGCCCTTATCCACCACCATGCCCTCGATCTGATGGAACATGGGGGAGTGGGTGGCGTCCGCCTCGTCCTTCCGGTACACACGGCCGGGGGCGACGATGCGGATGGGGGGCTTGTGGCTCTCCATGACACGGATCTGCATGGGGGAAGTCTGGGTGCGCAGCAGCAGGGAGGAGTCCTCTCTGAGATAGAAGGTGTCCGACCACTCCCGAGCGGGATGGCCTTCATCGGTGTTCAGACGGGTGAAGTTGTAGTCCGCCAGCTCCACTTCGGGGCCTTCTGCCCGGGTGAAGCCCATGCCCAGGAAGATTTCAGTCACCATGTCGATGACCTGGTTCACGGGATGACGATGCCCCAGCTGGGTCTTGATGCCGGGGATGGACACGTCCAACGTCTCGGAAGCCAGCTTGGCCTCCAGTGCCTTTTCCGCCAGCTTGGACTGCTGGTCGGCGATGGCTTTGGTCAGGGTCTCACGGACTTCGTTGGCGATCTGGCCGATCACCGGACGCTCCTCGGCAGACAGCTTGCCCATCTGCTTCAGCACGGAGGTCAGTTCGCCTTTTTTGCCCAGGTACTTGACCCGGACGCTGTCCAGGGCGGCAGCGGCATTGCTGTCCGCAATGGCCTCTAGGGCCGCGGCCCTGATTTTCGCCAGTTGTTCTTTCATAACCACAAAGCTCCTCTCAAGCATGATCGATATAGTTCTGTGCGCAGGCAATAAAAAAACCTTCCATCCCACAACAGGACGAAAGGAACCCCTTCCGCGGTACCACCCGCATTTGCGTGTCTCTGCCACACGCACACTCACCATCCCGGTAACGGAGGATGACCCCGGCCGTGTCTTTCCCCACGGCAGCTCCCGGGCGAACCAGACGCAGCTTGCCATCTCTGCTCTCAGCCGGTGACAGAGACTCTCTTGGGCAGGCCAAACCGCCATTTTCCCGTTCTTTGCTTTTTCCTATACCTTAAAATTTATAGCACAAAAAGGGGGAAAGCGCAAGGGGGAAATGAAAAAAACAAACCGCTCGAAGGGAAATGAATTTTGGCAAGGAAGAAATTGCATTTTGCCGGAGAAGCTGATACAATGAACCAAACGGAACACACAGCAATGAAAGGAGTGAAAACCCATGCGAACAGGAACGGCAGAGCAGCTGCACTGGCTGGATCAGACCACCATCAACGGAGATCTGGAGACCGGTCTGCTGCTCATGGAGCGGGCGTCTCGGGGACTGACCGATGTGGCCTTGCAGTACCTGGAGAACGAGGCGGAGGAGGGCGAGCTGCCCTGGGCCGCAGTGTTCTGCGGCACCGGCAACAACGGCGGGGACGGCGTGGCCTGCGCCCGAATGCTCCACGAGGCTGGGGTGAAGGTACGGGCGTTTTTGGTGGGAAAACGGGAGAAAATGACCCCAGATTCCAAAGCCAACGAACAGCGCCTCAACGCCTGCGGCGTCCAGCTGGAGGACTTCGATCCGGAGGACGTGGATCAGCATCTGTTCACCTGCGCCGCCCATGTGGTCATCGATGCCCTCTTTGGCATCGGCCTGGGGCGTGATCTGGCAGGGGACGTGGTGACGGCGGTGGAGTGGATCAACGAGAGCGATGGCATCGTCATCGCCGCCGACATCCCCTCCGGCGTCCAGGCTAACACCGGCTGCGTCATGGGCACCGCCGTGCAGGCGGATGCTACCGTGACTTTCACCATGGCCAAGCCCGGCCATATCATTGGAGACGGCGGACTGTGTACCGGCGCCCTTTATATCGTAGACATCGGCCTGGATTCCATCCTGGTGGACAGCCTGAACTACCCAGTGACCATCCTGGAGGAGGACACGGTGCGAAAGCTGCTCCCCCAGCGCCCCAGAGACGGCCACAAGGGCACCTTTGGGAAGGTTCTCCTGCTGGCCGGCAGCAAGCCCTATCCAGGCGCCCCCATCATGGCCTCCCACACCGCCACACACAGCGGTGCGGGTCTGGTCTTTTTGGGCATTCCGGAGACGATTTATCCCATCATCGCTTTGAAATGCGTGGAGGAGATGCCGGTAGCCCTGCCCGATGAACAGGGCGCACTGGGGGAAGCCTCCGTGCCGGTGATTCTGGAAAAGCTCGCTGAGATGCAGGCCGCCCTCATAGGCCCCGGTCTTGGCAAGCTGCCCCAGACCCAGGAGGTGGTGAAACAGGTGCTGAAACGCTGCGCCTGCCCCGTGGTCTTGGACGCCGACGGCATAAACGCCATCGCCGGGCATATGGATGTACTGGACAGCCGAAGCGCTCCCACCGTCCTGACGCCCCACGATGGAGAATTCCACACCCTCACCGGGCAGTGGCCGGGGAAGGATCGCTTGAGTACAGCTTTGGACTTTGCCAAAGCCCATCACTGCGTTTTGGTCTTGAAGGGACACCGCACCATCGTGGCCGGCCCGGATGGCAGAGCGTATCTGAACACCACCGGAAACGATGGCCTGGCCAAAGGCGGCAGCGGCGATGTGCTGGCAGGACTCATCACTTCCTTCCTGGCACAGGGCATGGACGCCCTGGAAGCGGCAGCCGCCGCTGTTTGGGTCCACGGCAAGGCTGGGGATCAAATGGCGGAACAGTATGGCCGCCGAGGGATGACGGCCAGCAACGTGATGTTGGAGGGCATCCCTGCTGTACTCAAAGAGCTGGAATAACGCTGTTTGAGGGGGAGTTCCATGAAAACGTGGCGTCGGAGCCTGCTATTGTTGACCGCAACGAGCGCCCTCCTGCTGACCGGCTGCACCGGCGGCGGGAGCAGTACCAAAGGTAAGCTGGAGGCAGCCCAATCGGTATACCGCACCATGTCCGGCTGCACCGCCCAGGCGGAGATCACCGCCGACTACGGCCAGCGGGTGTACGGGTACACCGTTGACCTGACCGTGAAAGGCGGCAGCGGCGTGATGACGGTGAAGGAGCCGGAGAACCTGGCGGGCACCGTCCTGACCTGGTCGGACGGGGAGACCCAATTGGCCTTCGATGGTGCCGAGCTGGACACCGGCGCCTTGTCCGACAGCGGCCTTTCTCCGGCGGACGCCATGCCCACCATCCTGACCGCCTGCCAGGGCGGCGAGATCGTGGATTGCTGCATGGAGGAGCAGGCGGGCGCCCAGGTGCTCCACGGCACCTTGGACTTGGACGGCGACCAGGGCGGGCAGATCCAGTGCTGGTTCCAGCCGGACAGCTACGGTCTCCTGCGGGCGGAGCTTTCCCAAGATGGGGTGACGGTGGTCACCATGAAATTTTCTGATTTTTCCTTCACCTTCCCAGAAGGTGGAGCGGAATACAGCACGGAGTGCCCGTGAAAAGGTGCTGAAAACCCGTGCTGATCCTGATTTTGAGAGATAAAAAGGAAGCGAATGATCATGACAAAAGAGACAAGAAGAACCTGGGCAGAGATCCATCTCGATCGTCTGGCACACAACTACCGTCTCCTGCGGGAACGTGCGCCCCACAGCAAATTCGTCGGCTTGGTCAAGGCAAATGCCTACGGCCACGGCGCCGTGCCGGTGGCCAAGAAGCTGGAAGTCCTGGGGGCGGACTACCTGGCGGTGGCCTGCCTGGACGAGGCGGAGCAGCTGCGAGACGCCGGTATCAAGTGCCCCATCCTGGTGCTGGGCTATACGCCGGTGGAGTACACCAACGAGCTGATCGACAATGACATCACCCAGACCGTCTACAGCCTGGAGGTGGCCAAGGGTTTCTCTGACGCTGCTATGAAGCTGGGCAAAAAGCTCCGCTGCCACCTGAAGGCGGACACGGGCATGAGCCGCCTGGGCGTCCTCTGCACCCTGGAAAATCTGGACGCCGCAGCAGACGAGCTGGAAGCCATGTATCGGCAGCCCGGCCTGGAAGTGGAGGGGTTGTTCCAGCACTTCGCCGATGCCGACACCTGTCCGGAATATTCTCTCATGCAGATCCAGCGCTATAACGCCATCCTCCACGCCCTGGAGGAACGGGGCTGCACCTTTAAGCTCCGTCACTGCTGCGCCGGCGCCGCTACCTTGAATTACCCCCAGGCACATTATGATATGATCCGCCCGGGCATCCTGCTCTACGGCTATTCTCCCGATCACGCCTGCGATGGCATGATCGACGTCAAGCCGGTCATGGAGGTCAAGAGCCGCATCGGTTCTGTGAAGAAGCTGCCTAAGGGCACCTGCATCTCCTACGGCCGCACCTACACCCTGGAACGGGACAGCGTGGTAGCTGCCGTGCCCATCGGCTACGCCGATGGTCTGAACCGACTGCTCTCCAACCGCCAGGAGTTCCTTCTCCACGGTCAGCGGGTACGCCAGATCGGTCGGGTCTGCATGGATATGTGCATGATCGACGTTACCGACATCCCCGATGTGAAGATCGGTGACGTGGTGACCATCTTCGGCGAGGAGGGGCTCCTCCAGGAGAAGGCGGACACCGTGGGCACCATCACTTATGAGATGATGTGCGCCGTGGCGCCCCGTGTACCTCGGGTCTACCTGGACGAAGCATAATCAAGAATTGTTGCGAAAAGGGTATGTACCAGAGTGGTACATACCCTTTTTCTTGGCGCTTTAGCATGAAAAAACCCCCAGTTCTACTGGGGGTGGGAAAAATACTTCAGTACAAGTAGAAGAAAATAACCTCCTGGTGTAAGA
>JABLTQ010128954.1_pt1 | contig 23632 bp, 19 predicted proteins | sample 7160101 | NCBI WGS metagenome assembly JABLTQ01 (sample SAMN14651228, study PRJNA627086) | human gut metagenome | isolation source: feces | host: Homo sapiens
AGGATCAAGTAAAGAATGGTCTAAGTTATCAAAAATTAACATATTTTCAAGTAGTTAATATTTAGAACCTACATTACCTCTCTCACTCTTAACATCCTCCAAAGCATCTACAATCATATTATAGAGCAGGGTAGGATCATCAATACCAGAAACAGAACCACCGGCACCCTGCAAAAGGTTAACAGCCAACTGCAAAGGATTTTTAGCATCAGCGCGGAAAGCTTTACGCCAAACATCGATAAACGCATCAACTTTCCCAAGCTTATCAATACCGATCTTCTGGGCAATACTCTCGATTTCCTTGTCAGAAAGGGCAATAGCCTTTTGAAGCTGCTCCTTCCGGAGAGGACGGAGAACATTCTCCGTCTGAGTCTCCGCAATCGACTTATTAGTCGATGCGTCGAGATTGCGGATTTCCGCGTCAAGCTTGTCGACAGTACGATCAAGGACATCACGCTGAGCAGCAGAAACGTCACCTTCGACAATGGCGTTAGCAACATGCTGTTTGAGCAACCGAAGCTCCTCGGAACTCTTCGCATCAGCGTATTTAACCTCAATTTCCTTCACAAGCTTGTCAAGTTTCGCACTACCGACCGACAAGGTACGCAATTCTTTCGTAAGATCAAAGATCGAATTTTCATTTTCTCGACCTTGCGCGTCTGCATCAGCCTTGCGGGCATTCGCTTTATTGAGTTCAACGATAGAATCATTTACGCGCTTCGTCTCGCCCATCTGAAAGAGAGAAGAAGCACCAGCCTGAATATTCGAGGCGAACTCACCGAGAGGATTCGGGGCATCTTGAAGATTAGGCGACGAAGCGTCCGAACTCATCTGCATGCCACCGATAGAAGAATCACCGAAATAAGGATTGATGCCAGCGGCTTTATAGGCGATTTTCTGAGCAAGAGGGGAGTTGTATTTATTCCAATTCTCCTTTGTCATCTTACGCTGGTACTCCTCTTCCATCTTGTACTGTGACCGCATAAGTTCTTTCTGACGACGAGCAGAACCAAGACCGGAAGCTGCGCCAGCGATAGAACCGAAGCCGGACATAATAGAGCCGACTCCTGCGGCAATTGTCGGGAATGCCATAATTCCACAGTTTATTTTTTCATTAGCAAAAACCGACGTGGAACCTCGCCTAAGAGGGCGTTTCCACATCTGGCATATATTGTCGAGGGAAATAGCCTTTTTGCAACCAAATCCACACTCAACACTCAATACGCAAGGTCATGGCCAACGGGCGACGCTTCGCGTCGCCCGCCGGCCATGACTCTAAGTACTTCGCAATCGATACCAAGCATTGCGACGCTTTCGGGGGCGAAAGCTTACGCAATGCGGTATAACATGCGCCTGCGCTCGCGCTGGGCTTGATCTCGCTACCGCGATCTCTAAGCCACTGGCGCGACTCACTCGGCGAGGAAACAGACTCGCCTTCGCAAAATGGGGTCATTTTGCGAGCGGCTCAGACAGAGAGTATATACGCGGAAGTTTTAAACTTCCGCATGTTCAAGCTCATCCTTGTGTTTCTTCACCTCACGTTCGCTGAGAATGTCCGTATACTTCACGGCACGTTCAAAACGATCGAGCGAGGGATCGATAGCAGGGTCGACATCCGTCGTATCGGCCTCGTCAAAATTCGAATCCGAAGACGGAGAAGACGCAAGCGGAAGACCGCCCTTCGACTGCATTCGGATCTGATCCGAGAGGCTCGGAACACCTTCAATGAACTGAAAAGGCTCACAATCTTCACAGACACACGTAGCGCCATAACTCATATGGCCCAAATCCCGATAACTGAAAACTTTCGACATATTGAACACTTTTTAAACGACTTTTCAAACGTCAAATGATACTCGGCATATTCACTTTCGCCTTCTCACGACGAACAGACATCTTACAAGAGAACGTAAGAACGAAGTTCTGCGCATTGGGCGAAACATCCGCAAAAACGTTATTATACCGATCCGAACGAATGTACGGCGACGGGTCGACATTCTCGCGAAGACTGTTCAAGAAATCAACCAACGTCTCGTAAACACCCTGCGGAAGAGCACCCGAAGAAGCCTGCTCGGCAAGCTCGGACAACTGCTCGTCAATAAAACCCTGGTACGAAGCACTATTACCACCGTACTCACGGGCAAGGAGCCAATAGCGCAAATCCGTAGCGAGCAATCCGTGAGCGCGCGAAACGACCTGCGTAAGCTTAGACCACGAAGGAACATAACCGACCGCAGAATCTTTGTCAAAGACATCGGAAAGCGTCAGATAAGCCGAACGCGCGCCCGAATCACTCGAATTGAAGATCGTAGGCCGCGGAAGTCCATCAAGAAACCTAGTCTGCAAAGGCTCGAAACCGATGTTATCAAGCGCCGGCGCATATTTATCTCCAAGTGTCACATCGAACAGGAACGGATCAAAACCACGGTAGTAGATCACATCGGGAACCAACGAAGCGATGACAAAGAACATACCGTTTTCACCGAAGGAAAACCGGCGACGCTTGAAGTTCTCACCGGCAGAAGCCTGACCGGCAAAAGTACCGAGAGGACTCGTCGCATCACCGGCACCAGTCGTCTGATAGATAACATTCGAACCGAGAAATTTACGATCGGCACCGAGGAAAACAGGTACATTCGTATTCTTCAATCGGCTAACATCGAACTGACCGTTGATATAATCGGAGTAACGAGAACCACCGCCCATAGCAAGCTCCAGCCAGCGCTGAATATGCGAACCTTGACGAATCGAATTGATCGTGACCGTACCGTCTTCACCCGAAACCGTCTGCGCAACATCCGTAACACCTGACGTTCGGAGCCACGATTCAAGGAAATAAGGACGCTGGCAACGCTGGAAGATCGAAGCACGCGAACAAAGCCAAGGCCACGAGCCGATGATCTTCTCAGGCGTAGACTGCAAACCCGGCAACTTTTGGATATACCAATCATACAAACTAGTAGCCGGAGACTCCGAACGTTTAACGTAACGCAAAAATTCCGCCAACTCATCCAGACGGAATGTCAACGTAGACGTAACCGACGGATTAGGTCCCGTACTCGATGCACCTTCCTTCGTATACTTCGCAGTAGGGAACGAATCAATTTGCTGATTGGCGTAATAGTTATAGAAAATATCCAAATAACCCATAACGCCAAGCGCCGAAGCACCAACGCCCGTACTATTAGCAAACGGAACAAAGCCAACAGGAAACCCGAGAAAATCCGCGAGAGAACCCTGCTGCACAACATTCCTCGCGAACCTCGTCAGACGCGCCGTATCCGTAGGAGCGGGAAAAACAGGCTTCTTATTTCCACCACCAACAGGTGTAACCTGTTCAAGATCAGAATTAGAAGCAAGAAAAGGAATCAAAGGAAAATCGACAGAATAAGGATCTTCCGTAACACCTGCTTCATTCAAATTAAGATTCAGATTGTAAAGCCGGTCAGGGACGAAGAAATATTCCAGGCAAACCTGGTAACCGTTAACAAGCGGGGCCTTCATCGGAAAAGCCTGAACGAAGACCGAGGGGTCAAAACTAACCTCATCGCCGGCAACGATCTGAACCACCGAAATAGGGTTCAAGTTACCAGCTGCGGCAGTAGTACACGAAACATGCGAAAGATTCTGAACCGATTTGCGATTTTTCTTCCGCGTCAAAAACATTAAGGCCATAACAAAACATGATAAATTAGCTGCTGTTCCTGTAAAGTAAACACACCGAGCGGGAAGTCCTTTCTAACCTTTTTCCACAACAAGGGCGGTATAAGAGAGTCGTTGCGGCAACGCTGCTCCAACTTCGTGAAGCAAGCATTTTTCCAATAACGGGGAATAGAATAGCGGTAGTTGCCAATGTAATGAAAGAACCACGTTTCACTATTTCGCATCATATACTCGCGCATAACGCGGATATCTTCCTTACTCAGACGACCGAAACCATGAGAAACTACTAGTTTACCGTTTTTTTTTGAATCCTCACCGTAAACGTTCTGGTAAACCTTGCAGTCCTTCGTCATATACTTGACCACATAACGGACACCAGCAAAAGACCTCAAAGGCTCAACACGTGCAATACCATTGAACTCCTGCCAGAGGTCACGAACCTGCCACCAGTAAAGGGGACAATTGAACAGAATAGCGTGGTAATGCATGCGATGAGTAGAGGGTAGTCCCTTATGAGCTGCACGAGAACCATCCGCAAACTCAACAACGAACAAATACGGAAATTTCACCTTCCGATATTTATATCGCTTTGTCTGAGGATCGCGATAGCGGAAGCGCGGGTGCTTACGAAGACGATCGAGAAACCTCCGAATAGGAAGGTAAGGCTTCGATTTAGCATCCTCGTAAACTTCGGGTTTAAGTGTAAACGTACAAAACAAACACTGCTCAGGAGAAAGACCCATCTTTTTCACAAGATGGTCAGCACGAGAAAACCATTGTTGTTGACGTTTTTTCAGACACTCCATGCAATGGCCACAAGGAACACGAATACGGTAATCTTCTTCAAGCCGATAGGCAGAAACAGGAACGTTCATTATTTCCGCCATCTTGCGATAGTGAGGATTAATAAGCGTAATCTGACTCGTACACATCACAATCAAAGATGAGAACCACCGAGCGGAATCGTCTTGGTAGACTTAGGACGCGGGCGGCCTTTACGACCGCCCCGACGTGAACGAACGGACACGGCGGGAATCATAAGCGCCGAACATAGAAAGCCAGATACGAGACTTGTCGATTTCGATAAAGGTATCGACATAGGGGCTGAACAACTCTGCTCCCTTACGGTAAAAGTGGGGGATAGAAAGCGACCGCAGCGTGTCGAGAGCATCCGACAACTCAACAGGGTTGGGGAACTTGAAGCGAAAAGTAACTCGTTCCCTGTCTTCTGTGAAGTCATCACAGAATTTGTACATAGCACGGACTGCCTCGAAGGCATTCCAGTAACGGAGCTGTTGATCTCGGTAAGACATGATGTGAAATTTTTACTACGGACGAAATTCTCATGATACACAGTATCGACATGGACACCACGTTTACGAATGAAATTGTAGCCGGTACAACTCGTCGTAAAGAATGCAGTGAGCGCGGCAACAATAGCCGCAACCAACGTCCAAAACTTTTTTGACGTCAGAATCTGTTTCAGCTTTTCCATAATCATTGCAGCAATAGTATATTAAATAATACAAAAACAACTTAATAATACAAAAACAACTTAAAACTATGAAATAAACATATCAACCTCCATAGAAATCCAAATAAAAACAATCCTTAAAAAGACAACGCTTTTCTGTATTATAAAAATCGACGGTGACGAATTTATCTGAAAACACGTCTTCTGACAGCCGTCGAAATAGCTTGCGGGCCAGAAACCGCGAGCGGGTAGTACAATGCAGTTTGTAGTTTACATAAATGAAATACACAATACATTGATTTTGAGAGTTATTAATACGTCAAAGAACGATATGTAAAATTTAACATAATATAAATATTAATCCATTATTTGCTGTTTTATAAAATGCGGGATTATAATATTTCTCTGGACCACTATGGATATGTTTTGAAGTCGCCGGAGGTCTGGCGATTCGCCGACTCTTTTTGGCCGTGCCGATGCATTATTAAGAAATAATTGCGACCAAGGAATTTGGAGAAATTCCGGGGTACCGAAAATACTCCTAAGAACCTGTTTTTTGGAGTCTATATTATGCTAATTCCGGTAAGGTTCCGTCTACCGTATTTTACGGGTGGAAAAGATAGTTGGCAAAAACGAATCGTGACCCGTTGGCAGGGAAATGGGGCTGCGTCCGAAGTGTCGGACGGGATTCGTTGCTTCGATAGGTTCGGATAGACGTCCGAACCGATGACGTATGATCGAATGGGAACGCCGGTTGAAGTCCGGATTATCCGTGTCCGGCAAATTTGAGAACGGAGCTGCGGTCAGGTTTCTTATTCCTGTTTCGGCGTAAAACTTTCGAAGGTTCGATCGGAATAAACGATAATGATTCGTTGCACGGTAGAAGATGTCATATTTCTAAAATCTCCGGAAGCGATCCGATGCGGATCGACTGCGTCGACGGTATCCGTATTTCCGGCGATATCGGTTTCGCAAGGGGAACCGGAAGGTTGTTCGGAGGTTGCGGATTCTGCCGTAAAAAGATCGGGCGAAACGGGTTGTTCCCTGATCGGAGTTTCATCCGAGCGGTACATTGTTTCGTCGTCGAGCAGCAACCAATCAGGGTTGATCTGCGGGAAACTGAGCAGAATTTTTCGCAGCAGATCGTATCCCGGTTTGCTGCGTCCGGAGATGATATGGGAGATATTGGAAGCGCCTGTCCCCAGAATTTCCGCAAGGCGGCTTGAAGTCAATCCTTCGCTTTTCATCAGTCTCAACAATTTTTCTCCCATATTCCCTGATTTTTTACAAATATAAACATTTTTATTTTGTAAAACAAGCGAGATTCAAAAATGTAAATAGTTAACAACGGAAGAATTTGTTTACAATTGTAAACAAATTAAAACTGTAAAAACGCGATTTTCTTTTTACTTACTAATTATGTTTAGATAGAATATATTAAATATATGATTTTCTTAAATTTAATACTTGTATAATCTTCTGTAATGAGAATCCTTTATCGTACGCTGGTTTTACTCCAATATATAAAATCTTATAGTGTATATAAATCGTATAATCATTTGATATTCTGTAATATTAATTCATATATTCAATATTTGCACCTAGTGAAATTCGAGGTCTAAGCAATCGTGAATACATTTTGGTAGTGTTTTACAGATTATGAATTATGAACACCTGATTTTCCGATTTATGTTTACAAACGTAAATAGAGAAGGCGTTGGATTTACTTGAAATTATTTACAAAAGTAAATATACTACCCTTTCGTGACTATTTTCAATGAAAAATATGATTTCTCGCCTCTTGTCTTCTCTAAAAATTACCATACCTTTCCGATTGTATACATTATGTTAAAAACAGATTGTTGATAATTCTTTCATATCCACTTATCTATTTATTTATAAGGTATCTATATTTTTGTAATCCGAGGTATTCATGACCTTTTCAGCTCGTATGATTTTTCGATCGTTCAGCGCTGATTCGGGTGTTTGAGGCGGAGAGAACAGGCGGTTTGCTCCTATTTTGATTCTTGAAAAGTCGGTTTCCGGCAGCGAAATCCTGCCTGTTCCGATCGAATTCCCGCTGGATGCGAAAAAATGGAGCGATATTCGGAGTTACCCTTTTTTTGACGGAGCTCGATCGACGGTTTTGGGGAACCTCTGGAATTCGAAGCGTGTCGATTGAAGGTAAAGTGCGCTGTTGATTTCTTCGGAGGTTTGTTCGCGCGGAGTTCGATTCGGGGAAAATACCCTATTGGTTTGACGCCGCTGGATTCGGTTCGTTGCGGGGATGCTCGGATGTGCCGGATACAGGAAAAACAGAAGTGTCAAAATTTACATATTTGATAGCGTGTAAATGCTACGTCGCTGTTCGATTCTCCGGATGTTTCCGACCGGCCGGCCGAATCCGTTTATTTTCGAATATTGGTTGCGGGCAACGGTAACTCCGTATTGTCGTAGAGGGAAACAGAGCAGGCATGGGATGAAACGCCCGGAACGATTGTGCGAACGTCGGCAGTGCGGGGTGTGGATGTGGATGTGGATGTGGATGCTGCTTACTGGCTTTATCGGACTGCCCGATCCGGCGCATTTGTTTGTGTCGCAAAAGCGGAATATCGAGATGATCGCGCTGTTGGATTCTTTGCTGTTCTCCGGTCGGAGGTGCCGGGAGGCTTTGCGTTCGCTGCGCTCGGTTTCGTGCTGTTTGTGCGGTGGACACGCAAGCGGTTTCAGTCGATGTCGTGGAGCTTGGGGCCGCCTATCTTCGGAAAAGAGCAAATCCCTGTTTTGCTGAAAAAACGAAAATCCGCTTCGGAATTTTTCGGTATCGTGTCGTCCGATGCAGGTCGTGCATGGCGGAAACCGTCGGTTTACGTGATATTTCAAGACGAAGGTACTCTGTGCGAGGCTCCTGCGCCGGGGTGTACGGGTGACGGTGTGCCGTCGCAAGCCGGACGCTTCCCAGCGATTCGATCAGGACCGGGGAGGGGCGATGTGCAGAATGGAAAAGGCAGGGAAATTCGGGCGGATCTGTAAAAAAGCTTCGTTTTCAACAGACGTTTTCTCGCCATGACATAGCTCGCGCAAGCGCGGCTCTGTTCATTTGGCTTAACGAAAACGTTCTTGGGAAAGGAAGTTTTTCGGTCAAGACCGGCGTCTTTATGAAGTATGCCGCGATTCCCTATCGGTTCAATTTGGCGGCGATCGCCTGAAACTCTTCGGGCGTCAGGGAGAGTTTCTCACGCCGGAAGTCGACGTCGCTTTCGCTTTTGATCGGGATCAGATGGATGTGCGCATGGGGAACCTCCAATCCCAGCACGACGACCGCCACCCGTTTGCAGTCGATCTGCCGTTCGATCCTGCGGGCGATTTTCTTGGCGAAGAGCATCATGCCGGCGAGCGTTTGATCGTCCAGATCGAAAATGTAATCGACCTCTTTCTTGGGCACGACGAGCGTATGTCCTTCGGTCAGGGGGTTGATGTCGAGAAATGCGTAGTAATTCGCATCTTCGGCGACTTTGTACGACGGAATCTCTCCGGCGATGATGCGTGAAAAAATCGATGCCATGATGCAGTTGTTTTTATTCTTCGAATTTGGGTTTCAGTATTTCGGAATAGATGACCGCACGCCGCAGATCGAATGGCTCTCCGAGCGGGCCGTCCGTTGCCGCGGGGCATGTCGGACGCTTCTCTTCGGGTGTCTCCTGCCTGACGTCGTGCGTTGCGATTGGGGCGGGAATCGTGTCGGCGGCGGATGCTTCGTCGTCGAACGTTTCGAGCGATACCGCCTCGACGACGAGCGGTTCGGAGGCAGTTTCCTCTACCCTCGCGTCGCGCTGGGCTTCCTGTTCGGCCGGACGCCTCGCATGTCGTGCAGGACGGGGCTCCATCTCGACCGGGGGCGCTACCCTTTCGTCCGTATCGTCGGCCTGCCGCTCCTGCCGTTGTGTACGCTTCTTCTGATCCGAAGCCGTTTTCACGCTCCAGAGAATGATAATGGCCACCCAGATTAAAACGGTAATATCCATGACTTTCCCTCCTTATAAGTTTCGTTTCACACTCTCCATGCCCTTTATTTTGCGGAGATTTTCGAGGACGACGCTCAGGCTCTCCGCATTTTTGACGTAGAGGCTCAGGGTTCCTTCGAAAATGCCGTCGTGGCTCTGGATGCCTATTTCGCGGATGTTGATGCTGAAATCGCGGCTGATGACGTTGGCCAGATCCAGCAGAATGCCCGTGCGGTCGATGCCGCGCAACTCGATGGTCGAAAGGTAGGAGACCGCCTTGTGCTGCGACCACTTGATCTCGTCCTTGATGATGTTGCGCCCGAACTGCGATGCGAGCCGGTTCAGCTCCTCGCAGGTGGCCTTGTGGACGATGATCTTGCCCGACTGCGGATCGCGGAATCCCACGACCTTGTCGCCCGGAATGGGTTTGCAGCACTCGGCGACGACGAATTCCGGCGACGTGTCGTCCGCCGCCTCGTCGATCGCCGGCGTTTCGTCGTCCTCGCTCTCCGGCTTCGCCTTTTTGGGGATGAACAGCGTCCAGAATTTCAGGATCTTGCTCGCCGAGTTGACTTTCAGATGCTTCTCTATATCGTCCAGCCGGATGATGCCTGCACCGATTTTGCTGTAAAACTCCTCCTTGGTCGCACATTCGTATGCCGGAACCAACTTGCGCAGTACACGCCCCGAAAGGTTGATATTGAGTTTGGCGAGCCGCTCGGTGAGCGTCGCCATACCCCGTTCGATGTTGTTCTGCTGTTCGCGTTTGAGGAAGTTCTTGATCGATTGCTTGGCCTTGCTCGTCGTCACCAGGTCGAGCCATTCGGCTTTGGGACGTGCGTTGTCGGCCGTGATGATCTCGATCTGATCGCCGCTCGAAATCTGCGTCGTGACGGGTTCGAGCTTATGGTTGATCTTCGCGCCGATCGCCTTGTTGCCGACGTTGGTGTGGATGTCGTAGGCGAAATCGAGCGCCGTGGCGCCGAAGGGCAGCCGGCGAGGCTCGCCTTTCGGTGTGAAGACGACGATTTCGGAGGTGTAGAGCGACAGCTTGAAATTATCCAGAAAGTCGACGGCGTTTTCCGTCGGCGAGTTGAGCGCATCGCGGATCTTTTTGAGCCACTTGTCCAGCTCGTCCTCGTTCTGCGAAATGGTCTCCTGCTTGTACTTCCAGTGGGCGGCCACTCCCCTTTCGGCGATGTCGTCCATGCGCTGCGTGCGGATCTGCACCTCGACCCATACGCCGTCGGGGCTCATCACCGTCGAGTGCAGCGCCTCGTAACCGTTGGCTTTCGGGGTGTTGATCCAGTCGCGCAGGCGGTCGGGCTTGGGCGTGTAGATGTCCGTGATCGTAGCATAGATCTGGTAACACTGCGTCTTTTCCGACGGGAAGGGCAGCGGTTTGAAGACGATGCGGATGGCGAACAGATCGTAGACCTCTTCGAAAGGAATCTGTTTGCGCTGCATCTTCATCCAGATCGAGTAGATGCTCTTGACACGGGCCGAAATCTCGAAATTGATGCCGTCGTGCCGCAGCGCTTCGACGATCGGAGCGTTGAAGCGTGCGATGAACTCCTGGCGCGACGCCTCCGTCTCGTCCAGTTTGCGGCTGATCTCCTCGTACTGCTCCGGAAAACGGTACTTCATGCAGAGGTCTTCCAGTTCGGTTTTGATGGCGAAAAGCCCCAGTCTGTACGCCAGCGGCGCGAAGAGGTAGATCGTCTCGCTGGTGATCTTGATCTGCTTGTTCAGGGGCATGGCGCCCAGCGTGCGCATGTTGTGCAGCCGGTCGGCGATCTTGATGAGGATTACCCGCACGTCGTCCGAGAGCGTGAGCAGCACCTTGCGGAAATATTCGGCCTGCTCCGACGTGTCGGCGTTGAAGACGCCCGACATCTTGGTCAGTCCGTCGACCATCGAGGCGATCTTCGGACCGAAGATGCGCTCCATGTCTTCGACCGTGTATTCGGTGTCCTCCACCACGTCGTGCAGCAGCGATGCGACGACCGATTTGACTCCCAGTCCGATCTCCTCGATGACGATTTTCGCCACGGCGATCGGGTGCAGCAGATAGGGTTCTCCCGAACGGCGGCGCACACCGGCGTGCGCCTCTTTCGCAAGGAAAAAGGCGCGCTTGATGAAGTCCCAATCCTCATCTTTCCTGCAAATTTTGGTACAGGAACGGAGCAGGTCTTCCCACCGCTCCTCGATGATTTTTTCGTCTTCGGCCGTGTAATCCATATCCCTCGTTTTCGGTTTGCGCTCCGTATGCCGAAGCGCTCCGGCCGCCAGCTGGAGTGCTTCGGACGGGCGGGTGGGCTACTTCTGCTGCGGCGCTTTCATCGCCTCGCGCACTTTCGTCTCGATTTCGTCGGCGAGCGCCGTATCGGTCTTGAAGAGCTCCTTGACCGCGTCGCGGCCCTGTCCGAGTTTGCGGTCGCCGTAGGAGAACCACGAACCGCTCTTCTTGATGATTCCGTAATCCACGCCGAGGTCGATGATCTCGCCGATCTTGGAGATTCCCTCGCCGAACATGATGTCGAACTCGGCCTTCTTGAAAGGGGGTGCCACCTTGTTCTTCACTACCTTGACTTTGGTGCGGGTTCCGAGCTGCTCCTCGCCGTCCTTGATGACCGACATGCGGCGGATGTCGATACGCACGCTGGCATAGAATTTCAGCGCGTTGCCGCCGGTCGTGGTTTCGGGATTGCCGTAGACCACGCCGATCTTGTCGCGCAGCTGGTTGATGAAGATGCAGACGGTCTTGGTCTTCGATATGCTGGCCGTCAGCTTGCGCAGCGCCTGCGACATAAGCCGCGCTTGCAGGCCCATTTTCGAGTCGCCCATGTCGCCTTCGATCTCGGCCTTGGGGGTGAGTGCCGCCACCGAGTCGATGACGATGATGTCGATCGCGCTCGAACGGATCAGCGAGTCGGCGATTTCGAGCGCCTGCTCGCCGTTGTCGGGCTGCGAGATGAGCAGGTTGTCGACGTCCACGCCGAGTTTTTGTGCGTAGAAACTGTCGAACGCGTGCTCGGCGTCGATGAAGGCTGCGATGCCGCCCGCCTTCTGCGCCTCGGCGATCGCATGGATCGCCAGCGTCGTCTTGCCCGACGATTCGGGACCGTAGATCTCGATGACACGTCCTTTGGGATAGCCGCCCACGCCGAGCGCCATGTCGAGCGTGATCGACCCCGTGGGAATGACCGGCACGTCGACGATCTCGCTGCTGTTCATGCGCATGATCGACCCTTTGCCGAAATCCTTTTCGATTTTGTCCATGACCGCGCTAAGCACTTTGAGCTTGTCCGCGTTTGCCTGTGGTTTTTCTGCCATATCGTTCGTTGTTATTCTGCTTGTTTGTAAGCATCGGCGATCTGCCGATAGTGATTCTTGGTGTCCACCTTGGTGAAAATCTTTTCGATGCGCCCCTCGGCGTCGATGACGAAGGTCGTGCGCAGCACGCCCATGTACTTGCGGCCGTACATCGACTTTTCGGCCCAGACGCCGAACGCTTCGCAAACGCTGTGGTCGGTGTCGGCCAGCAGCGTGAAGTTCAGTTCGTGTTTGGCGCAGAAATTCCGGTGCGAACGTTCGCTGTCGGGGCTGACGCCGACGATCCGGAACCCCATGGCCGCCAGTTCGGCCTTGCCGTCGCGCAGGCTCTTGGCTTCGAGCGTGCATCCCGAAGTGTTGTCCTTGGGATAGAAATAGAGTATCGTGCGTTGTCCCATGAGGTTGGCCTTCGTAAAGGGCTGGCCGTCCTGCGTCACGGAGGTGAAATCGGGGGCCGTATCCCCCACTCGGAGCGTCGTCATTTTTTCGTAATGCGAATTAATTGTTCAAGACGATGTCAAAGATACGGAAAGTCGAGCGCAGAAGCAAGCGTCAGCTTGGTTATGCCGGGACGGAGTATCTAAGACGAAGTCAAAGATAGTGAAATTTTTCGGAAAATGCGCGTTCGGCGCCGGATTCGGGTCTTTTCGGGACGTTTTCGGAAAGGTCAGTCCCACATCATGACGACTTCCACCTGTTCGTTGAACTCCTGCTCGGTGCGGTTGAGCACATGCAGGCACGAAGGGCAGCGGATCGGAATGTCGGTTTCGACGACCGACGAACCGCATCCGACGCACTCCTGATAGAGGCCGTAGCAGGCCGATGCACTGTGCTGGAACTCCGTTCCGCAGTGCTTGCACTTGATTTTGTAGGCTGTTCCCATGATTTTCTGAGTTTTTCGGTTTTTCGATACTGCAAAGGAACGAAACCTTCGTGTCAGGTTTTGACACAAGAGAAAAATATCGGAATCATTTTACGGAATTGTCCGTTTTGATGTTGTCGGGAGGGGTTGTTCGGGGAGGGATTCAGTCGGCGATCACCGCCGCGTTGCGCCGGAAATAATCGGCCACGTAGCGTTTCAGCTCGGGCGAGTCGACGATCTCCACGTCGTCGAGCAGTCCCGCGACGAAACGGGCGACGCCGGCGAATCCCGCCACTTCGGTCTCCAGCAGCCAGTGGCTCTCGCCGTCGGGCGCGAGGTCGCGTTCGGCGAGCGGATACTCCTCGACGAGCAGGTTGTGCGCCAGCATCCCCAGCCGCAGGCGGATGCGGTGCCGGTCGTGGCCGTTCATGCGGAAGACGTCCATGAAACCTTCGCGGTGTTCCGCTTCGTGCGCCCATTCGTCGCCGAGCGGCAGTACGGCGCCGATGCGCGAGGTTTTGAAGAGCTTGCAGAGGCCGTCTTCCGTGTCGTAGCACCAGATGTTGACGTAGTTGGTGGTGAAGGCGAACGGCTCTACCCTGCGGTCGCGCACGGCGGCTCCGCGTGCCGAACGGTAGGCTTGCAGCACTACCTGCCGTTTTTCGGCGATCGCTCCGACCAGATTGTGAACGATGCCCGACAACCGGCCCTTGACGATCGTGTCGGCCAGCGTGCGGTTGTCGTAGACCGAGTAGAGTTTGCGTTTGAGGTTCTGTTTCAGAAGGTTGTCGTCGTCGATGTTTTCGATGGCGCTTTTGAGGATCACGGCCTCCTCCTCGGTGAAATGGATCAGTTGCGAAATATCCTTGAAGTGCGGCGACTCCTTGTCCAGCCGGATGTGTTCGCCGCTCTTCTTGATGACGAAACCCGCTTCGCGGAAGGTGTCGATATAGCGGTAGACGGTGCGGCGCGACATCATGAGCCGCTCAGCCAGGTCGTCGATCGTGTATTCAGTGTTGGCCGTGAGCATCTTCATCAGCCGCAGCAGCCGTTCGAGTTTGGGTTGGTCCATGCTTGTTCGGGAACTGAAACGGGAAAACGTGACCCGAGGTCGCGTTTTCCGTAGCATAATATGTCGGGCGGGCGTTATGCCAACACCTGCTTTTCGATCTCCTCGACCTGCCGGCGGAACGCCTTGTCGGTTTCGAGCAGGTTCGACACCGCCTTGCACGAGTGGAGTACGGTGGCGTGGTTGCGGCCGCCGATGGCCGCGCCGATCGTGGCCAGCGGTGCCTTGGTGTGCTGCTTGGCCAGATACATGGCGATCTGCCGCGCCTGCGCGATCTCGCGCGTCCGCTCCGGAGAGTTGAACCGTTCGGGATCGAGGGCCAGGTAGCCGCATACCACCTCGATGATGTGTTCGATCGTAATCTCCTTCTGATAGAGCTGCACGTAGGCTTTGAGAATCTCTTTGGCCAGCGACGTGGTGATCTTCCGTCCGAGGAACGACGCGTTGGCCACCAGCGACGACAGCGCGCCTTCGATCTCGCGCACGTTGGCCGAGATGTTTTCGGCGAGGAACTGCACGATCTCTTCCGAGATCTGCGCGCCCATCTTCTGCGCCTTGGCGCGGATGATCTTCACCTTCGTGTCGTGGTCGGGCTGGTTGAGCTGGGTGGAAAGCCCCCACTTGAAACGCGTCAGCAGACGGTCCTCGATGTCCTTCAATTCGACGGGCGGCTTATCCGACGTGAGGATCAACTGCTTGCCCGACAGGTGCAGGTGGTTGAAGATGTTGAAGAAGACGTTCTGCGTACCCGGCTTTCCGGTCAGCTCCTGGATGTCGTCGATGATGAGCACGTCGATCATCTGATAGAAGTGGATGAAATCGGGAATTTCGCCGCGTTTGTGCGCCGTCTGGAACTGGGCCTGGAATTTGTTCATCGACACGTAGAGCACTTGCAGCTCGGGATGACGCTGCAACACTTCGTGGCCGATCGATTGTGCGATGTGGGTCTTTCCCAATCCCGAATCGCCGTATATATACAAGGGGTTGAACGGCGTCGTGCCGGGATTCACCGCCACCGACATGCCGGCCGACCGCGCCAGCCGGTTGCACTCCCCCTCGATGAAGGTCGAGAAGGTGTAGTTCGGATTGAGCTGCGGGTCGATTCGCACCCTTTTGAGGCCGGGAATGATGAAAGGATTTTTTATATTTGCCGTATCGTTCTGCGTAGCGAAGCGCGAGATGGCCGTCGAATCGGTTTCAGTGTCCAGTTTCGGCGCCTCGGCTTTGGGCACGGCGTAGTGGAGCCGCGTCTGCTGGCCGTAGAGCTGCGAGATGATCGGACGCAGGAACGGGATGTAGTTTTTCTCGATCTGGTAGACGTAGCTGGCGTTGGGCACGCGCAGACGCAGCGTCGTTCCGTCGAATTCGAGCGGGACGATGGGCTGGAACCATTTGGCGAACTCCTCGGCGGAGGTCTGCTCCTTGATCCGGTTCAGGCAAAGCTGCCATATATCGCTGTATGTCTGCGAGTTATTGAACATGCGCCAATGCGAGTCTTTTTTGTCTGATTGAATTTTTGCCTGAGGAACGAATCGGAGACCCGTACTTTTTGGCCTTACAAAGGTGTGAATAAATTTGTGAAAATATCTTCTGTTTTCGGTTGCTTTTTCGGATTTTTTATATATAGCAAAATAAGGGTTTTCGGAGCCTCGTTTTTTAACTGGTTGATAGTGAATATTCGGAATTTTTTGTGTATATTTGCGTATAGTATTAAAATGATGAATCGTTGTTTTTTATAAATAAAACTAATAATTTATGGCAAACGAATTAGAGCAGCTGGTCCTGTCGAAAGCGCAGAAATGGCTCGACGGCGACTACGACGAAGCGACCAAAAAGCAGGTGCGCTATCTGATGGATCACGATAGGAAGGAGTTGACCGAGAGCTTTTACAAGGATCTGGAATTCGGTACGGGCGGCCTGCGCGGCATCATGGGCGTGGGTACCAACCGCATGAACGTCTATACGGTGGGCATGGCCACGCAGGGGCTCGCCAACTACCTGAAAAAGAATTTCGCGGGCGAGCGGATCCGCGTGGCGATCGGCCACGATTCGCGTAACAATTCGCGGATGTTCGCCGAGCGTGTGGCCGACATCTTCGCTTCGAACGGATTTACGGTCTTTCTGTTCGACAAGCTGCGCCCCACTCCCGAGTTGAGTTTCGCCATCCGCGAACTGAAATGCCATTCGGGGGTCGTGGTCACCGCTTCGCACAATCCCAAGGAGTACAACGGCTATAAGGCCTATTGGACGGACGGTTCGCAGGTAACGGCCCCGCACGACCGCAACATCATCGCCGAGGTGGAGAAGATCACCTCGATCGACCAGATCCTCACGGGTGCCAATCCGGGCAACATCACGCTGCTGGGCGAGGAGTTCGACGAGATCTACTTAAATAAGGTGCATACGCTGTCGCTCTCGCCCGAAAGCGTCGGCAAGTTCCACGACATGAAGATCGCCTATACGCCGCTGCACGGCGCCGGCGTGCGGCTCGTGCCGGCGTCGCTGCGCAAGTGGGGCTTCACGAACGTCTCGCTGGTCGAGGAGCAGGCGGTCATCGACGGCAACTTCCCCACCGTCGAATCCCCCAATCCCGAAGAGCGCAAGACGATGGCCAAGGCCATCGAGCTGGGTTCGCGGCTGGGCGCCGATCTGGTGCTGGCCACCGATCCCGATTCGGATCGTATCGGCGTCGCGCTGCGCAATGCCAAGGGAGAATACGTTCTGCTGAACGGCAACCAGACCTTGTCGCTCATCATGGCCTATCAGTTGACGCGCTGGTCGGAGCTGGGGCGCCTCGACGGCAAGGAGTTCGTGGTCAAGACGATCGTCACCTCGCAGATGCCCAACGTCATGGCGGCGCATTTCGGCGTGAAGTGCTACGACTGTCTCACGGGCTTCAAATACATCGCCCGCATCATCCGCAACAACGAAGGCAAGGCCACCTACATCGGCGGCGGCGAGGAGTCGTTCGGCTATCTGGCCGGCGATTTCGTGCGCGACAAGGACGCCGTATCGGCCTGCTCGCTGGTGGCCGAAGCCGCTGCGTGGACGAGGGATACGATGGGATTGACGCTCTACGAGTGGTTGCAGAAGCTCTACGTGGAGTTCGGTTTCTTCCGCGAAGGGCTCGTGTCGGTCGTCCGCAAGGGCATGGAGGGCGCTGCCGAGATTCAGCAGATGATGGTCGACTACCGCGCCGATCCCCCCAGGGAGATTGCAGGTTCGCCCGTGGTGAAGATCAACGACTTCAAACTGCTCGAATCGACCGATGTCAGGACGGGGGCCAAAACCCCGATCGAGGAGGAGGCGTCCAACGTGTTGCAGTGGTTCGCCGCCGACGGGACGGTGGTTTCGGTGCGTCCGTCGGGAACCGAGCCGAAGATCAAGTTCTACTTCGGCGTGCGCGCCGAGTTGGAATCGGTGGCCGATTTCGACCGTGTGGAGGCCGGGCTGGACGCCAAGATCGAGACGATTAAAAAGGAATTGAATCTCGTTTGATACGGGCGGACCGACGGTCTCCGGAGCCGGATTTCGCCCTTGCCGCACCGTGCGGCGGGGTGAAACCGTCTGATTCCGGCGTTCGTCTTCCCGTCAGGGGTTCTCCTGCGCCGGTGCGGCTCTGCCCTGCCGGTTTGACGGAAACGTTCGGAAATCCGCGCCTGCCGGAAGGACCCTTTTTTCTGTACGGATATGGAGTTGAGTGAATTGCAGCAGCGCGTCGATACGTGGATCAAGGAGTACGGCGTGCGTTATTTCAGCGAACTGACCAATATGGCGGTTCTTACGGAGGAGGTCGGGGAGTTGGCGCGCGTCATGGCGCGCAAGTACGGCGACCAGTCGTTCAAGGCCGGCGAGAAGGAGAATCTCGCCGACGAAATGGCCGACGTGCTGTGGGTGCTGGTTTGTCTGGCCAACCAGACGGGGGTAGATCTGACCCGGGCCGTCGAAGCGAATTTCGCCAAGAAGAGCGCCCGCGACGCGGAGCGTCATCGGAACAACCCGAAATTGTAGGTTTCGGGATACGGCGGCCGGTTTCGGCCGCTCCTTTCAGTCGGTCGGCGACTACCCTTTCGGGTGTCGCCGACCGATCGTTTATACCTTGCGCAGGACGATTTTGGCCGAATAGACGCGGTCGACGGCCTGCATGAATTCGCGGAAGGCTGCATACTCGCTTTGCGGGTAACGGCCCGAACGGCGCAGCAGGCGGATGCGGATGTGCAACCTGTCGCCGCTGCACAAGGCCTCGAATGCGACCTTTCCGAAGCGGTTTTCTATCGTTACGGATTTCGGAAGCGCTTCGACGACGTACCCCTCCGGCAGATGCAGCGTAAGCGAATCGGTATCGCAATACCCCTTGTCGATCCACAGGTCGTGCCTGCGTTCGGCCGTAAAGCGGCCCGGCCCCGAACGCAGCGGTGCTACGGGGACGAACAGGCGCGAGCCGGTCTTGTTGGCATAGCGCAGCGCGGTGATCGAGGCGCGGATGTGCATCTCGGGAAGCGGCTTGTCCAGCACCTCCTCGCAGCGCAGCGAATCGACCTGCGCCAGCGGCAGTTGGAACGACCTGCGCAGGAAATCGGCTTGCTTGTCGCGCGCCAGATCCAGTATCGGCCGTGTCCACTCGTATTGCCGCGCCCGACTGACGCTCGACAGCGAGAGGCTGGCATTGCCCGCCTCGTCGAGCCGGACGTCGATGCGCTGGCATTCGGTGTTGAGCGAGTCGGCGTAGGCGGGCAGCGTGACGACTTCGGCCTTGCCGTCGTGGCAGATCACGGCGTCGTGACCGGCGATCGACTGATGTACATAGCCGAAGGGAACGTCGGTGTTGGTGCATTCCAGCCACAGCGTGTCCCGCTGGCACGGCACGCCCAGAATGGCGTGGTTGGCGATGGCCGGTGTGGCGAAATCGCGCGGGATATGCTTGTTCTGCGTGTGGATGATGGTGTAGAACGACTCGATGTCGCAGGCGGCCAGCATCGCGTGCAGGTAGTTGGAGAGCGCCTTGCAGTCGCCGAATTTATTCGCATAGACCGTTGCGGCGTCCATCGGCTGCCAGCCCCCGATGCCCAACTGGATGCTCACGTAGCGGGTCGTGCGTCCCAGATAGCGGTAGAGCGCCTCGATTTTTCTCCGTTTGTCGGGGATCGTGTCGGTCAGGTCGTGTATTTCGGCCTGCAAGGCCGGAGGCAGCTGCCCGCGGCCTGCGAGCAGTCCGTCCATCCAGACGCCGAAACGGGGCCAGTCCTGCATATTCCCCTGCGTTTTGTCGTAGGTGAACTCCGACGGCGCGAAGTAGAGGATCGGCAGCCGTTCGCGGGCGGGCGGAATCAGCGGTTCGTCGAGCACGGCCGTGCGGGACGGGAATGTCCATTCGTAGTTGTCGCGGCCGCGATCCGTATGCCGCACGGGTTCGACAGGGAAGGGCGTGCATCGGCAGTTGAACGCATAGCCGGCAGGGGTCGACAGCCGGAAACGCGCCTTTTCCAGTGCTACACCGATGTCGGTCGACAGCGGGACGAAACGCAGCGTGCCGAACATGCCGTTCTTGTGCGCCGTCTCGTAACGGTAGCGGACGGTACATGGGAAGACCGATAACGGCGGTTCGAGCCAGTAGTAAGCCGCATCGTCGGCCAGATGCTGGGAATATTCGGTATAGTTCAGGTCGCCTTTGCCGAGTTTGCGGATCACGCGGCCGGAGGCGTCGCAGATCTCTGCGGAGAAGCTTTTCAGCGAACTGAACATGTCCACGTAGCAGACCAGGTCGGCATGTCTGGCTCCCCTGCGGTCCAGCAGCGTGACGACGATGTCGTGCCATGCCGTCGCCGAGGAGGGCGAATTGTATTGGAAATCGGTTTCGTAGAGCCGGACGACTGCCTGAGCGTTTTGCCGCAGCGAGTCGGCGAGCGTTGCGACGGAGTACTCCTGCGCCGTGCTGGCGGTCGTGCTGCCCAGTGTGAGCAGAAGACACGGTAATAAACGACTGCGCATGGGCTATGATTTTTTAAGAACGATCCGGCTGTTGCACATGTCCATGACGAATCCGTAGAATGCGCTCAGGTCGGTGTATTCGGTGGCGGGGAAGATGATGCGCGACAGGTCGAATTCGAACAGGCATTGCATCAGCGCTCCCTGTTGCTGCAACTGCATCGTGCAGGCGATGCCTTCGTTGCAGGCGGACAGGCGTTGCGATTTGGGCAGTTCCTCCACGGTGTAGCCTTCGGGCAGCATCAGCGAAACGATGATGCGGTAGCGGTATGGATACGAGAACTCCACGGGCAGCTGGCGCTTCTGACTGGTGAAGGGGTTCTTCTCGATGAAGGGGACGATCGTGGGACAGATATAGAGGAAGTCGCCGCCCGAATCGACCGGCTTGCGGAAGTTCAGCTTCATGCGTGCTTTGGCCGTATTGAGCCCATCGACCGTCAGCTCCGAGATCGTGATGCCGGCCCGCTGCTCGTATTCCTGTACGAACGTGTCGTGGTTTTCGCTGCGGCTGTAACGGCGGCTCAGGTCGTAGGCCGCCTGATTGGTTTCAGTGTCCGTTTCGGTGCATTCCAACTCCCCCTCTTCCGTCAGACGGGCCGTGATCTGCGACAGTACGACGCTCTGCGCCGGCGAGGAGAGGTTGATCCAGTTTTCGAAAGGATGTTCCAGACTGTAAAGCCTGGCGTGGTCGACGAGCAGCTGCGTGGGCAGGACGTTGACGTCCGAGTGGAGGTCGGTGGCATCGAGGTAGACCGTCTCCCCGCTTTTGAGCTTCGTCCGCAATACGAAGGTGCGGATGCGGTCGGTGGCGTGGGTCAGCGGAAGCCGTCCTGCGGAGCGGGGATTGAGCAGGATGATTTCCGGTTTGAATCCGGCGTCGCGCAGGGCGGCGGCGAGGATGAAGTTGATCGACCCGCTGTCGCCGCGTCCCTTGTCGACGGCCGCATGGGGCGAACTCTCGGGTGTCAGCCGGTAGGTTCCGTCCCATGCGATGCGGGACTGCACGAATTTGAGGATTTCGTGCAGCTGCCGGCGCTCGTCGTCGGCGTTTCGTGCCACGATGGCCGCCACTTCGTCCTTGAAGGGATTGCGGATGTCGGCGTAACGCCCGAACTCCGACCGGTCGAGCGATTCGTAGACGTCGGCCCACGTTCGGGTGAAGCTCTTGTAGAGGCTGCCGGGAATTTCGAGACCGTTGATCTCGAATTCGAGCCCTGCGCGGAAGTCGTCCAGATGCCAGACGTACGGCTCTTTGCGGAGCGAGGGCACCCGATCGATGTTGCAGATGTATTTGGTATTGGTATAGCTGAATCCGGAGAAGCCGGCCGCACCGCCGTTTTCCAGCTCCTTTTTGACCGGCAGCGTCAGATACCCCCGCGTGTGGATATGGTGGGTGAAATATTCGGGGATCGAGATCTGCGCCGTGCTGCGTACGACCGGTATTGCGTGCTGGACGTCGACGTCCGGAATCTGCCCGATGAAGTCCGACGTGAGCAGGTAGCGGTATTCGATCACCGTTCCGGCCCTGACTTCGGGGATCGAGAATTTCAGCCGTTTCGTGTGTTCGTCGAGCACCTCCTCGAAGATATTCTGCCGTTTGAGCTGCGTCTTGACCGTTTTGCCGTCCACGAGATTGTAGGCTGCGGCGTCGATGCGGGAGACGACCTCTTTCGACAGCTGGTAGTTGCCGAAGTCGATCGCCACGTCGCCCCACTTCACGCCTTCGTCCTTGAATACCTTGATCTTGACCGTACGATAACACAGCAGCTGGATCGAATTGCCGAAGGAGTAGTGGATGTCCGTATCGTCGTAGATGAAGACGGCCGGGGCATCGGGTTCGGGTTCGTAGAGGGTCATGCGGAGTTCGTCGGGCGTGATTTTTCCGTACTTGAAACTGTACTCCTGCGCCGCGGTGTTCACGCAGAGGCAGATGAAAACTGCCAGAAACGGGTAGGTTTTCATGGTTGAGGGTTTTAGGTTCGAGTAAAGTTAGAAACTAAAACCCGAAAATGCAACAAAAAGGCCGATTTTTATCGTTTCCTTCGGATGTTTATTTCACCCGTATCAGATTCAGGCCGTCGCGCAGCGGCACGATCACGTTCTCCACGCGCGGGTCGTCGGCCACCGTGCGGTTGAATTCGAGGATGCGCTGCGTGTGCAGGTCGTTGTGTGCGACGGGCGCTACCACCTTGCCCGACCAGAGGATGTTGTCCGCCAGCAGGAAAGCGCCGCTTTCCACGAGCGGCCGCCCCGTGTCGTCGCCCATGAGCATCCGGTAGTAGGCGGGATATTCGCGTTTGTCGCCGTCGATGAAGACCAGATCGAACGGACCGCCCAGTGTCGGGGCGATGTCGAGCGCCGAACCGATGTGGAGCCGGATCTTCCCGCCGCAGGGCGAGCGGTCGAAGAAACGCTGCGCCAGCTCTTCCAGTTCGTCGTCCACCTCGATCGTGTCGAGCGTGGCCCCCTCGCCGAGTCCGGCGGCCATCGAGAGCGCCGAGTAACCCGTGAAAGTACCGATTTCGAGGATGCTGCGCGGACGGAGCATCCGCACGAACATTTCGAGCAGTTTTCCCTGGATGTGTCCCGAGAGCATCCGCGGCTGGATCGTCTGCATGTGAGTCTCGTGATCGAGCGCCCGCAGCAGTTCCGATTCGGGTGTGGAGAGGCTGTCGACGTATTTTTCGAGTGCGTCCATCATCTGTAAACGAGTAGCGAAGGCGAGGCGAGCACTTCGTTGGCGACCTCCAACAGCTCCCCGGCCTGCAAGTCGCTGATTTTGCGGTAGACCTCCTCCATCGTGTCCACCTCGCTGTGTACCAGATAGCTCTTGCCGGCACCGAGCATGTAGCCCTCGTTGCTCTCCATCGAGATTGCCAGCTGTGCGACGAACTGTTTCTTGGCCAGCGCCAGCCGCCGTGTCGAAAGCCGCCGGGTGCGCAGGGAGTCGATCTGCCCCCGCACCAGTTCTAGGCAGCGGTCGCAGTTGTCGTGGTCGGAGCTGAAGTAGATCGCCACGATGCCGGCGTCGCCGTAGGGCGTGTAACTGCCTTCGATGCTGTACGACAGTCCGTGTTTCTCGCGCACGGTGACGTTGAGCATCGAGTTGGCGCTCGGGCCGCCCAGCATGTTGACGAGCAGCGCCAGCGGCAGCCGCTTCGGGTCGAGGATGCCGTAAGCCCGTGCTCCGACGATGCAGTGCGACTGGTGCGTGTGCCGCGCGATGCTTCGTTCGAAGG
>JABLTQ010017128.1_pt1 | contig 23611 bp, 22 predicted proteins | sample 7160101 | NCBI WGS metagenome assembly JABLTQ01 (sample SAMN14651228, study PRJNA627086) | human gut metagenome | isolation source: feces | host: Homo sapiens
GACACGGCCTCGGTCTCTTCCTTGAGCACGGTCAGCGCCCGCAGCAGGGCCTTGCCGGGCTGCTCATGCAGGTAGCGGCCCAGGGGATAGTAGCGATATTTCACCGCAAACCGCAGCCCGGCAGGGAAGCCTACGGCACTTTCCACTGTCAGGTTGGGGTCGATGTTCATGAACAGCATGGTGCCCTCCTGCAGGGCGTTGCCGTTGAGAATGTGGTAGCTGAGCCGCTCGTCTGAGAGGGAAAAATCGGTGATGCAGCAGGCAAATTCACCGGGGTCCAGCCGCAGGGCCCTGGCCTCCACGGGCAACTCGAACACAGCCGACACTTCGTGGGTCAGCTCGTCGTAGGAGTCGGGGGCAACGGTCAGGCACTCGTGGGGCGAAAAACCGGAGCCGGAGTCGTAGAACAGCTGGGGCAGAAGCAGAGCACCCTGTTCGGTGTCGGCACCCTGCGAGGCCAGCACGGCCTCATATTTCAGCACCTGCTGCTCCAGCTCCAGGCACCGCTGTGCCAGCCGGGAAACGCCTTCGTCCGACAGCCGGAGCTGCTGTTCCAGTTCGGCCACGCGGCTGCCTGCCGCGTCCAGGGTCTGGGGGGCATCGTTGTTCATAACCGGATTCTCCTCTTGTTTTATAGGATACGGCTGCACCGCAGCAGCCGGGGAAATCAATGCTGCGAAAGCGCGGGGGTACGCCGCTGGGCCTGCCGCCGTGCGGCTGAGGCTTTGACGATCCAGCTGCGCCGCAGGTTCAGCAGGGCGCACACCAGCCCGATGGAGGCAAACGCGATCACGTTCTGCAGCAGCATACCCCGCAGCGGGTGGTCTGTAAAGTGAGCTGCGAACAGATACCACGGAATGGCGATGAGCTCCACCGTGTGGATGCAGAAGATGTTCAGCGAGTTGCGGCCGATGGCCTGCAGGCCCTGTGCGATGGGGCCGGTGAAGCGGTTGAGCCGCATGAACAGGCGGATGAACAAAAAGCCGGTGGCGGCATCCAGCAGGATGCTCAGCGGGCCCAGGGTCCACTCGCCCATGGAAATGCAGTCGGTGCTCTGGGCAAGCAGAGCTCCCACAGCGGTCAGAGCTGTGCCGCCCAGCAGGATGTACAGGGTGCGGCGGGGCAGAGGCTTGTCCAGCCAGCGGTTCTTCTTGGCCAGATAGCCGATGTAAAGGTAGGGCACGATCACGGCCCCCTGCGAAAGGCTGAAGGGCAGCTCCCACACCAGTGTGGTGCCCCAGCCCAGCAGCATGATGCCGAGCACAGCCCAGTGTGTGTATTTCTCCGGGAAGATATTCAGGATGGCGTCCAGCAGCACCCAGCCGATCAGCAGCGAGAGCAGATACCACATGGGGCCGGTGGAAAAGAACTGCTGCCCGGCATAAGTAGTGGTGTGGGGCAGCCCCAGCAGAAAGCCGCCGGCCACCTTGAGGGTCTCGGTGACGCTGCTGGGGAAGTAATGGAACGCCATGTAGTGGCACAGCAGATGCAAGAGCGAAGTGCACACCGCCGTGATGCAGTAGGGCTTGAGCAGCGCTCTGAGCTGCTGCTGGATGCACTTGCCGATGGAGCGCTTGCGGAAACCGTAGCCGCTGGCAATGAAAAAGGCCGCCATCAGGGCCTCACGATAGATAAAAGGGAAAAACGCCGTGAGCGACAGCCCGCCGGAGATCTGCATGGGGTAGAGTTCGGCGGTGTGGGCCAGCACGATGGTGATCATGCCCACGCCCTTGAGCATGTCGAACATGCCGATGGAGTTGACGGTGCTGGGTCTGGTGCCTTCCATGAAAAGGGTCCTTCCTTGCGCCGTCCGGAAACATGTGACCAACAGGCGCATACAGTAAAAAATGATCCATTTATAAGGATATAAGGCTAGTATAATGCTTTTTGTGCACACTGTCAATTTTGAATTGCCCACTGCCGGGTGGCAATTGTTGTCTTTACCGATAAAAAAGCCCGGCAGAAGGGCCGAATTTCTGGGCAGACGGCACAGGCTGCCGGATGGAAAAAACAAGATGTGCAAGATTTAATTGCCAAAAATGGAAATTAAATCTTGCAAAAGTATTGCATTGCCAATGGCGGTATTGTATACTGAACACAATCGAAAAAGCGGCCCGGCCCCGGGTGGGCCCGGCTGCAGGAATGTAAAAAACAGTGACGTGGAGGCTAACATGGTTCATTCGCTGTATCAGTCTCTGAACAATCTGGAAACGATCTACGCAGACCGGATTGGTATCCGCTATTATGATGAGGCCAAGGGCGGCGTGGTGGAGGTGCCCTTCCGGCAGTACGCTGCAGACCTGCGGCGGTTCGTGGCATTTTTACGCAGTCGCACCCCGAACCCCCTGGGACAGCGAGTGGCCATCCTGGCCCGCAACAGCTACCACTATGTGATGTGTATGTACGGCGCAGTGCTGGCCGGAGCTGTGGCAGTGCCCCTGAACACCGGCAAGAACTGGGACGAGATCCGCTACGAGCTGGATCTGGTGGAGCCGGTGTGCGTGCTCCATGACGGCGAGTACATGAGCCGGGAGCCGGCCCTGGGCCAGGCGTACGGGGATCGTCTGGTGCCCATGGATGCCTTTACCGCCTTTGAGCCTGCCATGGACATCACCGAGGTGCCGGACCTCAATGCAATGGCCTTTATCATGTTCACCTCCGGCACCACCGGCCGCAGCAAGGGCGTTATGCTGTCCCAGAAGAACCTGTTCACCGCCATGCCTGCCTTCCTGACCCCCTTTGAGGACGTGCGGAGCCAGACCGGCTGGAACACCGACGCGTTCAGCTCTCTGTCCTGCCTGCCCATGTTCCACATTTCGGCCATGACCAGCCTGGTGTCCTGGAGCATCACCGGCCACTGCGTGAACCTGTGCAACGACCTGAAATATTTCTACCGGGACCTGGGGGCCATGCGGAGCGACGTGATGGCGGTGGTGCCGGTGCTGCTGAAGAGCATTTATCATGATGTGATGAAGGGCAAACGGGAGCGTCTGAACGGCCTGCGTATGCTGACCTGCGGCGCAGCGATGTTCGACCCTGCCATGCTCCAGGACCTGATGGACCGGGGCTTCTTCATCGCCCAGATGTACGGCCTTACCGAGACCTGCGGTGACGGTGCCTGGAACTCCTCCCAGGAGGAAAAGTACCTGACCAGCGTGGGCCATGTGGACGACAGCTGCCAGTACAAGCTGGAGGATGGGGAACTGTGCATGCGTGGTGACCCGGTGATGCTGGGCTACTACAAGGACCCAGAGGCCACCGCCGAGGTGCTGGACGCCGAGGGCTGGTTCCACACCGGCGACATTGCCCGGGTGGAGCCGGACGGCTATATGTACCTGACCGGCCGCAAAAAGAACGTGATCATCCTGGGCAGCGGCGAGAATGTGAGCCCCGAGGAGCTGGAAAAGCTGCTGGCTTCCTGCGCTGCCATCCGGGAGTGCAGGGTCTGCGAGCGGAACCAGCGCATCTGCGCCGTGGTCTGCTGCGAGGCGGACCAGCAGGACGCTGTGCGGGACTTTGTTACCAAGGTGAACCGCACCCTGCCCCTGTACAAGCACATGGTGGTGGAGTTCTCGGCCCAGCCCCTGCCCCGCAACGCTGCTGGCAAGCTGCTGCGGTCCTAAATCTTAGCGGAAAAAGCCGGTCTCATGGTGGGAAAGTTCCCACAAGGCGTTATGGCCGTGAGACTGGCTCTTTTGAAGAATAGAGAGGGAAACGATAATGGAACTACATAAACCGAAAAATCTGTATGAGCTGCTGACGCTGAACATGGAGCAGCGATTTGCGAACCGGGTGGCCTTCCGCTGGTACGACGCCGACCAGGATGTGGTGGTGGAAAAGCACTTCGGGGAGTATGCGCAGGACATCCGCCGCGCGGTGAACTACTACCTGAGCACCATCCCGGACATTCAGGGCAAGCGGGTGTGCGTGTGGAGCAACAACAGCTACCACTACGCCGTGAACTGCTACGGTGTCATGATGGCGGGCGGCGTCATCGTGCCCATGAACCAGCGCAAGAGCTGGGATGAGCTGCACCGGGAGCTGGAGCTGGTGGAGCCTTCCGCCATCCTGACCGACGGCGATGACTACGGCTGCAACGAGGAGATGCAGGCGGCTTACGGCAGCCTGCTGCGCCCCATGGATGCCTACAAGGCTTACGAGCCTGCAGAGCTTGTGAACCGCATCCAGCCCGAGGAGCTGATGGTGCTGATGTTCACCTCCGGCACCACGGGCCGCAGCAAGGGCGTCATGCTCTGCGAGCGGAACTTCTTTGCGGTGATGCCCCACCATGTACGGGTGGGGCAGCGATTCTGCCAGCTGAAAAATGACCCGGACCTGCTGGTCAGCCACATGACCCTGCTGCCCATGTTCCACCTGGGTGCCTTTGGCTGCCTGTTCACCTGGGCCTGGATGGGCTGGGCCCAGAACCTGGGCAGCCTGCGGTCCTTCTACAAGGACCTGAAGCGGATGCCCAGCCAGGCCATGGCCGCCGTGCCGGTGCTGGTGCAGTCCATCCACCACGACCTGATGACCGGCAAGCAGGACAAGCTGGGGGATCTGTGGGCTCTGAACTGTATGTCTGCGATGTTTGACCCCCAGACCCTGATGGACCTCCACGACCACGGCATGGTGATCTCCCAGCTCTACGGCAGCACCGAGACCACCGGCGGCGGCCTCATCAACTTTGCGGAGGATGCCAAGCACATCGGCTCCATCGGCAAGGACGACGGCCACTGCGAGATCAAGCTGGACAACGGCGAGCTGTGTATGCGGGGCGGCGATGTGATGCTGGGCTACTATAAGGATCCGGAGGGCACCGCTGAGGTGGTGGACGCCGAAGGCTGGTTCCACACCGGAGACCTGGCCCGGGTAGACGAGGATGGCTACTACTTCCTCACCGGACGCAAAAAGAACGTGATCATCCTGGGCAGCGGCGAGAACGTCAGCCCCGAGGAGCTGGAGGGCCTGCTGGAAAAATGCCCTGCTGTGAAGGAATGCCTGGTGAAGGAAAAGGGCAAGAAGATCTGCGCTGTGGTCTGCTGCGAGGAAGCCGACCAGCAGACGGTGCGGGACTTTATCACCGAAACCAACCGCACCCTGCCCCTGTACAAGCGTATGAGCGCAGTGGAATTCTCCGCCCAGCCCTTGCCCCGCAACGCCATGGGCAAGCTGATGCGCTGAGGCCTGCAGCCCTGATTTTGCGGTTTGTGCCGCATACTCTGCAAAAAAACTGGGCAAACCCATAGGGGTTGTGCTATACTGAGGGCAGAACCGTGCTGATCCTGATCGGCACACCCAAAATCCGTCACGGAAAGGAAGAACATTTCTTATGGAACGAGCAGAAATCATGTCCCAGATCCTGGCCATCCTGGAGGATGTGGCAGAGATCGCGCCGGAGGATGTCAACGAGAACAGCGTCCTGATGGACGACCTGGATCTGTCCTCGATGGAGATCCTGACCATCGTGGCTGACCTGGAAGAGACCTTTGGCCTGCGCATCCCGGAAAAGGAACTGCGCAACTTTGTCACCATCAGTGACCTGGCCGATTATCTGGTAGCCAATGCCGGGTGAGCCGATGGAAGCAGCACAGCGTTCGGCGGAGTATGTCTTTCAAGGCATCATGTACTATTTCCGCCGGGAAAAAGTGTGCCCCCGGTATCAGTTCACCCTGAAGGACCCGGTGGATCCGGCCCTGCTGCAACAAGCGCTGGATGCCGCGCTGGAAGCTGCCCCCTATTACCGGGTGCGGCTGGTGTGGGAGAAGCGCCGGGCCTTTCTGGAACCGAACTCGGAGCCCTGCCTTGTCTACCCGGACAGCGTGATGCGGGAGATGCCGGAGCAGACGAACGGCTACTTCTTTGCCGTGCACTGTGCACAGAACGTCGTGTACTTTGACTGGTTCCACTTCATCGCGGACGGCCACGGGGTATCGCCCTTCCTCACCCGCATCCTGGAGCTGTACTGTAACCTGCGCTACGGTACCGCCTTTGCAAACCCGCCCATCCCCTGCAGCCCGGCCTACGACATCGCAAAGCTGGTGGAGCAGTACCCGCTGCAGGTCATGGACGAGACTACGATGCAGCGGGAGGTGGTGGAGACCTGCGAGGAGCCCATGTACCGCATCCGAATCCGGTTCGCCAAAAAGGATCTGGTGGCCAAAGGTGTGCAGAACGGCGTCAAGCCCTTCTGCGCCCTCATGGGCCTGCTGTGCATCGCGCTGGGAGAGTATCTGGGCAAGGACACCATCCAGTATTCTTACTCTGCCGACACGCGGGACGCCATGGGTGCCCCCAACGCACGGTACAACTGCGTGTGTTCCTTCCAGGACGGAGTGACCCTGCACGAGGGCGTCCGGCTGGAAGAGCTCGTGCAGAAGATGGACAGTGCCGTGAAGGACAGCCTGACGGCGGAGCGCAAGCGCCGCAAGATGGCTGACCAGATGGGCTGGGTCTACAAGGTGGACCAGCAAAAGGCAGCCCTGCGGATCAAGCAGCGTGTGTTCCAGATGGGCGAGTACATCAGCGGCATCCCGGCAGATTTCTGGTTCAGCTATCTGGGCAATCCCCTCATGCCGGCAACGCCGGAGCTGGAGCAGTACACCACCGATTTTGGGGTGTGGGTGCCGCCGGAGGGCGGCTCCCTGTGCGTGGAAGCCTCCACCCTCAACGGGGTGATCACCCTTTGCATCGAGAACAAGGTGCCGAAGGCCGGCCTGCCCGGCATCCTGCGCCGTGTGCTGGAAGCCGAGGGCATCCCGGTGCTGGAAGCCCAGGCACTGGACGAAGTATAAACAAAAGGCAAAAGCAGCCTTACCGGAACCATTCCGGCAAGGCTGCTTTTTTGCGTCTTATTCGGTCCGGGCCGGGCGGGTGGTCACCTCGCCGCAGCGTAATGCCTGCGGGCGGCCGTTCTCCCGCTGGACCACCAGCCGCCCTTCCTCGTCGATGGCAAGGGCCTTTGCGGCGTAGGTCTCGGTGCCGGTGCACACGGTGACCCAGTGTCCAGGCACAAAGCAGCGGGCGCGGTACTCGTCCAGACAGTCAAAGGCGGGGCAGAGGGCCAGCAGCTGCCGGGCGATGGCCCCGGCCAGCGCGGCCCGGCTCACGGGGGCGGGGCCGCCCGGGTACAGGCTGCCGGCCTTTTCGGCCAGCTCCGGGGGCCAGTCGGCGGCGGTGGCGGTCAGGTTCAGGCCGATGCCCACCACCAGCCACTCCAGCCGCCCGCTCTCCAGGTCGGTGCCGGCCTCGGTGAGGATGCCGCACACCTTTTTGCCCTGATAATACAGGTCGTTGACCCACTTGATGCCCAGTTCCAGCCCGCACAGCTCCTGTACCGCCCGGCACACCGCCACGGCGGCCCCGATGGTGGCCGTCTGGGCGCTGGCCGCCGGGACCGCCGGGCGCAGCAGTACCGAGAGGTACACGCCCTTCCCGGCCGGGCTTTCAAATACACGGCCCAACCGTCCCCGGCCTGCGCTCTGGTGGGCTGTGAGCACCAGCGTGCCGTGGGGTGCACCGTCCAGCGCCAGCAGCTTGGCCGTCCGGTTGGAGCTTTCCAGCGTGTCGTACACCTGCACCGGGGCGGGGTAGGGGCCCACGGCCTCGGCACAGAAGGGGTCGCCGCCCAGCAGCCGATACCCCCGGCGGGAGACGGCTTCCAGTGCGTAACCCTGCGCGATGAGGGCGGCAGCCGCCTTGTGGACGGCGGCGCGGCTCACGCCCAGCTGTCCGGCCAGCTGCTGGCCGGAGATATAGGCACCCCCGGCGGCACTCAGTGCCTGCAGAAGGGCCTGACGGGTGGTAGAAGGCATGGCGGTAAGGCTCCTTTCGTGCTATACTATAACCACATTGTAGCATGGAACAGGCAAAACACAATGTTTTTGAAAAAAATCTGCGGTTTGTGCAGGGAATGCGGCGGCTGTCTCGTTTGAATCAACAGAAGGGCCGTGCAGAGCACCGCCCTCCACAGCCGGAAAGGAGGATGAGCAGGTCGTTGACAACACTGGAATTCAGCGCGATGGTGCAACAATATCAGTCTCTGGTCTACACGGTCTGTCATCAGCTGGTGCCGGACGTGGGGGATGCGCAGGATCTGACCCAGGAGACCTTTCTGGCGGCATGGCGGGCCATCGACCGCTGTCCGCCCGGCTTTGAAAAGCAATGGCTGGCCCGCATTGCGGCCAACAAAGCCAAGGATTACTTACGCAGCGCATGGGTGCGCCGGGTGAACACGCCGGGCGACGAGGTGCTGGCGCTGGAGGGGGCACCGCCCGGCCTGGAGCCGGAACAGCAGGTGCTGGACACGCTGGGAGCGGAAGAACTCACCCGCATGATCCTGGACCTGCGGGAGCCCTACAAGACACCCTGTCGTCTGGTGCTGCTGGAACAGCACACCATGGCCGAGGCGGCACGTCTGTGCGGCCGCCCGGAAAAAACCGTGAACGCGCAGATCTACCGGGCCAAAAAGATGCTGGTACAGCAGATCCGGGAACAACAGGAAGGGAGGAGCGTACATGGAACTGTTTGATCAGAACGGATGCCTGACCGAGGAAGGGCTGCACGCCGTCATCGGCGGGCAGCTGGACGAGCTGGGCAGGCTGGAAGCCGCCGAACACCTGTCCTACTGCGACGAGTGCATGGACCGGTACACAGCCCTGCTCACCGCCGATGTATTGGAAGAGCCGCCGCGCTCCGCCCGCGGGGCGGTGATGGGCACCATCTGGGTGCGGCTGATGCAGAACACCTGGGGCCGGGCCGCCGTAGCCGCTGTGGCGGCGGTGCTGGCGCTGACCATGTGGCGCACCGGCACCCTGGAACAGATCCTGTCCACCGGCGAAACGGTGCGCAGCTGGCTGCCCGAAACCACCCAGACCACGGAGCCGGAACAGCTGGGCAGGCCCGTGCAGGACGACGAACGCACCCCCACCCAGCCGGAACAGCTGGGCCAGCCGGTGCAGGATAAAGAGCCTGCGCCCACCTTGTCCCAGAAGCTGACCGGCACGCTGGACAGCCTGCTGTTCGGCAAAAATGAATCTGCGGCAGAGCCTGACGCTGCCGTTTCCAACCAGAAGAAATGAGGGAATATTTATGAAGAAAAATGGCATTCTGACCTTCCTCTTTGCCTTTGTCCCGGGTGCGGGCCAGATGTATCAGGGGTACATGAAACGAGGACTCTCGCTCATCACGCTGTTCTTCCTGTGCATAATGGCTGGTATGCTGCTGCTGGAACAGCTGGTTCTGACGGCGCTCATCGTGTGGATGTACAGCTTTTTTGACACCTTCAACCTGCGGGCACAGTTCATTGCCGGGACGGCCCCTGCGGACGACTATCTGGTGCACTTCAACACGAAGGACGCGCGCCTGACCCTGTTCTTCCGCGACAGCCACAAGCTGGTGGGCTGGGCCCTCATTGCACTGGGCGCAATGGTGGCTTACCAGAACATCATCATGCGGGTGCTGGGCGATGTGATGTGGCGCTGGGGCCAGAACAATGCCTTCTTCCGGGCCGTGTACCTGATGCTGGAGCAGCTGCCGGAAGTGGTGGTGTGCGTGGCACTCATCGTGTGCGGCGTGTGGCTGGTGCGCGGCCCCAAGGGCAAAAAGGTGCACCGCAAAAAGGCAGAGGAACCGGAGGACGAGGACTTCCGCGAGTACACCGCAGCCGAAGCCGATGCACCGGAAGCCCCGGAGGAAACCGCAGACTTTGCCATGCCGAAGCTCAGCGCTCTGCTGGGCGACCCGGTGACCCCGGAGGACCCCGAAGAGCCGGAACAGCCGGAGAATGCGGAGGGCGACGATGGACGAACTGAATAAGACGGCAGCGACGGAGCCGGAAACCCGGCCGGAAGCTGCAAAGCTGCAGGACGCCCCCCGCCGCCGGGTGGGCAGCCTGACGCTGGGCGCCTGCCTGATCGCAGCGGGCATCTTCTTCCTGTGTTATTACTTTGTGCCGGGCTTTGACTGGCAGCTGGTGGTGCGCATCGCCCCGGCGGCAGCCCTGGTGCTGCTGGGATGTGAGGTGCTGTTCTTCGCCGCCCGGCCGGGCCGCTGGAAGTATGATTTTGTCTCGGTGCTGGTCTGTCTGGGGCTCATCGCAGTTTGTATGTGCCTGAGCTTTCTGCCCATGGTGTGGAGCGAGATCGACCCTGCCCGCGGACAGAACGAGATGAAGCTGAGCAAGGCGTACACCACACAGGTGTATGAGGCCCTCCGGAAGGAAAACCCGGACCTCCGCCTGCGGGATGTGTACACCGACCTGTATCTTTACGCCAACAGCGTGGATGACCTGCAGGAGCTGCAGCCAAGTGACGGGCACCTGAGCCTGACCGTGATGCTGTATGGCCCCTACGACAGCACCGGAGCCTTTGCGCAGGACTGCCGCAGCGTGGCCGGTACGGTGCGGGCTGGCACCCTGCAGCCGGATGAACTGCGCATCGTGTGGTCGCCGGACAACGACCCGGGCCAGAGCCTGGATTCCGGTACCCTGCAGCGTGTGGAACAGTACACGCTGGAACTGGACGGCACGGTGCAGCTGGACTGGACCGCGGATGAGATGGAACGGCAGGTCGAAGTGCAGTATCTGCTGGACGAAGAAAATGAGCCGGAAGAGGACACTGCGCCCGGCGAAGAGGCCGAGCCAGAGGCGGCTGTATAAAAACTGAAAAAGCGCCCGCTGCGGAGTTTTCCACAGCGGGCGCTTTACTTGTTGAAAAAGAGCTTACAGCTTCTTGCCGGTGAGCAGCTCGTAGGCCTCCAGATACTTGGCGATGGTCTTGTCGATCACGTCCTGGGGCAGGTCGTAGTTGCTGTCCGGATGGGCCTTCAGCCAGTCGCGGACAAACTGCTTATCAAACGAAGGCTGGCCGTGGCCCGGCTCATAGCCCTCCAGCGGCCAGAAGCGGGAGGAATCCGGGGTGAGCATCTCATCGCCCAGCACCACGTTGCCATCCTCATCCAGACCAAACTCGAACTTGGTGTCGGCGATGATGATGCCGCGGGTCAGGGCGTACTCGGCGCACTTCTTGTACAGAGCGATGGTGTAGTCCCGCAGCTTGGTGGCGTACTCTTCGCCGTGGCCGGGGAACTGCTTTTCCAGCACCTCAATGCTGCGCTCGTAGGAGATGTTCTCGTCGTGGTCGCCGATCTCGGCCTTGGTGGAGGGGGTGTAGATGGGCTCCGGCAGCTTCTGGGACTCCTGCAGGCCCTCGGGCAGCTGGATGCCGCACACCTTGCCGGTCTTTTGGTAGCTGGCCCAGCCGCTGCCGGTGATGTAGCCGCGCACGATGCACTCGATGGGCAGCATGGTCAGCTTGCGGCACAGCATGCTGTTGCCGTCGAACTGGGGCTGCCGGAAGAACTCCGGCATATCCTTCACGTCCACGCTCAGCATATGGTTGGGCAGCAGATCCTTGGTGTAGTCGAACCAGAACTTGCTCATCTGGGTGAGCACGGTGCCCTTTTTGGTCACCTTGTTTTTCAGGATGACATCAAACGCAGAAATGCGGTCGGTGGCAACCATGATCAGGCTGTTGCCATTGTCGTAAATTTCACGGACTTTGCCTTCTTTGATGGGCTTGAATGCAGTCATAGTCAAACACTCCATTTCCCTTTTTCCGGCCGCCGGGCGCGGCACATCCTTACAGCACTATTGTACCATGCCCGCTGCCGGTTTGAAAGAAACAGATGGGAGAGATTTGCCCCGCGTTTTGCAAATTTCTCGTGAAAAATGTGCAAAAATCATCGGATGAATTCGTCGTTTTGACGATAAAAGTCGTACTTTCGGCGCGAATGAGACAAAAAACGACCCACTTTTTTGTGGAATACGCAGATGGACACAGCCCGGCGGATAGGGTATGCTGAAAGGCGGCAGCTTTGCTGTACAGAAAGGAAAATTCTGCTTATGATACCTCAGATCATTGCGCACCGTGGCGCATCCTATCTGGCACCGGAAAACACGCTGGCGGCTTTCCGCAAGGCCATGGAGATCGGGGCCGACGGTGTGGAAATGGACGTACAAAAGACGCTGGACGGCGGCCTTGTGATCCACCACGACTATATCATTGACCTGCACACCGATATTTCCGGCCGTATCTACGATATGACCGAGGGCGAACTGAAAGACCTGGACTTCGGCAGCTGGAAGGACGTTGCCTATAAAGATGAGAAGATCGCCACCCTAGCCGAGGCACTGGCCCTGTGCAGGAGCATGGAGGGCTGCACCGTGCAGCTGGAGCTGAAATCCACCATGGACAACGACCCGGCTTTTGTGTCCGGTGTGGTGGATGCCATCCGCGCGGCAGACATCGCCGACCGACTGGTACTTATTTCGTTCAACCACGACCTGCTGCGGCAGGCCAAGGCGCTGATGCCGGAACTGCGGGTGGGCGTGCTGCTGTACGGCGCATTCGAGAGCATGGTGCTGCCGCCGCCGGTCATCTGGAAGGACCTGGGCCTGGTGAACGGCATGGAGGATGAGGAAGCGGCGCTGGACGAAGAGCTGGCCGCCCTGCCGGTGGATGCGGGCATGGACCCGGATGAGGAAAACGGCTGGATGACCCGCTGGGTGAACGACAAGGTGAGCATGCTGCGGGCAAACTTCCCCGGGGAGAGCCTGCAGGCGGTGGCAAAGCATCTGGCCGACCAGCACAACCCGGTGGCCTATGTCAAAAGCCTGGACTTTGCACCGGAGTACGTCAGCTGCGAATACCACACCGCCTACAGCAACCCGGACTTTATCCCAAAGCTCCAGGCCATGGGCATCAAGGTGGCCCTGTGGACCGTGGACACGGAAAAGGCTGTCCGGAGCCTGCTGCCCCTGGGGCCGGACTGCCTTGTGACCAACCGCCCTGACCGCGTGCGGGAATGGGTGGAAGAAAATCAGTGACACAGAGATCGGAAAGGCTTCTCCTTTGGGAGAAGTCTTTTTTGCTGCCCTTGACAAACAGGGACAGTGGGATTACAATAGTCTCATATCGAACAGTTTTATAGAAAACAGTTTGAGCAAAAAACAATTCAAAAGGAACCGATCGTATGTGTGACGAAAAACAGAACGAATGCAGAGACCACGGGGATCCGCCCTGGGAGGGGCCGCAGGTCATCCCGGCCCAGATCCGCCGGGTGGACAACCTGATCTTCCGCAAGATCAACCAGTTTGCCCGCGCCAACGGTGTGGAGCAGGCCACCCCGATGCACGGCTGGATCATCGAGTATCTTTACCGGCACCGGGAGGAGCAGGTGTTCCAGCGGGACATTGAGCGGGAGTTTTCCATTACCCGCTCCACCGTGACCAACATCCTGCAGCTGATGGAGCGCAAGGGCTACATCCAGCGCCAGAGCGTGCCGCAGGACGCCCGGCTGAAACAGCTGGTGCTGACGGAAGAGGGCGTCCGCTTCCATGAAAACACCATCCTCTCCTTCCACCAGACGGACGACTATGTGGCCAATCTGCTGACGGAAGAGGAAAACGCCGAGCTGCTCCGGCTGCTGAACAAGCTGCGGGACGCGCTGAAGTAAACCATTTGAAATGGCCGCCGCATGCGCTCTGGCCATATTCAGCGGAAGAATTATTTTGCTTTGCATTTGCGTGGAAAGCTCCCGGTTGGCCCGCCCAAGTATAACGCAAGAGTGTTCGACTCTTGTCAAAACGCCGAAAAGATGTTTGTGAAAATGTTAATTATGAACAATTTCCGAAAGTTTTGCAAACATCTTGACATTAAATCTGTTTTGTATAGAATTGTTTTGTACCAAACAAATAAAATTAACAGGAGGTAACTCAGATGATCAAAAAGCTCGTGTCACATCTGGGCGAGTACAAACGCGCCGCAGTCCTGACACCGCTCTTTGCAGCCCTGGAAGCCGTGATGGATGTGCTGCTGCCCACCATCATGGCCTTTATCATTGACCTGGGCATTGAAAAGGGCGATATGCACGCCATCGTCAAGTATGGTCTGCTCACCTTTCTTGTGGCAGCCATTGCGCTGCTGCTGGGCGTTCTGGCCGGTAAATATGCCGCCGAGGCATCCACCGGCTTTGCCGGCAATCTGCGCGATGCCATGTATGAGAACATCCAGCACTATTCCTTCTCCAACATCGACAAGTTCTCCACGGCGGGCCTTGTCACCCGTATGACCACCGATGTGACCAACGTGCAGAATGCGTTCCAGATGATCGAGCGCATGTGCGTGCGTGCCCCGGTGCATCTGGTGTTCGCACTGTTCATGGCTGTGGTCATCGGCGGCCCGTTGTCGCTGGTGTTCGTGGTGGCGGTAGTCTTTCTGGTGGTGGTGCTGGCCAGCATCATGATCCCCACCTTCCACATCTTTGACCGCGTGTTCAAGAACTACGACAACCTGAACGCCTCGGTGCAGGAGAATGTGTCCGCCATCCGCGTGGTCAAGAGCTTTGTGCGCGAGGGCTTTGAGAACGAGAAGTACACCAAGGCCTGCGAGAGCCTGTACAACCAGTTCGTCAAGGCCGAGAGCCGCCTGAGCTTCAACAACCCTGCCATGCTCACCGCCGTTTACGGCTGCAACATCGCCCTGAGCTGGCTGGGTGCCAAATATGTGCTGCATGGTGCCATCACCACCGGTCAGCTGAACGCCCTGTTCGGGTACATCATGAACATCCTCATGGCCCTGATGATGCTGAGCATGGCCTTTGTCATGATCTCCATGTCGGCCGCTTCCGCCAAGCGTATCGTGGAAGTGCTGGATGAGACCACTGACCTGCCCCCGGCCAAGCAGCCGGTGCAGCAGGTGAAGGACGGCAGCATCGAGTTCGACCATGTTTCCTTTCAATATAAGCATGGTTCGGGCCGTCCGGTGCTGAACGATATCACCTTTTCCATCAAGCCCGGCGAGACGCTGGGCATCATCGGCGGCACCGGCAGTGCAAAGTCCAGCCTGGTGCAGCTGATCCCCCGCCTGTACGATGCCGAAAGCGGTACCGTGCGGGTGGGCGGCGTGGATGTGCGGGATTACAACCTGGACGTCCTGCGCCACGAAGTGTCCATGGTGCTGCAGAAGAACGTGCTGTTCAGCGGCACCATCCTCGACAACCTGCGCTGGGGCGACGCGAACGCCAGCGAGGAAGAGTGCATCCGCATGGCAAAGCTGGCCTGTGCGGATGAGTTCATCGAGCGCTTCCCGGATAAGTACAATACCTGGATCGAGCAGGGCGGCACCAATGTGTCCGGCGGCCAGAAGCAGCGTCTGACCATCGCCCGGGCCCTGCTGCGCAAGCCCAAGGTGCTGATCCTGGACGACTCCACCAGCGCGGTGGACACCGCCACCGACGCCAAGATCCGCAAGGCCTTCCGGGAAGAGATCCCCGGCACCACCAAGATCATCATTGCACAGCGCATCTCCTCGGTGCAGGATGCAGACCGCATCCTGGTGCTGGACAACGGCCAGATCAACGGCCTGGGCACCCACGAGGAGCTGCTCAGGACCAACGCCATTTATCAGGAAGTTTACAACAGCCAGACCCAGGGCGGCGGCGACTTCGACAAGCAGGGAGGTGAGCAGTAATGGCACAGGTAAAAGAGGTAAAAGGCCCCGGCGGTCCCCGCGGCATGGGCCCGAAGCCCAAGGTGGAAAACCCGGGCAAGCTGCTCCGGCGCATCATGGATGAAGTGTTCCGCAACTACCTGCCCCACTGCATCCTTGTGCTTATCTGCATCGTGGTCAGTGCGCTGGCTAATGTGCAGGCCAGCCTGTTTTTGCAGACTTTGATGGACGATTATATCGTGCCCATGACCCACCAGCAGAACCCCAGCTTTGCACCGCTGGCCGGCGCACTGCTGCGGGTGGGCTGCATCTACCTTGTGGGTATTCTGGCAGCATGGATCAATGCCCGCGTTATGGTCAACGTAACGCAGGGCACGCTGCGCAACCTGCGCACCGAGCTGTTCACCCACATGGAAAGCCTGCCCATCTCCTATTTTGACACCCATCCCCACGGCGATATCATGTCCGTGTACACCAACGATGTAGATACCCTGCGCCAGATGATCAGCCAGAGCATCCCGCAGCTGGTGTCCAGCGTCATCACCATCGTGTCGGTGTTCTTCAGCATGTGTATGCTCAGCTGGCAGCTGACCATCGTTACCATGCTCATGGTGGCGCTGATGCTGTTCTGCTCCAAAAAGATCGCGGCACGCTCCGGTAAGTACTTCATCCAGCAGCAGCGGGATCTGGGCAAGGTGAACGGCTACATCGAAGAGATGATGGAGGGCCAGAAGGTGGTCAAGGTGTTCACCCACGAGCAGCAGACCCTTGACGGCTTCCGCCAGCTGAACGATCAGCTGAAGGAGAGCTCCAAGCAGGCCAACGCCTTCTCCAACATCATGATGCCTGTCAACGCCCAGCTGGGCAACATCAGCTACGCCGTGTGCGCGCTGGTGGGTGCCGCCATGGCTGTGGGCGGCGTTGGCGGCATGACCCTTGGCACGGTGGTGGCCTTCCTCAGTCTGAACAAGGGCTTCAATATGCCCATCAGTCAGGTGTCCATGCAGGCCAACAGCGTCATCATGGCGCTGGCCGGTGCAGAGCGCATCTTTAAGATGATGGACGAGCCCAGCGAGACCGATGAGGGCTATGTGACCCTCGTGAACGCCAAGTACGACCGCGAGGACAACCTCGTGGAGACCGAGGAGCGCACCGGCATCTGGGCCTGGAAGCACCCCCACCACGACGGCACCACCACCTACCACAAACTGGAAGGCGACATCACCTTCACGGATGTGGATTTCGGATATGTGCCGGAAAAGACGGTGCTGCACGACATCAACCTGTATGGCCGTCCGGGCCAGAAGATCGCCTTTGTCGGCTCCACCGGTGCCGGCAAGACCACCATCACCAACCTGATCAACCGCTTCTACGATATTCAGGATGGCAAGATCCGCTACGACGGCATCAACATCCACAAGATCAAAAAGTCCGATCTGCGCCGTTCGCTGGGCATCGTGCTGCAGGACACGCACCTGTTTACCGGTACGGTCATGGAGAACATCCGCTATGGCCGTCTGGATGCCAGCGATGAAGAGTGCATGGCCGCCGCCAAGCTGGCCAACGCGGATGGCTTCATCCAGCGTCTGCCGGATGGCTACAACACCATGCTGACCGGCGACGGTGCGAACCTGTCGCAGGGCCAGCGCCAGCTGCTGGCCATCGCCCGCGCCGCCGTGGCCGACCCGCCGGTGCTGATCCTCGATGAGGCAACTTCCTCCATCGACACCCGTACCGAGGCATTGGTACAGCGTGGCATGGACGGCCTGATGTACGGCCGCACCAGCTTCGTCATCGCCCACCGCCTGTCCACCGTCCGCAATGCAGACTGCATCGTGGTGCTGGAGCAGGGCCGCATCATCGAGCGCGGCAGTCACGACGAGCTGATCGCCAAGAAGGGCAAGTATTACCAGCTCTACACCGGCAACCTCGCCGAAAACTGATCAAGACATCTCTCCTCAATAACACAGCGCCCCCGCCGGGATCTCTCCCGGCGGGGGCGCTGTGCTTTATATCATAAATGTTTTTAGTGGATCAGGTTCACGAATACGGGGCAGAGCACTGCGGTGAGCACACCGGCCACTGCAATGGACAGGCCGCTCATGGCACCCTCTACCTCACCCATCTGCAGGGCCTTGCTGGTACCCACGGCATGGGCCGAGGTGCCGATGCCCACGCCTTTGGCGATGGGGTCGGTGATGTGGAACACCTTGCACACCGTTTCGGCCAGCAGGTTGCCCGCAATGCCGGTGAGGATGACGATGGCACCGGTCAGGGCGGCAATGCCGCCCAGCTCAGCGGCCACGTCCATGCTGATGGCGGTGGTCACCGACTTGGGCAGCAGGGTGGCGTACTGCTCTTGGGTCAGGTCCAGCGCCAGGGCAAGAGCAAGGGCACTGCCCAGGCTGACCAGTGTGCCAACCGAGATGCCGGCGATGATGGCGGCGGCGTTCTCCCGGAGCAGGTCCCACTTTTCATACAGCGGGATGGCCAGGGCCACTGTGGCCGGCAGCAGCAGGTAGTTCACCGGGGCGGCGCTGGCCTTGTAGTCGGTGTAGGGAATCTTGCACACCGACAGGAAGATGATGACAAAGATGCTGCCCAGCAGCAGGGGATTGAAGATGGCTTTGCCGGTGATCCGGTTGATCAGGGCACCCAGTGCAAAGGCTGCCAGCGTGAGCAGCACGCCCCACGCCGCCGACCCGGACAGGAAATCATTCAGCATGGTCTGCCTCCTTCTTTTTGCGGCCGGTCATGGCCTGGGTGGTGCGGCCTGCGGAGACCATGACCAGCACGGTCACCGGGATGATGGCAATGATGATGGGCAGCAGCATGTTGCCCATCTCGGCCCACAGCTCCATCACGCCGGCTGCGGCAGGCACGAACAGCAGCGGGAAGATGCCGGTGAGGTAAGTGCCCACCTCTTTCACGTCATCCAGCTTCACAAAGCCGAAGTTCAGGGCAGCCAGCAGCAGCACCAGCCCGTAGACACTGGCAGGCACCGGCAGCGGCAGCACGGCGTGCAGCACCTCGCCCAGAAAACAGAAGGCCAGAATGCGCGCAAACTGAAAAATATATTTCGTAAGGGATCGCTCCTTTCACGGTCACCAAAAAATGTGGGATACAAGTGGTAGTATACCGCATCGTCGGACGTCCATCAACCGTGATACTTGCCAAGAATTCCCACATATTTCGCGGGGAACTGTGCAAAAAAGGCGCACCGCAATGTGCGGTGCGCCGTAAGAAGCCGGAGCAGGAACGAGTCAGATCACATAATCGTTGCCGGCCTGATCGGGCAGGGCAAGATCGGCAAGGGTGATGTGGCTGAAATAGTTGGAGATGAGGTCGTTCAGGCCTTTCCACATCTCATAGGTGCGGCAGTTGGCCAGGCGGGCGCAGGGGGATGCACCCGGCGTCAGGCAGGTGACGGGGGCCAGGCTGCCCTCGGTGAGCATGAGGATCTCCTCCACGGTGTACTGGTCGGGGCTGCGGGTCAGGCGGTAACCGCCGCCCTTGCCGCGCAGACCCTCCAGAAAGCCGTTCTGCACCAGCACCTTGAGGATGTTCTCCAAATACTTTTCCGAGATCTCCTGCCGTGCGGCGACTTCCTTGAGGGGAACGTATTTTTCCGCCTGATGTTCGGCAAGGTCAATCATCACGCGCAGCGCATAGCGCCCTTTGGTGGAAACGATCATATTCGTGTACTTCCTTTGATGTCCATAGAATGTTAAACCTATTATACAACAGGGTAAATAATATTTCAATCCCACTTTTTTGCAAAAAAGCATTGACAAGCAGGGCAAAGGGGACTATAATACCATCAAACCCACAAACAATGTTGGTTTAAAGGTTTGCGGTTCCGGGCCGCACCTCGGGTGCCGGGGCCCGTTCGAGAAGTTGTATCTGTATCAGGAGGGAATTTATTATGAGCAAGATCTATACTGCCGCTGACCAGCTGATCGGCCACACCCCGCTGCTGGAGCTCACCCACATTGAAAAGGAGCAGCAGCTGTCTGCTCACATTCTGGCCAAGCTGGAGTACTTCAACCCGGCCGGTTCCGTGAAGGACCGCATTGCCAAGAAGATGATCGACGACGCCGAGGCCAAGGGTCTGCTGAAGGAAGGCTCCGTGATCATCGAGCCCACCTCCGGCAATACCGGCATCGGCCTGGCTGCCGTGGCAGCTGCCAAGGGCTACCGCATCATCATCGTCATGCCCGAGACCATGAGCGTGGAGCGCCGCCAGCTGATGAAGGCTTACGGTGCCGAGCTGGTGCTCAGCGAGGGTGCCAAGGGCATGAAGGGCGCCATTGCCAAGGCCGATGAGCTGGCAAAGGAGATCCCCAATTCCTTCATCCCCGGCCAGTTTGTGAACCCGGCCAACCCCCAGGCACACATCGAGACCACCGGCCCCGAGATCTGGGACGATACCGACGGTAAGGTGGACATCTTTGTAGCAGGCGTTGGCACCGGCGGCACCGTGACCGGCGTGGGCAAGTACCTGAAGAGCAAGAACCCTGACGTGAAGGTCGTGGCCGTGGAGCCCGCCTCCTCCCCGGTGCTGAGCAAGGGCACTGCCGGTGCGCACAAGATCCAGGGCATCGGCGCAGGCTTTGTGCCGGACGTGCTGGACACCAAGGTTTATGACGAGATCATTGCCGTGGAGAACGACGACGCCTTTGCCACCGGTCGGCTGATCGGTCACAAGGAAGGTGTGCTGGTGGGCATTTCTTCCGGTGCTGCCGTCTGGGCTGCCCTGCAGCTGGCAAAGCGCCCGGAGAACGCTGGCAAGAACATCGTGGTGCTGCTGCCCGATACCGGCGACCGCTACCTGTCCACTCCGCTGTTCGCAGACTGATCACTCTATTTGTAAAACCGTTGCATCCCGCCCGGATTTCCGGGCGGGATTTTTTTGCACTCCGGCCGCCGGATGAATCTATTGACGAACACTCTAAAAAAAGGTATACTGTACAGGTACAATTGAATATTGTCGGGGTGTTGCGCAGTTGGTAGCGCGCCTGCTTTGGGAGCAGGAGGCCGCGAGTTCGAGTCTCGCCACTCCGACCACAAGAAAAGCCGCCCGGAAGCGTCTGAGAACGTTTCCGGGCGGCTTTCTGTTTGTTTTAAAGGACGGGGTTACTTGGGCTGACGGCCGATGTAAGCCAGGATGCCGCCGTCGGCGTACAGGATCTGGCCGTTGACGAAGTCAGAAGCATGGCTGGCCAGGAACACGCAGGGGCCCACCATGTCCTCGGGGTCGCCCCAGCGGCCGGCCGGGGTCTTGGCGCAGATAAAGGTGTCGAAGGGGTGACGGCTGCCGTCCGGCTGGGTCTCGCGCAGGGGAGCGGTCTGGGCGGTGGCGATGTAGCCGGGGCCCATGCCGTTGCACTGGATGTTGTACTCGCCGTACTCGGAAGCGATGTTGCGGGTGAGCATCTTCAGAGCGCCCTTGGCGGAAGCATAGGCAGACACGGTCTCGCGGCCCAGCTCACTCATCATGGAGCAGATGTTGATGATCTTGCCCTCGCGCTTGGCGATCATGTCGGGCAGAACGGCCTTGGAGCAGTTGAAGGCACCGCCCACATGCACGTCGATGACCCGCATGAAATCAGTGTGGCTCATCTCAATCATGGGGATGCGCTTCATCAGGCCGGCGTTGTTCACCAGGATGTCCACGGGGCCGACGTCGGCCTTGATCTGGGCGATCATGGCATTCACAGCGGCCTCATCGGTCACGTCGGCCACATAGCCGTGGGCATCGACGCCGGCAGCCTTGTAAGCGGCCAGGCCCTTTTCCAGGCTGCCCTCGTTGGAGCAGTTGAAGCAGACGGTGGCACCGCACTTTGCCATGCCCTCGGCAATGGAGAAGCCGATGCCGTGGGCACCGCCGGTGATCAGGGCAACTTTGCCCTTCAGGTCAAATGCAGAAAGATCCATTGTAGTTCTCCTTTTTTGAAAAAGCCCCGCACCGGGGATGCCGGATACGGGGCCTTGGTTTTATCAGCGCAGGTCTGTGGTAGCGATGTTGTCCATGTCGTCAAACTCCATGTTCTCGCCGCCCATAGCCCAGATAAAGGTGTAGTTGGAAGTGCCCACACCACTGTGGATGCTCCAGGAGGGGCTGATGACAGCATCCTCGTTGTGCATCACGATGTGGCGGGTCTGGGTAGGCTCGCCGCACATGTGGAACACGACCTGTCCCTCCGGCACTTCAAAGTAGGTGTAGATCTCCATGCGCCGTTCATGGGTGTGGCTGGGCATCGTGTTCCAGTTGGAACCCGGGTCCAGTGCGGTCATGCCCATGCTCAACTGGCAGGTCTTAAGCACATCCGGATGGATGAACTGGTTGATCGTGCGCTTGTTGCAGGTCTCCACGCTGCCCAGAGGCCGATGGTTGGCATCGGCCATCTTGATCAGACGGGTCTCGTAGGCGCAGTGTGCCGGAGCCGACACCATGTAGAACTTGGCGGGGTGCTCCGGGTCGGCGGAAGCAAAGGTCACTTCCTTGGTGCCCTGGGTGATGTACAGGCAGTCCTTATAGCCCAGCTCGTACTTCACGCCGTCGGCCACCACGATGCCGGTGGAGTCCTTACCGATGTTGAACATGCCGATCTCGCGGCGCTCCAGGAAGTAGTGGGTGCCAAAGTTGGCCCACACGTCGATGCCCTTGTCGATGGACACGGTCTCGTGCACCGGCATGCAGCCCAGGGTGACCATACGGTCCACATGGCTGTACACGGCCACGACCTCATCTGCCTTGTACAGGCCGGTGATGAGCATCTCATCGCGCATCTCCTCGGTGGTGTAGCGCTTGAAATCCTTCTGGTTGCAGGAGTAGCGGATATCCATGCGGGATCTCCCTTCTGCTTAGCGCTGGATGCGGCCGGAACCGTCGCCGCCAGCCAGCTTCTCCACCTCGGAGACGGTCATCATGTTGTAGTCGCCCTCGATGGAGTGCTTCAGAGCGGAAGCAGCAACAGCGAACTCAACAGCATCCTGAGTGCTCTTGCCGGTCAGCAGGGCGTAGATCAGGCCGCCGCCGAAGGAGTCGCCGCCGCCCACGCGGTCAATGATCTTCAGCTCGTACTTCTTGGAGAAGCAGTACTCGTCGGAAGCAACATCGTACAGCATTGCGCTCCAGCCGTTCTCGGAAGCGTTGTGGCTCTCACGCAGGGTGATAGCGACCTTCTCGAAGTGGAACTTGTCAGCCAGCTGCTTGGCAACGCTCTTGTAGCCCTCAGCGTTCAGCTTGCCGCCGTAGATGTCGGTAGCCTCAGCCTCGATGCCGAACACGTCCTTTGCGTCCTCCTCGTTGGAGATGCAGACGTCAACGTACTCGCACAGCTTGGTCATAGCCTCACGAGCCTGCTCGCGGGTCCACAGCTTGCCGCGGTAGTTCAGGTCGCAGCTGATCTTCACGCCGTGAGCCTTTGCAGCCTTGCAGGCCTCCAGGCAGATCTCAACAACGTTTGCACCCAGAGCCGGGGTGATGCCGGTGAAGTGGAACCAGTCCACGCCCTCGAAGATCTTATCCCAATCAAAGTCGGAGGGCTGAGCCAGCTGGATGGCACTGTTGGCACGGTCGTAGATGCAGACGGAACCACGCTGAGAAGCACCCTTCTCGTTGTAGTAGATGCCAACGCGATCGCCGCCGCGGGTGATCATGCTGGTGTCAACGCCGTAACGGCGCAGGCTGTTGACAGCGGCCTGACCGATTGCGTGTGCGGGGAGCTTAGTGACGAAGGCTGCGTCCAGACCGTAGTTGGCCAGAGAAACAGCAACGTTTGCCTCGCCGCCGCCGAAGCTGAACTCCAGGCTGTTAGCCTGAACGAAACGCTCGTAGTTGAACGGCTGCAGACGGACCATCAGTTCGCCAAAAGTAACGACTTTCATTGGTTATTCTCCTTTTATTTACAGGTGTTTATGACCTTCTGCTGCGGGGCATCCCCGGCGCAGCAGGGCTTTCTCGGATAGGGGAGCCGGAGCTCAGGCCTGAACCAGGTGGAATGCGAAGCCGCCGATCTCGTCTGCAAAGTAGCAGGCGATGGTCTTGCCGTTCTTCACGACCTTGCTGTCCAGATCGAACTTGGCACCGCGCTGAGACA
>JABLTQ010060497.1_pt1 | contig 23506 bp, 19 predicted proteins | sample 7160101 | NCBI WGS metagenome assembly JABLTQ01 (sample SAMN14651228, study PRJNA627086) | human gut metagenome | isolation source: feces | host: Homo sapiens
TGCACAATCAAAAGAAGATTTAGATTCAATTGATGATTTAGGTAGAGTTGTTATTCCAAAAGAAATAAGAAAAACACTTAGAATAAAAGAAGGAGATCCTTTAGAAATTTTTACAGATAAAGAGGGAGAAGTAATACTTAAAAAATATTCTCCAATAGGTGAGTTGTCTGAATTTGCAACAGGTTATGCAGAAACTTTAGCAAGAACTACAGGACATATAGCATGCATAACAGATAAAGATACTGTAATAGCTGTTTCTGGAGGCTCTAAAAAAGAGTTTTTAGAACAAGATGTAAGTCCAGAACTGGAAAGTATAATGGACGAAAAAGAAAGTTATACAAGTCAAGAAAATAACGGTGTATCTATTCCAATAACTAAAAATGATACCAAAGAAAGAAAATATAATGCGCAAGTTGTATATCCCATTATATCTGATGGAGACGTTATAGGAAGTGTTATATTGTTATCAAAAGAAAGTAAAACAAAAATGACAGAAGTAGAACAAAAAGTAGCACAATCTGCAGCAAACTTTTTAGGAACACAAATGCAAATTTAATATGTAATGTTATTGTAATATTTTAGTAATGAAAATGTAAAAACAAATATAGAAAAATAGCTTGTAAAAATAATATAATTGTAGTATAAATAATGTAGTGTTGAAGAATAACGAAGGAGGACTATAAAATGGAAAAGAGATTTGAAGTAAGTAATTTACCAACAGAAGTATCTGTGTGGACAAAAATAAAGAATTTTCTATTTCATGAAGTAAAACTAGAATTAACACCAAAGCAAGAAAAGGTATTTAGAGAAGTTCATGACTTCTGGAATCAAGAAATTACAGGAGAGAAAGTTCATGATTTTCTATTCTATGAAATAACAGGGGAAAAAGTAAAGAACTTTTTATTTCAAGATATAAAAGTAGTAGATAATATTAGACTATAATTATATTTAAATAACTGAACAGATACAAAAAACAATTAAAGAATTATCTTTAATTGTTTTTTGCGTTTTAAATGTTTGACATTACAATATAATGCAAATTAATCCGCCACTGCCTTCATTAACTATTTTTTCAAGTGTTTCCTGTAACTTCTCTTGTGCATCTTCTGGCATTCTAGAAAGCTTGTTTTGTAAACCTTCATTTACAAGTTCATGTAAGCTTTTTCCGAAAATGTTAGATTCCCATATTTTTTTAGGGTCAGACTCAAACTCAGAAAGTAGGTAATTTACTAATTCTTCAGATTGCTTTTCACTACCAACTATAGGAGAAACCTCGGTTTCTATGTTGGCTTTTATCATATGTATACTAGGAGCTTTAGCCTTTAATTTAACACCAAATTTAGAACCTTGTTTTACCATTTCTGGTTCTTCTAATTCTAGCTCATCCATTGTTGGAGTAACAATTCCATAACCTTTGGCATTTACTTCATCCATAGCATATGCTATTTTGTCATACTTTTTCTTAGTTTGAGAAAATTCACTAATTGTTGCAAAAAGATCACCTTCGTTTGCAATTGTAACACCAGAAATTTCTGTTAAAATCTTGTAGAATAAATCTTCCATAAGATTTATAGAAATGTTAACACTGCCTTCTCCAAGCCTTATTTCACTTATAATACTAGAACTTATTATTTCTGTGTGCTGTATTGTAGCCAAACAAGAATCTACTTGCTTTAAAATTTTTACATCTTTAAATGCAGTTTTTATCTCAGAAAATAGTTCTTTTTTTAGCCAATGGTCATTAGAAAGTCTATCAACCCAGCGAGGAAATGTAATGTTTACAGTCTCAATAGGAAATTCATATAAAATTTTTCCAAATATATTATTAATGTCGTCTATATTAAGGTTAGCGCAATCTGTTGGTATAACTGGAGTTTGATATTTATCTTCTAGCTTTTTAGCTAGGCTATTGGTATATTCAGAATATGGGTCATCTGTATTTAAAACAATAACAAAAGGTTTATTAATTTCTTTTAACTCATTTACAACTCGCTCTTCTGCACTTATGTAGTCTTCTCTTGGAATATCTGTAATACTTCCATCAGATGTTACTAAAATTCCAATTGTAGAATGTTCTTTAATTACTTTACGAGTTCCAATTTCAGCTGCTTCTTCAAAAGGAATTTCATCTTCAAACCAAGGTGTTTTTACCATCCTAGGCATATCATCTTCTAAATAACCAATTGCATTATTTACTAAATATCCAACACAATCTACAAGTCTAACTTTTAAATTTAGATTAGCTCCTACAGTAATGTCTACAGCTTCATTTGGAATAAATTTAGGTTCTGTTGTCATTATGGTTCTACCACCAGCACTTTGAGGAAGCTCATCTCGAGCACGTTCTTTTTTATATTCATTGTTAATGTTTGGAATAACTAATAAATCCATAAAATTCTTTATAAAAGTAGATTTACCAGTTCTTACAGGACCAACTACACCTACATAAATATCACCATCTGTGCGGTTAGCTATATCTTGATACAATTTTAAGTTTTCTTCCATTAACTTATTAACCCCCTTAAGAAAAATGTTTGTACTAAACTTTATTTAATGTATATTAAGTAAGTTGAAACTTATGACTAAAAATTAAAAAAAGTTGTAAAAATAAATACTTTGTGATACAATAGCTAAAGCATTTTATATATGTAAATATATTCTTAAGCTTTGTTATGTATGCACTACAAAAAATATTTTGCATAACATATATAAAAATCTTTTATTTAGAAAGGAAGAATTTAGATGGAAAATGATATTATTGCTATAGTAATGGCAGCAGGAAAAGGAACAAGAATGAAATCTAAAAATTCAAAATTAGTTCAAAAAATATATGGAAAAGAAATTGTAAAAAGAGCAGTTGAAAATGCTGAAAAAGCAGGAGTAAAAGATATAGTAGCAGTAGTTGGCTACAAAAAAGAAGAAGTTATGAAAGTGCTAGGAGATAACATAAAATATGCATTCCAAGATGAAATGCTTGGAACAGGTCATGCAGTAATGCAAGCTAAAGAATATTTAAAAGGTAAAAAAGGTAAAGTTTTAGTTTTAAATGGAGATGTTCCATTAATTAGACCAGAAACTTTAAACAAATTAATAGAAAAAAGTATAGAAAACAAAGAATATGCAACACTACTTACAGCTATATATGACGATCCAACAGGTTATGGAAGAATAGTAAGAGATGAAGGCGGAAACATAGAAGGAATAGTAGAAGAAAAAGATACAACAGAAGAGCAAAAGAAAATTACAGAAATAAATGCAGGTATTTATTGCTTCGATATAGAAGCTTTATTAGAAGCATTAGAAAAAATTACACCAAACAATAAACAAGGAGAATATTACATAACAGATGTTATTCAAATAATGAATAATAGAGGACTAAAAACAGGAGCTGTTATAGTAGAAGATAATACAGAAATATTAGGTATAAACGATAGAATTCAACTAGGAATTCTAACAAAAGTATTACAAATGCGTATAAATACAGAGCTTATGAAACATGGGGTAACAATAGAAGATACAAATACTACATATATTTATGATGATGTAGAAATAGGTATGGACACAGTAATTCATCCAAATACAACTATAAAATCAGGAGTTATAATTGGAGAAGACTGTGAAATAGGGCCAAACTCATATATACGTGAAGGATGTAAATTAGCAAACAAAGTAAAAATAGGTAGCTTTGTAGAAATTAAAAAAGCAATAATAGGAGAAGGAACAAAAGTACCACATTTATCATATATGGGAGACTGTGAAATAGGAGAAAAATGTAATATTGGATGTGGAACAATTACATGTAATTATGACGGATTTAACAAGAGTAAAACTATAATAGGAAATCATTCATTTATAGGTTCAAACACAAATTTAGTAGCACCAGTAACATTGGGGGACAATACTTTTATTGCTGCAGGTTCTACAATAACAGATGATGTACCAGAGTATGCTTTAGCAATTGCAAGAGAGCGCCAAACAAACAAAGAAAATTGGAATAAAAAATAAAAAATTTTTCCCAAGTTTTTAAGCTTGTGCATATTATGTATTAATAGTGTTTAGATAAAAACAAAATTAGTATAAAAGATAAATACTAGATAATGTAAAGTAATCTATGTAAAAGATAAATTATGAAGACATTATAACAAAAATGTAAAACACTATTGGGAGGTGTATAATATGTACGATGATAACAAATATTCAAATTGCTATGATAATAATTGTAATAATATGTGTGATAACAAAAAAAATCCATGTAAATATGAATGTAAGCAAAGAAAAAATAATTGTATAGACTTAATAATTGCAATATTATCTATAATACTTGCTTTAACAATAGGGCTAATACTAGGAGCAGCTCCAGCAATTAACCCAATAATATTTTTAATATTACCAGCTTTAATTATATTAGTAATAGTATTAATAATATTAATTGCAATAAAGATAATAGAAAAAGTATGTAATAAGAAAAAAGATAAATGCTGCTAAAGTATTTTTAGAATATTAAAAAATAATAGTAAAATAATCGTGCAGACCTTAATTTTATTTTAAAACTCATATTGTTTTGAAATAAGTAGAAGGTAGCAAAAAGAACTAAAAATTAATATAAAAACAAATGAAAAATTAAAATATATAATAATATTAGAAGAGGAGAAGTATTTCTCCTCTTTTAATGTTTTACTACATTGTTTGATTTCCTGGTAAGAAGTAGTCTACAACTCCATAGACTAAAGCTCCTATAATAGCAGCCATCCAAGATACAGCGTATCCTGCAACAAAATATTGAGTAACATATAAAACTACGGCAGATAATATAAATCCTACAAAACCTTTACCAAAAGGTGTTGCATGTAAACCGGTAAATTTTACAATAAGATAATCAATAAGTGTAAGGACTATTGCTGCTGCCGCTAATGCCCAAAAGCTATTAATTTGAAAGCCTGGTGTAAAGAAAGCTGTTATACCAAGAACAATTGCAGCTGTTACTAGTCTTCCAACTATTTGCCATACGGTGCTTTTGCCATTTTCTTTAGATCTACTATTTACATCCTCTGACATACAAAAACCTCCTTATTTTCTATAACATAAAAAATGTTATTGGGTTCAATTTGTATTATGTACATATAAAAAAATATTATTCATTTCAAAATTATTATTTATAAAAATTAAAAATTTATGCGTATTTTGAATAAAAAAAATAAAAATGATAAAAATAAAAACATAGTTAAAACAAAACTAAAATAATGCACAAAATATTAAATTATATTTAATTAAAAAATGAAATTTTTTTTATGGAAAAATTAGAAAAAATAAAAAATACATATACAAAAACAGATATAGAAGATAGTTATATGAATATAGAAAAATATATATTTAAAAGAAAATATGAAAGGAATAATGATATATTAAGAATAAATAATAGATAATAAACAATAAATGATGAGTAATAAATAAAATTACTATTTCATAAATTACTTTATTATTAATATATCATTAAAAAAGAGTATGTTAATTGTTTTTTTAAGAAGTATTGTTTTATACATAATAGTTTTAATAGTTATGAGATTAATGGGAAAAAGAGAAATAGGGCAACTGCAACCTTTTGAGTTAGCAATTGCAATAATGATAGCAGATTTAGCGGCAGTTCCAATGGCAGAAACAGGGATTCCTATAAGTAATGGGATAATACCAATATTAGGATTATTAGTTATGCATTTAATTATATCTTTTTTAAACTTAAAAAGTATGAAAATAAGAGAGATACTTTGTGGAAAACCAGCAATTTTAATATATAGAGGAAAAATTGACGAAAAGGTACTAAAAAAAGAAAGATTTACTTTAAACGAGTTACAAGAAAGACTAAGAAGTAGTAATGTAGTTAATTTAGGGGATGTAGAATATGCAATATTGGAAACAAGTGGACAAGTAACTGTAATACAAAAACCAGATAAAAGAACAACAATACCAAAGGATTTTAATATTACTCCAGAATATGAAGGAATACCATATGACTTAGTAGTAGATGGAAAAGTAATGTATAAAAATTTAAAAACAATAGGAAAGGACTATAATTGGTTAAAAAAACAAGTAAATAAATTTAATATGGAGCCAGAAGAAGCTTTAATTGTTACATTTGATGGCGGAAGCCAAATGTTTTGCCAGAAAAAGCTTGAAAAATAGAAGAACAAAACCTAAGTAAACTATATTGTGTTAATGAAAGAGTGAGACAAGCTACATTTTGTTAATTAAACAAAAGTAGAGCAAATTATATTAAAAAAAACAAGCAAAAGAACAAAATGTTCTTATTGAAAACAAAAGGAGGAAAAAAATGTGCAGAAAGAGTTAGTTATTTGCATAATAATTGTTATTACAATTATAGTTGGCAATGTATTAACACATAATAATACAAAAAATGCTGTAGCAGAAATGAATAAAAGTTTACAAGATGTTAGTAGTAGCATAAATAATATTAAGAACGTAAATAAAGAGACAAAAGAATTAATTACAAAGAGTAACAAGATTTGGGATAAAGAATATCAAAAACTTGCATATTATATAGAACATGACGAATTAGAGAAGGTCACAGAGGCATTGATAAGAGCTAAGTCAAATATAAATGCAGAAGAATATAATACAGCTATTGAAAATATAGATGGATGTATATTCTTACTGCAACATATAGAAGAAAAAGATAAATTTTCATTAAAAAATATTTTCTAATTTTTTTAAGTTATTAAATTAAAAGAAATTTAAATTAAGTCATTCATTGTATAAAATCCAGCAGGTTTATTTATAATAAACTTTGCCGCTTTTAATGCGCCTTTCGCATAAACTGCTCTAGAATATGCAATATGTTTTACTTCTAAGCTTTCATCATCGCTAAAAAATAGTACACTATGTTCTCCAACAATGTTGCCACCTCTAATAGAAGAAAAGCCAATTTCATTTTTAGAACGTTTTTGCCTGTTTTCATGTCTATTAAAAATGTAGGTATATTTATTGCCAGATTTTCTATTTATACTATCAGCAAGCATCATAGCAGTTCCACTTGGAGAATCTAATTTACTATTATGATGTGTTTCTACAATTTCTATGTCATCATCTGTAAGTAAAGTTGCTAAGTTTGCAACAGTATTTTTCATAATATTTATATCAAAAGACATATTTGCAGATTGAAAAATAGGTATATTTTTACTACATTCATTAATAAGCTTTTGATTATCATTTGAGAATCCTGTAGTTGCAATTACAATAGGAATTTTAATGCTTTTAGCATAACTAAGTACAGCTAGGCTGGCATCGGGTACAGAAAAATCTACAATTACATCAGGTTTATCATTTAGATGTTTTAAATCTGTTATAGAAGAATATATTCTATAATTTAAATTATCTTTTTTACATTTATCTAAACCACCAAATAAGTAAAATTCGCTACTTTTAGAAATTAATTTAATAACTTCCTGACCCATTTTACCGTTTGACCCATTTACAAGTACACGTATCATAAACAACCTCCAAGCAAAAAAAATAGGTAAAAGAAAAATCTTTTACCTAAATATATGCTACTAAACTTTAAAAAATTCTAAATATAAAAAGACAAAGGAAAACATATGCGTACCTGTAAATTCTAGAATTAGTTATTTTATTTCTACAATTTGTATATGTTTCGGCAGTTGCGCTATATTTATCCATACAAGAAACTATAAATGCTTCCTTTGTTTTAGGAAATTTAATAGTAACTGGCCACATATGATTTTTAATTATGTCTTGTTCAGTTTTATTTAAATTAAAAATTTTTGTTGCATTTTTTAAAGCAATTCTAGGATGTGCCCATGCATGAGCTCCCTTTTCATTTATGTCAGAAGGAGATGTAGTGTGCCAGTCATATAAGAATAGATCATGTAACATTGCACCACGTGCAGCCGATTTATAGTCTAATTTTAACTTTTTACAAATTAAATAAGTATAATAAGCTACATAATAACAATGTGAATAACAAGATATTTCGCCATGTTGAATGTATTTATTCATCTCCTGTACGGTTTCATTAGATAATATATCATTTAAAATTTCGTTAAATTCTTTGCATTTTTCTATGTTTTTGTTAAGATTATCCCTGCTCATCTTTTGCTCCTTTTTTATATATTAAATTATAGCATAATTTTTTTATATAGGCTAAAATTTAATAAAATATTAATTTTTTTTAATAAATTATTTAGAAGATGCCTTAATTTAAATATATTATTTGATAATATAAAACATAACTTTTTTGCTAAGTTTATATAATTAATAACTAATTTGCAATTTTTGCAAATTTTTCGATAGCCTGTTTTAGTTTTACTTTTGCTGTTTCAGACATTTCTACGAGAGGAAGTCTTGGGTTACCAAAATTAAAGCCTAGTATATTAAGGGCTTCTTTTACAGGAATAGGATTTACTTCGCTAAATAAAGTATTAATTAATTCTAAACTATTTAATTGAGCAGAAAGTGCAGCATTATGTTTGCCATTTAAGTAATTTATTACCATGTTGTGAACAAATTTAGGATAAATATTAGATAAAACAGAGATTACACCTAAACCACCAAGAGATAGAATAGGTATTACTTGATCGTCATTACCAGAATATATATTTAAATTGTCTCCACATAATTGTGCAATTTTAGCAACTTGCGAAATATCACCACTTGCTTCTTTAACAGCAACAATGTTATTTATTTTAGATAGCTTAGCATAAGTTTCTGGTAGAATATTTATACCAGTTCTGCTTGGAACATTATATAAAATAATTGGCAAATTAACAGCATCTGCTATGGCAGAGTAGTGAGCTATTAAACCTTGTTGTGTAGTTTTATTATAATATGGGGTAACCAAAAGAAGACCATCTGCTCCAACACTTTCTGCATATTTAGAAAGCTCTATAGAGTTTGCGGTATTGTTACTTCCAGTACCTGCAATAACAGGAACTCGCTTATCTACAATATCTACTGTAAATTTTATTAAATCTTCTTTTTCATTTGTAGACATAGTTGCAGATTCACCAGTTGTACCACATACAATAATTGCGTCTGTACCTTGTATTATTTGAAACTCAACTAATTTTTTAAATTCTTCAAAATTTATACCACTTTCATCAAAAGGGGTAGATATAGCAGTGCCGTACACCTTTAAAAAGTATTTTCTTAGACATAAAAATTCCTTCCTTTCTAATTTTATTTAAAGAGATATATAGCTATAAAAAATATTTTTAAAACTATTAATATAAAATTAAACAATTTTTATTAATTAATTTGTTACTAGATAATTTTTTGACATAAAGAACATATTAAGTAACATTAAATTAAAACAAATATTAAGTATATAGTAATAAATAGCCAAAAGTAGAATAATGTTTATTTTAAACAAATTAAGTCTTTTAAAATTTGTACAGCATTGGTTGCAGCACCTTTTCTAATGTTATCTGCTACTACCCATAAATTTAAACCATTTTTTATGCTGTTGTCACGTCTAATTCTTCCAACGAAAACATCGTTATAGCCAGAAACATTAATAGGCATAGGATAATGAGGAGTATTTAATACTTTTACACCAATAGAGGTACTTAAAATATCTATAACATCTCTTAAATAAAATGTATTTTCAAACTCAATATTTATACTTTCTCCGTGACAATTATTAACAGGAACTCTTACAGCTGTGGCAGTTATATTTAAATCTGGCTTATTTAGAATCTTTCTTGTTTCATTAATCATTTTCATTTCTTCTTTTGTATATAAGTTATCTTCAAAAGTATCAATTTGAGGTATACAATTGTCGAAAATATCATAGTCAAATTTTTCTAAGTCATATTTATGAAGAGGATTTAAGTGTTTTTTTATACCATTTTTATAATCATTTAAAGCTTTTAAACCTGCTCCAGAGACAGCCTGATAAGTAGAATAAACAATTCTTTTAATTTTATATGCATCATCTAAAGGTTTTAGCACAACAACAGCTTGAATTGTAGAACAGTTAGGGTTAGCAATTATACCTCTATTTTTTAAAATTTCCTCAGGATTAACTTCTGGAACTACAAGAGGAACATTATTATCCATCCTAAAAGCACTGCTATTGTCTATTACTATGCAACCAGTAGAAGCGGCTATAGGAGCAAACTTTTTAGAAGTAGAACCTCCAGCACAAAAAATAGCAAAATCAAAATGTTCATTTTTAAAAGAATTTTCAGTTAATTCCTTTACTATGTAGTCTTTATCTTGAAAATGTAGCTTGCTTCCAGCAGATTTGCTAGACGAAAAAAAAGTATAATTAGAAATTGGTAAATTAAATTCTTCCAAAACTTTTAAAGCAGTTCTACCAACTAAGCCTGTTGCACCAACTAGTGCCAATTTATAATCTTTCATATAATCACCTAATTAATAGTATGATAGATTAATAAAATGGTTACAAGAAAAAATCTATTAATAGTATTTTAATAGATTTTTTCTATCATAGCTGAAATTTCCATAAATAGATTTTACTATAGAATAAATAATTTTATTATTTAATGTTACTTTTAAATAGTATTTTAAGACAATACAAACAAAAGTTTATATAAAATGGAATAAAAAGGAAATAAAACAAATAGGAACAAATTGTTCTTGCTTTTCGAATTAACTAGAACTATAAGACTTATAAAAGATGAGTAATTTAAAAAAATAATAAAAAAATTCTAAAAAATATTGACTAAAAATTCTAAAAATGATACTATTCTTTTGGAAAATAATACAAAGTTTTACAAAATATTTTAAAATATTTTGTAATATTTTTCGTTAAAAACAAAAGTATAAATAGGAGGAAAACAAATGGATGTTAAGAAAAGACAAAAGGGTATTACGCTAATATCGTTAGTAGTAACAATTGTAGTATTGCTTATTTTAGCAGGAATTACAATAAGTACAGTATTTAGTGATAATGGCATAATAAAAAAAGCACAAGAGGCAAGAAATAAAACTTTGGAGGCAGTGGCACAGGAACACAAAGATTTAAACCAACTTTATAATGATTTAGAAGCGGCATTAAATAGTGTACCATCAGAGCCAGTAATTCCAAAACCACCAGAGGGAGCAGTACAAATCTCAGAGCCAAATTGGAGCAATGGAACAGCGAGTGTAACTATAACAACAAGTGAAACAGGATTTACATTGCAATATCAAATAGGTGGAGTAGACGAAGCAAAATGGACAAATATAACAAGTGGAAAGTCTATAAGTGATTTAACATTGGGACAAACAATATATGCAAGGTTATATAACGGAAAAGAAGGAAGCAAAACAGCAGATATGACAATAGCAGATTTAAATAAACCACAAGACGCAGGAATAAGTTTGAGTGGAACAAGTACAAATACAGAAGGAAGTATAACAGCAACAGTAACACTAAAAGATAATGAAAGTGGAGTAAATGCAATATCAAGTAGATGGATATATAATACAACATCAGGAGCAATAGGAGAAAACGAAAGTAGTTATACAGGAGGAAGCTTTAGTTCAGGACAAACAATAACATTAAAAGCAACAACAGCAGGAACATATTATTTACATGTATTAACAGTAGATAATGCAGGAAATAAAAAAGAAACAATAAGTAATGCAGTAACAGTAGAGAAAGTATTAGTAGCAGATGGAAGTTATAATGATGATAAAGGAGTAAATACACCAAATATAGGAGAAGGAATGATACCAATAAAATGGAATGGAAGTAGTTGGGTAGAAACAACAGTAAATGACCCAGATTGGTATGATTATACAGCGAAGAAATGGGCAAATGCAAAAACAAGTGATGGAAGTATGTGGGTATGGATACCAAGATATGCATATAGTGTAACAAGTGGATATCATAGTAGTAATGCAGGAACAATAGAAGTAGAGTTCATGAAAGGATTAACAAATGAGACAAGTACAGGAAGAACAAGTTTTAATAATGCAAGTGGACAAGGAAATTGGAATATACATCCAGCATTTAACTATGGAACAACAGTAAGTGGAATATGGGTAGCAAAATTTGAAGCAAGTAGTGTACAAGGAAATAGTAATGGTAGTGGAGATAATGTAACAAGCAAGACATTACAAGTAAAACCAGGAGTAGCAAGTTGGAGATATATAGAAATAGGAAATATGTATACAGTATGTAAAAATTATAATAGTGCATTAAATAGTCATATGATGAAAAATGACGAATGGGGAGCAGTAGCATACTTGAGCAAGAGTAAATATGGAAAGGAAAATGAAGAAGTATGGATAAATAATAGTAGTAGTTATATAACGGGTTCAGCAGGAAATAGTGCGAGTGCATCTCAAGATACAGGAACAACGACAGATTATACAAGTACACAAGGAGTAAAGGCAAGTACAACAGGAACAGTGTATGGAGTATATGACATGAGTGGAGGAACATGGGAATATGTAGCAGGCTATGTAAATAATGGACATGGTAACTTAACAAGATATGGAAGTAGCTTAGTAAATGGAGAAGCAAAAACAAAGAACATGTATAGTAAAGCAAGTACAGATAACGAAACAAATAACTACAATGCGAATTCAAGTAAATATGGAGATGCGGTATACGAGACGAGCGCGAACGGTAATACAAGCAACGGTTCGTGGTACGGCGATTACTCTAACTTTCCTTACACGCTTTTTTCTTTCTTCGAGCGCGGAGGCTGTTGCAGTAATGTTACGCATGCAGGCGTGTTCGCTTTGGAAAAACACAATGGTGTCAGCAGCATTGTTTCGTCCCGTCCAGTTTTGGCCGTACTTTAGAATATAAGAGGAGACTGTAGGGAATATAAAAATATTTTATGTAAATGTGCATAATTTAAAATATAATCAAAGTAACAAAACTAAGAATTTCAAAAAATCTTCCTTATGATAATAAAATATCATAAGAAAGATTTTTTCTTTTGCTCTAATATTGAATTGAAAAAAAATATGTTATATAATCATAAAAAGTCAAAAGAGGAGAAGTAAATATATGGATAATTATGCTGTAAAATTATTTGAAAGTTTGCAAAAGTTAAAAGTAACAGATGAAAACAAAGCAGAAGTGGAAAAAATTAAACAAGATATACGTAAAAAGGATTTTAAAAAGGCTTTAGACAGAATTGAGAAAATTAAAAATAGTAATGTAGAAAAGAAAAATAAAGAATTATATAAAAATGCAGCAGATGTACCAGATGATGACTTTTTTACAAATGACGAAGTGAAAGAAGAAGCAAATACAGAAAGCCAAAAAGAAGATAATAAAGAAGACGGGTATAATAATGATGAAAATTATGACGACAATTATGGTAATGATTATGATGATTATGACGAATTTTCGGAAGATCCTTTATTTAAGAAATTAAAAGCATATAAAGATGAAGAAGATAATTATTCAGAAGAAACTGAAAGATATGATACAGATAATTTTAGTGATGATGACGAAAGTAGTGAAGTAAGCGTAAAAGATACAGAAGATAACTCAAATAACAAAAAAGGAAGAAAGAAAAATAAGTCAGATATTCAAAATAATAATGAAAAAAGCGAGAACGAAGCTAATGAAATAAACGATGACGAAGAAAGTAGCAATGTGGCTGAAAACGAAGATAAAGATGTAGACACAGAAGAAAGTGAAGAAGAAAAAGACGATGAAGAAAATGAAAACTCAAACAATGCAGATGAAATAAATAATATAGAGGATAATGAGGATGAAATTCAAGAGGAAGAAGATACTACTGGAATATATCCTAAACAACTAAAAAATGAAACACTAGAACATATATATTTAGGATTATTACTAACAAATCCTAAGTTAATAGCAAAATATTATGTAACAAAAAAACAATGTTATTTTGAAGATGATAAATGTACAGAAATTTATAAAAGTGTTTTATTTACAGAAGGAAGTAAGTACACTCCAGAAATTGCTAAAGATGGATTTAATTTGCCAAAATACAATAACGAGATACGAGAACTTAAAGACGACTTAATGGCAGAATATATGGATAGTAATTATAGTATAGAAGAAACTTATATAGAACTTAAAAAATTATTTACATTAAGAAAGAGCTATTTGGAAAATCCAATAAAGGAAAATCAAGACAAAATAGTAGAAATAATAAATTATGTTTTATATAAATCTATGTCTGTAGAAGAAGTAGAAAGTGCGGTAAACCAAGTAACAGTTACAGGAAAATTTAAACAGGCTGTTTTAAATAAAGATTTAACAAGCTTTTTAGAGATGGGGGACAACACTTTAACAAATGGATTAGAATTTCCATTTCCTATTCTTTCAGGTGTATTTAAAGGATTAAGAAAGGGAGAAACTATGGCATTTGCAATGCCTTCAAACTCTGGTAAAAGTAGATTTACAATAAATTTGGCAGCATATACAGCATTTGTTCACAAGAAAAAGGTTTTAATTATATCAAATGAAATGTCAGAAGACAAAATGAAACTATGTTTAATTACAACAATAATAAATAATCCAGAAATACAAAAACTTCATGGTCAAGAAATATCAAAAACAGAAGGAGAACTTTTAGAATTTAAGTTTAGACCAGATGATACTAAAAAAGTAAAAGTAGATGAACATGGTTTTGTTGTAAAAGAAGAAAACGAAAGTCAAGAAGATTTTGTTAAAAGATTAACAGAAATTTCGACAGAATTTAACAAGACAATAAAAGCTGTAGAATGGGCAAATAAAGAAATTGACAATTCTATTTATTTTATAAACATTACAGACCATACGAATGACGAACTTAAAAAAGTTATAATGAATTTTTATTACAAAGAAAAAATAGAGTATGTATTTTATGACACATTAAAAACAGACACTGCAAATATTGGTAAAGGAGAAGAAATAAAGAAAACGGCTACAATACTTTCAAATTTGGCTCAAAATTTTAATATGTTTATTTATTCTACATTACAATTAACAGAAAGTACAACATTACCAATAAACTTAGATGTTAACGATTTAGCAGTTAGTAGGACTGTAAAAGAAGTTTTAGATACACTTTGTTTAATTAAACAAATTAATAAAGAAACATATGATGATTATGAGTATTCATTAAAAGAAGTAGATACAAAATATTTCAATTTAAAGAAATACACAGACCCAGATGTTAGATATTATGCATGTGTAGTTGACAAAAACAGAGCAGGTGCTAAACCAAAGGTTTTATTTAGGCTAAATTTAGCATATAACAGATGGGAAGAGTTAGGATATTTAAGAATGAAACAGCAAATAAAATAGGAGAGCATATGGTTAAAAAGTGGGAAGTAAACAAAGTTAATAATGAAGAAGTAGAACAATTTGCAAAAAAATATAAAATAAGTAATTTATTAGCTAGTATTTTAGTACGCAAAGAAATAAAAACAGACGAAGAAGTAGCTAAATTTCTACATCCAACAAGAATGGATTTTTACAATCCATTTCTTTTGCCAGATATGGAAAAGGCGGTAAAAAGAATAAATAAAGCAATAGAAAATAAAGAAAAGATAACAATTTATGGAGATTATGATGTAGATGGAATTACAAGTATTACATTACTTAAAAACTTTTTTTCAAATTCTAATATAGATGTTAACACTTATATTCCAAATAGACTTGAAGAAGGGTATGGACTAAACAAAAATGCAATAAGGGAAATTTCATATTCTGATACTACACTAATTATAACAGTAGATTGTGGAATTACAGGAATAGAAGAAATTGAGTATGCTAAAAAAATAGGAATAGATGTTATAGTAACAGATCATCATGAACCAGGTGAGGAAATTCCAAAATGTATTGCAGTAATAGATGCAAAAAGAAAGGATAATAAATATCCTTTTAACCAGTTAGCAGGTTGTGGAGTAGCTTTTAAATTAATGCAAGCTTTGGCAACAGATTGGAAATTGCCAGAAAAAGAATATTTAAAATTTTTAGACATAGCAGCAATTGGAACAATTTCGGACATTGTACCACTTGTAGACGAAAATAGAGTAATTGCAAAACTTGGACTTATGTTAGTAGAAAGGACAAACAATATTGGTTTAAAAACTTTAATAGATTTGTGTGGATTTAAGAAAATAGACTCTACAACAGTTTCTTTTGGACTATCTCCAAGAATAAATGCATGTGGTAGGTTAGGACATGCAGATGAAGCTTTAGAACTATTTTTGGCTAATAATAGGGAAACTACAAAAAAGCTTGCAGAAAAAATGAACGAATATAATTCAGCAAGACAGCAAGTAGAAAGAAAAATATATGACGAAGCAGTACAAGAAATTATAATGGAAAAAGATAAACCTGCTATAGTAATTGGTAAAGAAGGATGGCATCATGGAGTGGCAGGAATTGTTTCTTCAAAAATTACAGACGAGTATTTTAAACCAAGTATATTAATATGTTTTGATGGAGATGAAGGCAAAGGTTCTGGAAGAAGTATACCAGGTTTTGATTTACACGAAGCATTAATGGAATGTTCAGAGTATTTAGAAAAATTTGGTGGGCATTCAATGGCGGTTGGAATTACAATAAAAAAAGATAAATTTGAAAATTTCAAGAAAGCTTTTATAGAATATACAGAAAGAAAAGATATATCTGAGATAGTTCCAGTAATTAATATAGAAAGAAAGGTAGAATTAAAAGATATTAGCATAGAAAATGTAAAAGAACTGCATCAATTAGAGCCATTTGGAGAGCAAAATAAAATGCCACTGTTTTTAATAGAAAACTTAAAAATAGTCTCAATTAGATCTCTATCTGAAGGAAAGCATTTGAAAATTCTACTAAAACAAGATAACTTTTTTATAGATTCAATAGGATTTAATATGGGGGACTTGACAGAGCAGTATAAAATAGAAGATAGAGTAGATATTGTAGGAACAATAGATGTTAACGCATTTAATGGAAATGAGAATGTTCAAATTACAATAAAAGATATAAGAAAAGCTATATAAATAAGTAGATAAAAGTAAAAGCTATAGCATAAGGAAGTGATTTTATGTCAGAAGTAAAAGAATATACGTTGGATGACGTAATAAAAGAAATGAAAAAGCATAATAGAAAAATAGACACAAAACTTATTAGCAGAGCATATGATTTGGCTAAATCTCAACATGAAGGACAACTTAGAAAGTCTGGTGAACCATACATAATTCACCCTGTTCAAGTTGCATATATATTAGCAACACTTGGACTAGATGACAGTACAATTTGTGCTGCACTTCTTCATGATGTTGTGGAGGACACAAATATTACTAAAAAGGACATTATAGAAAAATTTGGCGAAGAAATTGCAAATATGGTTGATGGGGTAACAAAATTAAGTAAATTAGAGTATGCAACCATAGAAGAACAACAAGTAGAAAACTATAGAAAAATGTTTTTGGCTATGGGAAAAGATATAAGAGTAATTTTAATAAAACTTTCAGATAGACTTCATAATATGAGAACTCTTAAATTTCTTTCAAGAGATAGACAAATAGCAAATGCAAGAGAGACTATGGTTTTATATGCTCCACTTGCAAATCGTTTGGGTATGTATTCTTTAAAGTGGGAGCTTGAAGACTTATCTTTTAAATATTTATATCCAGAGGAGTATAGAGAATTAGTTGAAGGTATAAATAAAAAAAGAGAAGAAAGATTAAAATTTATTGACCAGATAATGGAACAAATAAAGACAGCATTAAAAAAGCAAAAAATTGAAGGAGAAGTAACAGGAAGAGCAAAACACTTATACAGTATTTACAACAAAATGAAAAGGGATAATATTACACTTGACCAAGTATATGACTTATTTGCTTTAAGAATTATTGTAAATTCTGTTAAAGACTGTTATGCAGCATTAGGAGTTGTACATGAATTGTATAACCCAATGCCAGGTAGATTTAAAGACTATATTTCTGTACCAAAACCTAATATGTACCAATCTTTACATACAACATTAATTGGACCAAAAGGAACACCATTTGAAGTACAAATTCGTACATGGGATATGCATAGAGTTGCAGAATTTGGTATTGCTGCACATTGGGCTTATAAAGAAGCAAGTTTTAGAACACATAAAAAAGCAAATGTTGTAGTAACAGATGATAAATTATCTTGGCTAAGAGAAACTTTAGAATGGCAAAAAGATTTACAAGACCCAGACGAGTTTATGAAAACTTTAAAAACAGAACTTTTTGAAGATGAGGTTTATGTGTTTACTCCGAAGGGACAAATAAAAGCACTACCAAAAGGAAGTACACCAATTGATTTCGCTTATACAATACATGAAGCAATAGGAAATAAAATGATTGGTTGTAAAGTAAATAGCAAAATGATGCCTATTGTAACAAAACTAAAGAGTGGTGATATTGTAGAGATTTTAACATCAGACCAATCTAAAGGCCCAAGTAGGGATTGGCTTAAATTTGTGGCAAGTTCTACTGCTAAAAATAAAATACTTTCTTGGTTTAAGAAAAACCAAAGAGAGGAAAATATAGAAAAAGGAAAAGATGCAGTAGATAAAGAATTTAAGAAATTAGGATTAAGTCATACAGAAATATTTAAGCCGGAGTTTGTTCAAGCTGCATTAAATAGGTACAAATTTAATAATACAGACGATATGTATGCAAGTATTGGATTTGGAGGAATAACAGCAGGTAAAGTTGTTACAAGAATATTAGAAGAATATAAAAAAGAACATAACGAGGCAAACATAGAAAAGAAAATAGAAGAGCTTACAAATCAAAAACCACATGAAGATAAAAAATATAATGCAGGAGTTATAGTAAAAGGTATAGACAATTGCTTAGTTAAATTATCTAAATGTTGCAATCCAGTTCCTGGAGATGATATAGTAGGGTATATTACAAAAGGTAGAGGAGTTTCTATACATAGAAAAGACTGTACAAATATAAAATCACTTATTTCAGAAGAAAACAGAATGATAGATGTCGAATGGAGCAAGAGTGAAGAGAAAGCATATGATGTTACAATAGAAATTTATGCAAATGACAGGACTGGTATTCTTGCAGATATTATTACAGCTGTAAATAGCATAAAAACAAAGCTAATTGCAATTAACGCAAGAACTACAAAGGAAAAAATAGTTATTGCAGAAGTTACTGTTGAGGTTGAAAATATAGAAGAATTAAACAAAGTTTTAAAAACTTTAAGAAAAGTAGATAGCGTGTATGAAGTTAAGAGAAAAAAATAAAGAATAGAAAATAAATAATAATGATTACTTATTTTTAATAAAAGATTACGAAGGAAGTTATTAAAATGATACTAAAAATAATAAGAGTAAATGGTGGAATACCAGAAAAAACAAATTGCTATATAATTCAAGATGAAAATACAAAAGAAACTATGGTTATAGACCCAGGTGGAAATCCAGAAAAAGTAATAGAGATGTTGGATATTTTAGAGGCAAAAGTAAAATATTTATATTTAACACATTGCCATGGAGACCATATAAGTGCATTAAAACAAGTAAGAGATGCAAAAGGTGGAACCATATTAATTCATAGATATGATGTAGAAGGTTTATATAACCAAAATATTAGTTTAACAGATTATATTGGAATAAATCATATACAAATAGAAGCAGATTCTAGGGTAGATGATGGAGATTTATTACATGTTGGAGACATAGAGCTTAAAGTAATTCATACACCTGGGCATACAAAAGGTGGAAGCTCACTATATTGTGAAAAAGAAAAGTGCATATTTACAGGAGATACAATATTTAGAGGTACTTGGGGAAGAACAGATTTGCCAACAAGTAGTTTAGAAGATATAATGAATTCTATTACTAAAAAAATATTAGTATTACCAGATGATACAATAATTTATCCAGGACATGGAAAGTCTACTATTGTATATGAAGAAAAACCTATATACTTTGACTTAAAACCTAGGATTGATTAGATAATGGTTTGACACTTAAAAAAATGAAGAAGCAATGTTTTTTAGTCATTTTTATCTATATAAATGTGTAATATTTTTATTCTATAATCGTTGTTATAAGCAGGCTTGAAAACATTTTTTATAAAAAACATTATCTAGTAACAAAAAAATAGATGTAATATAATAATTCTTGACAAACATTATTTTAGAATATAAAGCTAAATAGAAAGGGATGAAGATTATGATAGAACCAAGAACATTACCAGGATTTATGGAATTACTACCAAACGAACAAATATTATTTGAGCAAATGAAACAAAAAATAGAAAAAACATATCAAAAATTTGGATTTTTACCATTAGATACACCTATATTAGAACTATCAGAAATATTACTTGCAAAAGCGGGAGGAGAAACAGAAAAGCAGATTTATCAATTTCAAAAGGGAGATACAGACATTGCAATGAGGTTTGACTTAACAGTGCCTCTTTCTAAATATGTTGCTAAGAATTATGGAAATTTAAGTTTTCCTTTTAGAAGATATCAAATTGGAAAAGTATATAGGGGAGAAAAAGCTCAAAAAGGAAGATTTCGTGAGTTTTATCAATGTGATATAGACATTATTGGAGATGGAGAGCTAAGTACTATAAATGATGCAGAAATTCCAAGTGTTATATATAACTTAATAAAAGAACTTGGATTTGAAGAATTTACAATTAGAATTAATAATAGAAAGATATTAAATGGATTGTTTGAATATATAAATCAAAAGGATAATTCAGTAGAAATTTTAAGAATAATTGATAAAATTGAAAAAATAGGAAAAGATGCAGTAATAGAAGATTTAGAAAAAATAGGTGTAAGCAAAGAAGCAATAGAAAAAATTATTAATTTTATAGAAATAGATGGAACAACAGATGAAAAATTACAAAAACTACAAGACTTAAATATAGAAAATGAAACATTTAAATTGGGATTAGAAGAATTAATAAGTGTTGTAAAATATATTAGAATATTTGGAGTTCCAGATACACATTTTAAAGTGGATTTAACAATTGCGAGAGGACTAGACTATTACACAGGAACAGTTTATGAAACATTTTTGAATGATTATAGAGAACTTGGAAGTGTATGTTCTGGAGGAAGGTACGAAAACTTAGCAGAATATTACACAGACAAAAAGCTTCCAGGAGTAGGAATTTCTATAGGTTTAACAAGACTATTTTATAAATTAAATGAATTAGGACTTATAAAAGCAGAAAAGGCTTCTATGTCAGATGTATTAGTAATTCCAATGGTAGATGATTTATCAAAACCAATAATACTAGCTAATTCTTTAAGAGAAAAAAATATAAACACAGAAATATATTTAAATGATAAAAAACTAAAAGCAAAATTAAAATATGCAGATAAATTACAAATTCCATATGTAATAATAGTAGGAGAAGATGAGATAAACTCTGGTGTAATTAGCGTAAAAAATATGATTACAGGAGAAGAGAAAAAAGCTAATATATTAGAAAATGGTAAAAACATAAATGTAGAAGAAATTGTAAGTATAATAAACCAATAAAAATATTACTTTATATATTTCAAAATAAACGAAATAGAAATTTTATGAAACCTGAACAATAATATTATGTTAATGTATTACAACAATAAATGTAGTATTTTTAATTCGACTGCGGACGCACCGCTACTTTAAATTTGTATGCACAAATTTAAAAATCTTGTCTCACTAAAAATATTACATTTATTGTTTTTGTATTGTTAATAATAATTAAAACAGATTATTTATAAAATTAAATTTATTAGTTTGTCATAATTTAAAATGTACTGGCATATATTAGTATATAAGAACTTGGACAAAGGAGAAATATATTAATATGATTAATATGGCAGTAATTAGTTTAAAAGACATTATAAAATATCTAGTAAAAATAACTATAATAATTACTATTGTAGTAGGACTTACTAGATATTTTTTAAGTGTAAAAAATAATAAAGAAAACAATAGCAGTATAGAAAAAAGTAGTGAAGCGGAAGTTATTAGTGAAAATAACAGTAAAGATATAAATAAAAGTTCAAGTGAAGTGAAAAGAGAAAATCAAAGCGAAAGCAAAGGTACAAATGAAGATCAAAATGAAAATAATAAACAATTAGGATTAGAAAATAATTGGCAAAATTTTTTGTCATGTTTAGATATAAGTATACCTGCAATATCACAGATAAATAATAAAGAAAATAGTAGTAGTCCAAAAGAAAATAAAACAATAGAAGATATTTTAAGTGTAAATTTAGGAGTAATAGATAATTTAAATTCAGATAAAAATAATAAGCAAATGGCAGAAAAAGATGCAGAAGATGAAAACACAAATAATGTAGGAAATAATGGGGAAAATAGTAATGAAATTAACAATAAGCCTTCTGAAAATATAGAACATGCAGAAACAGGATTAAAAACAGAAGTATTAGAATCAAATGTAAGTCCAAGATATTCACAAGAATATTATGGAGTGAAAATAAGAAATGAAACAGATTATAAATTAACAAATGAAGTATTAGATCCAAGCAAATTAGAAATAAATAAAGATAATATTATAATTTATCAAACACATTCATGTGAAAGCTATACAGCAAGTGAAAAATATCAATATAAACAAACAGGAAATTTTAGAACAACAGACAAAAATTTTAGTGTAATACGTGTAGGAAGGGAATTAACAGAACAATTAAAATCATATGGATATAATATAATACATGACGAAAACTATCATGATTATCCATCATATACAGGCTCATATACAAGTTCTTTAAATACAGTAACAAAATTACTTGAGGAAAATAAAAACACAGACATAGTTATAGATGTACATAGAGATGCTGTAGGAGACAATAAATATGCGCCTACAGTAAAAATAGGAGATGAATATGCAGCACAAATAATGTTTGTTGTAGGGGGAAATGGAAGTAGTATACCACACCCTAAGTGGCAACAAAATCTGAAATTTGCTATAAAAGTACAACAAAAAGCAAATGAGATGTATCCAGGTTTGTTTAAGCCAATAATATTACGTGAGTCTGGATATAATCAACAAGTATCAAAAGCAGCAAGTTTAATAGAAGTAGGTGCAACAGGAAATACACTAGACCAATGCTTAATTAGTATGAAGTATTTAGCAAAGGTGTTAGATGAGGTACTTAGCAATTAGAAAAATTTGTCTAAATTTTTTAAAATATATAAGCTGTAGTAACTATAAGTAAAAGATATGTGTTTATTTCAATAAAAATTATATTAAAGAGATTACGAATTTTTTATAAGTAATTAAAATGTAATATAAATGTAATGCAAAAGAAATATACAATCTCATAATGAGATGATATAATTGTTCTGCACAAGAAAATATAAAGTAACAAATTATTCCACATTTATTTATTAATCGTATAGAATAAATTAATAAAATAAAACAGTAAAATATAAAAGGAAACAAAAAATAAAACAATAAAACCAGTAAACAAAGTAACAAAAAAGAATAAAAATAAACAAGGCAATAAAAATATGATTAATAAATAAATTTTGTGGAATAATAACAAAAGAAATAATGGGAGGAA
>JABLTQ010083156.1_pt1 | contig 23373 bp, 22 predicted proteins | sample 7160101 | NCBI WGS metagenome assembly JABLTQ01 (sample SAMN14651228, study PRJNA627086) | human gut metagenome | isolation source: feces | host: Homo sapiens
GGTGTCAAACTTTTCAATGCCCCTTTAGGGGTTTTGCCTGTAATGACCCTTCTAGGGTCTGTGCAAACCACTAGTTTACTAGTGGTTTTGATTGCCCTTTGCCCTTTGCTCTTTGCAGCACACAGAACAAAGAAAGGAAAAAAACACGAAAAAAGAGGCTGTCCTTCCCAACTTTTATTGCATAGTCCGTTTTTCTGGACATTATTTGTGAGAAAATGTAAGTAAGGGGGGATGAATCATGTCAAAAAATCAGCACAAGGAGAAGCTCTTGCTTTTGCTTCATATCTTCCAGCGGGAGAGCGATGAAAATCATCCGTTGTCTGTCCCAAAGCTGCTGGACAAGCTCCAGGCCAACGGGATCTTGGCGGAACGAAAGAGCGTGTATGCAGACGTGGAGATTTTGCGCAAGCAGGGGTATGATATTGTCCTCCAGCGTGGGAGGGGATACTATTTGGGCGAACGGAACTTCCAGCTGGCGGAATTGAAGCTGCTGGTGGATGCTGTCCAATCCAGTCGGTTTATCACGGTGAAGAAAAGTCATGAGCTGATTCACAAATTGGAGCAACAGACTTCCGCCTATGGCGCCCAGACCTTGCAGCGGCAGGTCTTTGTAGCCGGACGGGTGAAGAGCATGAATGAGAGCGTCTATTACAACATCGATGCCATTCATAACGCCATCAACGAAAAGCGGCAGATCACATTTCGCTACTTTGATTACAACATCTGCGGCAGGAAGGTTTTGCGTCACAACGGGGCGATCTACCAGATGAGTCCGTATGCTCTGCTGTGCAGCGATGAGAACTATTACCTGACCGCTTATGATGGAAAAGCGCAGGAGATCAAGCACTTCCGGGTGGATAAGATGCTGGACATTCAGGTGACTGAGCTGAGTCGGGACGGGGAGGAGATCTATGAGTCCTTCGATCTGGGACGCTACGCCAGCATCCACTTTGGGATGTTCAAGGGGGAGGAACGGGAGGTGCTGCTGCGCTGCAAAAACTGCTTTTCTCACGTTATCATCGACCGATTTGGAGAGGCGGTACATATCACGCCGGAGGATGACAGCCATTTCACTGCCCTGGTGCAGGTGGCGGTCAGTCCCCAGTTCTATGGCTGGATCTTCGGGCTGGGCAATGGCGTGACCATCCTGGGGCCAGTGGATGTAGCCAGAGGGATGAAGGAGCAGTTGGAGCAGATTCAACTGAATTATTTAACGATATGAGAAAAAGAGGATGCCTTGGCATCCTCTTTCTCATTGGTTGCGTCATTACTTGTCAGCAGGGGCATCCTGTTCCACAATGCCCTTCAGGCCGGCAGCCAGCCCAGCCAACCCTTGGATTTCGCTGGGAATGATGATCTTGGTGGCTTTGCCATTGGCGGCCGCCTGGAAGGCTTCCAGACTCTTGAGCTTGACCACCTGTTCGTTGGGTGCAGCTTCGTTGAGCAGCTTCAAGGCGTCTGCCTGTGCCTGCTGCACCTTCAGGATCGCCTGCGCCTGAGCTTCTGCTTCCAGGAGCTTTGCTTCCTTAGCAGCTTCGGCACGGAGCACTAGGGACTGCTTTTCGCCTTCTGCCACCAGGATCTGGCTCTGCTTCTGACCTTCTGCCTGGAGGATGGCTTCCCGACGTTCCCGTTCTGCCTTCATCTGCTTCTCCATGGCGTCCTGAATCTCTCTGGGCGGCATGATGTTCTTCAGCTCCACCCGATTGACCTTGATGCCCCAAGGGTCAGTGGCCTCGTCCAAGATGACCCGCATCTTGGCGTTGATGATGTCACGGCTGGTCAGGGACTGATCCAGTTCCAGGTCACCGATGAGGTTTCTCAGGGTGGTGGCGGTCAGGTTCTCAATGGCAGCCATGGGGTGTTCCACGCCGTAGGCGTACAGCTTGGGGTCGGTGATCTGGAAGAACAGAACAGTGTCCACTTGGATGGTGACATTATCCTTGGTGATGACCGGCTGAGGGGGGAAGTCTGCGATCTGTTCCTTCAGGGAGACCTTGCGAGCGACCCGTTCGATGAAGGGGATCTTTAGATGGATGCCCACCCCCCAGACTGCTTGGAAGGCGCCCAGCCGTTCCACGACGTAGGCACGGGACTGTTGGACGATGACGATGTTCTTGGCCAAGACCAGCAACACCAGAATGATCAAAATGATCGGGATGATAAACTTATACATAAGCGCTCCTTTCTTATGACTCCGAAACTGAGTCCTTTGCTTGGACGATAATTTTTACACCTTCGATGCGCAAAACCTGAACGATGCTGCCAGCGGGAATGGGTTCCTCCACCTCATTCCGAGCTGTCCAGATCTGTCCATCTACCTTCACCTGACCGGTGGCGGCCAGATTGTCGATGTCCTCTGTCACCACACCGTACTGACCTAAGAGCAGATCCAGATTTGTGGGACGCAGGTGCGGCGTGAACTTCTTCTGAGCCAGTGGCCGCACCAGTGCCAGACACAGGGTGGAGACGAGAAGAAAGACAACCAGCTGGATCCAAAAATTCTGACAGAACAGAGAGACCAGCAGAGCCGTCAGCGCACCGGCGGCGAACCAGATGGACACCAGGTTGATGGTGGCCGCCTCTGCCAGCGCCAGTACCACCAGGATGATGAGCCACATCACAGGCAGGGAAAAAGTCAACAGATGCACAGGGAACAACTCCTTTCGTATTGCTTTCTCACCAATCATATCATAGCGGAGTGGAAAAGTCTATCTTGGGACGGTTAAAATGAATTGCGGAAAGGTTAAAATTTCGTTATAATGAAGGACGAAATTGGAACCATCCTGTCGCTTTCCGGCAGGATCATCTGCGAAAGGCGGAAGAACGATGGAAAAACTGAGATTGATGGTACCCTGCTATCTGGGGGTGGAAAAACTGGTGGCGGACGAGCTGAAAAAGCTCAAGATGGAGCAGGTTCGGGCGGAAAATGGCCGGGTCTGCTGCGTGGGCACGTTGTTGGATGTGGCACGGCTGAATTTGAATCTGCGCTGCGGTGCTCGTGTGCTGGTGGTGTTGGGGGAATTTTCGGCCATCTCTTTTGAAGAACTGTATCAAGGCGCCTACGCCATCCCGTGGCAGGATTGGATTCCCAAGGAGGGGGAGTTTCCGGTGAAGGGCTACTCCATCAACTCCCAGCTCTTTAGTGTTCCCGCCTGCCAGTCCATCATCAAAAAGGCGGTCTCTGCCAAGCTGGGGCAGGTCTATGGTGTGGAGTGGCTGCCGGAGACGGGGAGCCGGTATCAGATCCAGTTCTCTATTATGAAGGACACCGTGTCCCTTTGTTTGGACACCAGCGGTTCCGGTCTGTATAAGCGGGGCTACCGTGCTGTGGGCGTGGAAGCGCCCCTGCGGGAGACCCTGGCGGCAGCCATGGTGCTCCTGTCCGGTTACAAGGGCTTGGATCCCTTCTGTGACCCCTTCTGCGGCAGCGGCACCATCTGCATCGAGGCGGCCCTCATCGCCAAAAACCGTGCCCCCGGTCTCAACCGCACCTTCGCCGCCCAGAAGTGGAAGGTTCTGCCCTCGGAGCATTGGATGACAGCGGTGGAAGAAGCCCTGGACAAGGAGTTCGACCGAACCTATGACATCTGGGGCGGCGACATCGACCCCAGAGCCATCGACATCGCCCGAAGCAACGCCGAGAAGGCGGAAGTGGAGGACACGGTTCGTTTTGAAGTCTATGACGCCCGCCGGTTCTACAGCACCGAGCCCTACGGACGGGTGGTGACTAATCCCCCCTACGGGGAGCGGCTGATGCAGAAGCAGGAGGTGTCCAAGCTGTACGGTGCGTTCGGCCATGCGGTACGCCTGCTGCCGGAGGGGTGGAAGGTGTCCATTTTGTCCAGTCACACGGAATTTGAGGAAGTCTTTGGCGCCAAGGCAAAGAAAAAGCGGAAGCTGTATAACGGGATGCTAAAATGCGACCTGTTCATGTACGGGAAGTACGGGAAGAAATAAAAAAGTGAGAAAATCAGCGGGATTTCCACCGATGCAACCGCAAAAAGTGCCTGTTTGGGGGAAAGCGCAACCGTTGGTTGACGAGAAATACCGTCCGCTTGGTGGTCGGCAGCCGAGCGTTTTGCTAAGATAAAGGGGAAGAAAACGCTCCGGCGGCAGAAAGGATGAATCATGATGATCATGGCGGAAAAAATCACGATGCTGCGCAAGCGCAGCGGCTGGTCCCAGGAAGAACTGGCAGAAAAACTGGGTGTTTCCAGACAGGCAGTCTCCAAGTGGGAGTCCGGCGCTTCCCTGCCCGACTTGGATCGGATGGTGAAGATGAGCCAGTTGTTCTGCGTCAGCACCGACTATTTGTTGAAGGATGAGATCGAGGAGGTCACCCTGCCGGAAGGAGAACTGGCGCCGGAATCCGGCGGAGATTATGTGGTGACTTTAGAGGAAGCCAACGCCTTCCTGGACTTGACCCGACAGCTCTCTGCGCGCATAGCCATGGCAGTTGCCCTGTGCATCCTCTCCCCTATCTGCCTCATCCAGCTGGCCGGTGTAGCTGAATACAAGGGCAGCATTTCGGAGGTGTTTGCCACCTGCGTGGGGGTGTCTGCTCTGCTGGTTCTGGTGGGCATTGGTGTGGCCATCCTCCTTTTCAACGGCATGAAGCTCTCCCCCTACCAGCACATAGAGAAGGAGCTCCTCTCCCTCCAATACGGCGTCAGCGGCGTAGTACAGCGGCGGAAGGAGGCAGATGAACCGGCCTACCGGATGAGCCTGGTGGTGGGGGTGGTGCTCTGCATCCTCAGCGTTGTTCCCCTCCTGCTGACTTCTGCCTTGAACCTGGGCGATTACATCAGCATCTGCTGCGTCAATGTCCTGCTGACTCTGGTGGCCGCAGCGGTCTTTCTCTTTGTCCGCTTTGGCAGCATCCACAGCAGCTATCAGAAGATCCTCCAGGAGGAGGATTACACCAAGGAACGGAAGCAGATCAACAAAAAGCTGGCCTGGTTCCCCAGCGTCTACTGGACGTTGACTACAGCCATCTATCTGGCCTACAGCTTCGCCACAGAGCGGTGGGACTTCACTTGGATCGTTTGGCCGGTGGCCGGTGTGCTCTTTGTGGCGGTGTATTGCATCTTGCAGGCTGTGGTACATGGGAAAATAAGGTATCATAAGAAAAAGGGAACGCCTTTCAGCGTTCCCTTTTCTGTTTGCAATCAGTCCAACTGGAACTGACCGGTATAAAGCTGGTAGTACCGCCCCTTCAAAGCCATCAGCTCCTCGTGAGAGCCGATCTCGATGATCTGGCCGCCTTCCAGCACCGCAATGCACTTGGCGTTGCGGACGGTGGACAGCCGGTGGGCGATGACAAAGACGGTACGGTTCTCCATCAGCGCATCCATGCCCTGAGAGATGAGCGCCTCGGTACGGGTGTCAATGGAGGAGGTGGCTTCGTCCAGCACCATGACGGGAGGATCCGCTACCGCCGCCCGGGCGATGGCCAGCAGCTGCCGCTGTCCCTGAGACAGGTTGGCGCCGTCGCCGGTGACCATAGTCTGGTAGCCGTCCGGCAGACGCCGGATAAAGCTGTGGGCGTTGGCGGTCTTGGCGGCCTGGATGCACTCCTCATCGGTGGCGTCCAACCGACCGTAACGGATGTTATCCATGACCGTGCCGGTGAACAAATGGGTGTCCTGGAGCACCACGCCCAGGCTGTGCCGCAGGGAGTCCTTCTGAATGTCCTTGACGTTGATGCCGTCATACTCGATGGAGCCGGCCTGAATCTCGTAGAACCGGTTGATGAGGTTGGTGATGGTGGTCTTGCCTGCGCCGGTGGAGCCAACGAAGGCGATCTTCTGACCAGGCTTTGCGTAGACGCTGACGTTATGGAGCACCTGCTTATCCGGCACATAGCCGAAGTCCACGTTCTTCAGGCGCACGTCCCCTTTCAGCTCCACATACTGGACGCTGCCATTATCCTGGGGCACCTTCCAAGCCCAGGCGGTGACACGACCGGATTCCCAAGCCCTCAAAGAGCCGTCGGGGTTGTGTTCGGCAGGCACCAGGGTGACCTTGCCTTCGTCCACTTCCGCTGCCTCGTCGATGACCTGGAAGATACGCTCTGCGCCAGCCAGGGCGGAGAGGATGTTGGTCATCTGCATGGAGATCTGGTTCATGGGCTGAGAGACCTGCTTGGAGTAGGTCAGATAGGCCACCAGACCGCCGATGTCAAAGCTGCCCAGAATGGCCAGAGCGCCACCGAAAGCGGCAGTGAAGGCGTAGCCAATATTGGACAGGTTGCCGGCTACCGGCATGATGCAGGTGCTGAAAAAGCTGGCGTTGCTGGCGGCCACTCGGAAGTTCTCGTTCAATTCATTGAAGGTCTCCTTAGCCTGATCCTCATGGGTGAAGGCTTTGACTACTTTCAGACCCTCGATGGTTTCTTGAATGTTGCCGTTCAGGGTGCCCAGAGCGGCCTGCTGCTTGGCAAAGTAGAGGCGGCTCTTGCCGCCCAGCTGCTTGAACACCAGAAGGGTGACCGCCAACATGACCAGGGTGACCAGAAAGAGCACTCGGCTCAGATAGAGCATCATGACCACGATGCCCACGAAGGTGAACAGGGCGGAGACACACTGGAGGACGGACTGCTCCAAGACCTGGAGGACGTTGTCGGCATCATTGGTGAAACGGCTCATCAGGTCGCCGTGGGGATGCTGGTCAAAGTAGGTCAGGGGCAGAGTCTGCATATGGTTGAACAGATCCCGCCGCAGGGCATTGGTGCCCCGCTGTGCCACACGAACCATCATATTGCCTTGGAGGAAGTAGCAGGCGGCGGCAAAGATGTAGACGGCCAGCAGCTGCAGCACCTTAGGCCCCAAGCTGGGCAGGGTGGTCTGACCGGCGGCCACTGCTGCGGCGATGTCGTTGATGATGGGGCGCGTGATATAGGTGGCGCCCACGCTGGCCAGGGCGGAAGCGATGACGCAGAGAAATGCCACAATGAGCATGACTGGGTGCTGTCCCATGTAGCTCAACAGACGTTTCACGGTCTTTTTGGTTTCCTTGGGCTTTTGGAACCCGCCGATGGGGCCACCGCCGTGGCCGTTGACCTTGCGATTTTTTCTGGGAGCATCAGCCATGGTAGACCCCTCCTTTCAGCTGGGAGTGATAGATTTCCTGATAGATCTTGCTCTCTGCCATCAGCTGGTCGTGGGTGCCGATGTCGGCCACCTTGCCGTCATCCAAAATGATGATCTGATCGGCATCCCGCACCGAGCTGATACGCTGGGCGATGAGGAAAACCGTGGTGTGTTTCAGGTTCTGATGGAAGGATTCTCGGATGCGGGCTTCCGTGGCAGAGTCCACAGCGGAGGTGGAGTCGTCCAGGATGAGGATAGAGGGCTTGCGGAGCATAGCCCGGGCGATGCATAGACGCTGCTTCTGGCCGCCGGAGACGTTGACGCCGCCCTGTTCCAGCCAGGTGTCAAAGCCCTTGGGGAAGGATAGGATGAAGTCATAAGCCTGGGCGTCCTTGGCCGCTTGGATGATTTCTTCTTCTGTGGCGTTGGGGTTGCCCCACAGCAGGTTCTCTCGGATGGTGCCGGAGAACAGGACGTTGTTTTGGAGCACTATGCCAATACGGTGGCGTAGGTCTTCCAGCGGATAGTCTTTCACGTTGATGCCGTCCACCAGCACCTCCCCTTCCGTGGCGTCGTAGAACCGAGGGATGAGATTGACCAGAGTGGATTTGCCTTCGCCGGTGCCGCCAATGACAGCTACCACCTGGCCGGGCTTGGCAGTGAAGGAGATGTGGGACAGGACGTTATCACCGGTGCCGGAGGTGTCATATTTAAAGGAGACATCCCGAAATTCCACCTGACCTGCTTGTTCCGGCAGAGCGGGTGCGGTACCGTCCTGAATGTCCGAGTCGGTGTCGATGACTTCAAAGATACGCTGGGCGCAGGCCTTGGCACGGGTGTACATCAACAGGCACATAGCCACCATCATAACGCTCATGAGCACCATGAGGACGTAGTTCAGCAGCGAGGACAGCAGGCCAATCTCCAGGTCGCCGCGCAGGACGGTCTGGCCGCCCAGGTAGAGGATGAGGACGGTGGAGATGGAGACGCCCAACATCATAGCAGGCTGCATGAGGATGATGCGCAGGCTCACGTTCATGCCGGCTTTGGTGAAGTTGTCGTTGGAGGTTTTGAACTTCTCCTTCTCAAATTCCTCTCGGACATAGGATTTGACCACACGGATGGCGGTCAGATTTTCCTGGACGGTTTCATTGAGCAGATCCAGCCGATGCTGCATGGCACGGAACAGACCCATACAGACCTTCATCAGCAGGCCAATGACCAGGGCAATGACAGGCACGGCAATGATGAGGATCATAGCCAGCTGCCAGCGGATATAGATGGCCACTGCCATAGAGGCTACGATCATCACGCCGCTGCGGATGAGCAGGCGCAGAGCCATGGCTACCATGTTCTGCACGTTGGTCACATCATTGGTCAGACGGGTGACCAGAGAGGCAGTGGAGAATTGGTCGATGTTGCGGAAGGAAAAGGTGCTGATCTTCTCAAATTGCGCCTTACGCAGGTTGGCGCCCAGACCCTGGGCGGCAAAGGCGGCGTGCTTGGCGGACATGACGCCGCAGTACATGGCGGCAGCAGCCACCACCAGCATCAGCGCACCCATTTTCAGGATGACGGGCATATTGCCCTTTTGGATGCCGCTGTCAATGATCTCCGCCATCAGCAGAGGCAGGATCAGCTCGCAGATGGTCTCCAGCGCAATGAGCGCAGGCGCCAGGATCGCTTGTTTTTTGTATCCCTTGAAATAAGGGAACAGTCGTTTCATCATAGCAGGTTCTCAGTCCTTTCGTGTTAGAAATGGCAGCGGTGAGGGGGGAAAGGCGGGCAATCCTCCGGACAGTCCTCCCCGCTGAGCTGGGACAGGTTGTTCAGCATTTGCTCCTGATAGCGCATCAGCTGTTCCTGATCCTCTGGGGAAAAGCCTTGGAGCATCTGATTGTCCACCGTCTCAAAGACCTTCACACATTCCAGAACGGCCTGACGCCCCTTTTCCGTGATGGACACTCGGTTCCGCCGAGCGTCTTGGGCGTCCGGTTCCTTGTGGACGTAGCCGCCTCGTTCCAGGGACTTCAACGAGTTGGCCACTGTCGCCGGTGAGACGTGGAGCCATTGCGCCAGCTGCTTCTGGCTGGGCAAGACCGCCCCTTCCTCCAACCCTTTGGACAGGATGAATAACAGCATGGGATTGCCCACATCCTGAAGGTGGTACTGAGCCATCAACGCTGTGACGGCGTTCCGATGGGCTCGGTTGAGCCGGTGGAGCATTAGGATGGAGGGGTTTTTCTTTTGATGCCAAAGATGCAAGTACTCGCCTCCTTTTAAATCGTTTGCGGGCTAATAATTAGCGTGCTTATTATTGTAACGAGATGTTTTTTGGTTGTCAAGGGGAAATGTGAGAAAAAATTAGAACAAGTGTTTGTGATTTTCCCGATGCTGTGGTATACTGGCACAGCACGACCCAAAGAGCTTGTTAAAAGTGGAATTGCGAAGCGTCCACGGTGAGAAAGAAGAGGATGCCCTTGAAGAACCGGCTGACCCCCAAACAGAATCAGATCTACGACTATATCCTCGCCTTCACCCAGGAGCGAGGGTATCCCCCTTCTGTCCGAGAGATCGCAGAGGCGGTGCATTTAAAATCCCCATCTACGGTACACTTTCATTTGAAAGCGATGGAAGCCGCCGGCGTCATCCACAGAGGGGTGGGAAAAACCCGATCCATCACCCTGGTGACACCGGAACCGAGGAATCATGTGCAAAAAATCCCTATTTTACGGGAAGTGACAGCGGATCTGTCCGATTTCACCGGAGAGAATCTGCTCTTTGACACCGGAGACGCACCTCAGTTCCACTTTGCCGTCCGGATGGAGCGGGACGCCCTGCGCTACGCCGGCATCCTGCCCGGTGACCTGGTGGTGGTGCGGCAGCAGGAGCCGCAGAAGGCGGGAGAGCGGATGCTCTTTCTGCTGGAGGGACAGACCGCCTGCGGCGCCGCCAGCTGGGAGCAGGAACACCTATGGCTCACCATTCCGGACAGAGCGCCGGTGGACGGAACAGAGGTGGTGCTGTTAGGAAAGATCATTGCAGTGGTACGCTATTATGACTGAGAGGAGGAACCCTTCTGATGAAATTGTTTTTGACGCGACATGGCCAGACCGATTGGAACACCAAGCGATGCGTCTGCGGCAGAACAGAGGCGCAGCTGACTGACCTGGGCAGAGCCCAGGCTGCCCAAGTGGGTGAGCAGGCGGCACAGGCCGGAGTGAATGTGATCTTGGCCTCCCCCATGGATCGTGCCCAGGAGACGGCGGCTATCATCGCTCAAAAGGTGGGCGTGCCAGTGCTGACAGATCCCCTGCTCATCGAGCAGGACTTTGGCACCTTTGAAGGCCGCAGCGTAGACGATCCGGAATATCGGGAGAAACGCAAAAGCCTGCTGTGGCACTATCCGGAGGGAGAATCCACAGCGCAGCTCATCCATCGTGCCTATACCATCATTGAAAAGGTGCGGGATACCTATCCGGACAAGCGGGTGCTGCTGGTGTCCCACGGCTGCTTCTGTCGGGCGGCGCGCACATACTTTGTGGACATTCCCTTTGGAGATTTTTATGAGTTCTATATGGAGAACTGCCAGCTGTTGGAGTTCGATCTGTAACGAAAAAGCCTGTCTTTCCTTAGAAAGACAGGCTTTTGTTGATGTTATAGCTTATCCCATATGCTTCCCGCTGTACTCGGCGTTGTCGATGAGCAGGATGCTGCGCACCAAAAACCACAGAGCGGTGGCGGCCAGCAGCACCTTCTGATACAGCTCCACCGAGTCTGCCAGGGCGATCAGGCAGAGCATCACCGTCAGCAGGCTGAACCAGGTGGCCGCTTGGGGACGGGGAAATTGGAAGGCGAAGGAGGCGGTGAAGTACCAGGCCAGGGCGGCGGAGCTGACGGCGAAGACCTGCCAGGCGAAGGACATGACCGATGGGTTGGAGGCGTTGGAATGATAGGTCAGCACCAGCCAAACGCAGGATGTAAAGCCGGGGATCAACGGCGCCAGAGACCAGCTGCCGCTGTCCCCGTTGCGCAGAACCATAAAGAGGATGGCCGCCGTGGCGCAGAGGGACAGGATTCCTAGAAATAGGAGAAATGGCTGGGTCTGAAAGAGCACCGCCAAAAAATTGCCGCCTCCGTTGCTCTGATAAGTCAGGAAAAGTGTGCGGAAGATCATCCCCGTCCCCACCAGAAAGGCGGCAGCAGAGAGAAATTCCAGCCCTTGCAGAGGCGGGTCTGCATGATAGGCGGAGTACCAGTCCTGTGCTTCGTTAGCTACGAAAAAGCTCAAGAAAAAGAGCAGCAGCACGCCCACAATGGTCAGAGCGATGAGGGCGTAGGAATAGGGGTGATGGAGGATGGGCATTCCCGTGGAGGGAGACAGAGCCACGGAGAGCTGCTGCATCCGCAGAAAAAAGCCGATTAAACCCAACCCTAGGGCGATCAAAGGAAAGTAGATTCGTTTCATGGTAAAACCTCCGAAAAACAAGGTGGAAAAATCGCACTGGGTGCGACAGAATCGTTTCATAACGTGTTTTACTATTGTACTCCAAAACCAACGAGATGTCAGCAGAAATTTCATGATTTTCCAGGGGATTTTGCACAGGGCACGCCCCTTGCGCATAAACTAGAACCAGAATGAAACGGAAAGGAATGGTTGGAATGTGCGGCATTGGTGGATTTTGTGATTGGAACCGAGAGAACCGGACGTGGCAATGGGAAAAGACCGGGGAACGGATGTGCCGTTCCTTGGAGCGGCGGGGGCCGGATGACGGCGGCCTGTGGGTGGGGCAGGATTGCGTCCTGGCTCACCGGCGGCTGGCGGTCATCGACCCGGAGAACGGCCATCAGCCCATGGTGCGCCGAGACGGGGATGGAAAGGAGATCGTACTGGTCTACAACGGGGAACTGTACAACACCGATAATCTGCGCCAGGAGCTGACCCGAAGGGGACATCAGTTTGTCACTCGGACGGACACCGAGGTGTTGCTGGAGGCTTGGCGGGAGTACGGCGAAACGATGGGCGACCACTTGGAAGGCATCTACGCCTTCGCCATCTGGGAGGAGCGCACCCGCACCCTGTTCTGCTGTCGGGATCGGTTCGGGGTGAAACCCTTCTTCTATACCATGGTGGGCAGCACCTTTGTCTTTGGCTCCGAGCTAAAAACCCTTTTCTGCTACCCTGGCCTGACGCCGGAGGCGGATGAGACCACATGGCAGGAGGTGTTGGGCATCTCCCCTGCCCGCACGCCGGGGGTGGGCGTATTCAAGGGGATCTCCGAGCTGAAACCCGCCCACCAGCTCACTGTCAGTCCAGAGGGGCTCCGCATCCGGCGCTATTGGAACGTGACCAGCCGTCCCCACACCGAGGACTATCCGGAGACGGTGGAGCACCTGCGGCACCTGCTCTCCTCTGCCATCCGGCGGCAGCTGGTCAGTGACGTGCCCTTGTGTACCCTGCTCTCCGGCGGGTTAGATTCCTCCATCATCACCGCCGTGGCGGCCAATGCCTATCGGGAGTGGGGACTGCCGCCCTTGGAGACCTACTCCTTTGACTACACCGACAACCAGAAGTATTTCAAAGCGTCCTCCTTCCAGCCTGACGCCGATTGGCCTTGGGTGGAGCGGATGCGGGAGGAATTCGGCACCGATCACCGGATCTTGACCTGCTCTCAAGAGCTGCTGGTGTCCCTGTTGGGGGCGGCAGTGGAGGCCAAAGACCTGCCGGGGATGGCGGATTTGGACTCCTCGCTGCTCTACTTCTGTAGCCAGATTCGGCAACGGCACACGGTCTCCCTGTCCGGCGAGTGCAGCGATGAGATCTTTGGGGGCTACCCGTGGTTCCATCGGGCGGATATGCTGGCGGCGAACACCTTCCCTTGGAGCATGGACATCACCGCCCGCACCGACGTCTTTCGGCCGGAAGTGGTGGAGCGGCTTCAGCTAGAGGATTATGTAAAGTGGCGCTACCAAGAGAGCGTGGCGGAAACCCCGCGTCTGGAGGGCGAAACGGAAGCGGAAGCTCGCCGACGTGAGATTGGCTGGCTGAACCTGAATTGGTTCATGACCAACCTGCTGGATCGGAAGGATCGCATGAGTATGTACTCCGGCTTGGAAGTCCGTGTGCCCTTCTGTGACCATCATCTGGTGGACTATGTGTGGAACATTCCCTGGGAAATGAAAAGTCGGGGCGGCATCCGAAAACAGGTGCTTCGGGATGCCGCCGCAGGCATCCTGCCCGAGGACGTCCGCAACCGTCCCAAATCCCCCTACCCCAAAACCCACAACCCCCTTTTCGAGCGGCTGGCACGGGAGAAGCTGCGGTCGATCTTGCGCCGCCCCGATGCGCCCATCCACAGCCTGGTGGACACCCAGACCTTGGAGGACGGCCTGCTCCGAGACGCTGGGGACTACGGCCGCCCCTGGTTCGGCCAGCTCATGGCGGGGCCACAGATGATCGCTTACCTGATCGAATTGAATATCTGGATGGAACGATTTGGACTGTCTGCTTGAGGATGACAAAGAGGTGGAATTTTTCCACCTCTTTGTCTGCGCATTGTTGCCGAATGTATTCACACAAGATATAATGTAAATATCGGAAAAATTGGTCTGTGAAAGACAGCAAGGCAGAGGTGTTCCTTGCGGAGATAGAAGTGACCTATTGACGGAACAGTAAGGAGGTACATATGAGAAAGTTGGTATCCGCTTTAACGATAACGATTCCCCTTGTGGCACTGGGTATTCAATTTCAAGCTGCTCAGGTGTTGCGGTGGTATGATGCTGCTAAAATCGATGACTTCCCGTATCAGCGAACTGCGCTGTACTACACCAATAAGGTTGCCCTGGCGCTCAATATTCTCGCTCTGATCATTGCGGTAGCTTGTGTTTGGTCGGAGTGGAGGAAGAAAAAAGAGTGACGAGGGAATAGCAAGAGAAAAGTTCGTTCTATACATTGTGGAGAGAGGTGGAGAAAATCCACCTCTCTTTTTATGTTGACAAATTGGGGCGATTACGCTACAATAAAATTGGAAAACGGATTAAAAAATAACAAAAATTACAAAAAGTATCAAAGGAGAACGCCGTGAAAAAGAACGTGGGCATAATACTGCTGGTGGCCTTGTTTGGCTCCCTGCTGTTAAATGTATGTCAATTCCTGGATGTTGGGAAGGTTGAAAAAAGCGACCCTTGGGTAGGGACTTACATTTGCGGAGATGAGTGGGATGGAGCGACCTACCTTGTATTGACGGCGGAAAAAGAATTTTATCGGTATCAACAGTTCAAAATGCTGGAGAAAGATGCCTATTCTGTGGATGAGGATGGGCAGGTCACATTGTTGGAAGACAACGGGGCAGTCCTCCTCTATGCAGGTCAGCGGCTGTGGTATGTCCGGGATGGGCAGACGGCGCCGTATGAGAAGATGTCTGACCAGGCTGTGTTTATCAATGTAGAGGAAGAAGGCTGAAAATGATGAAACGCCGTAGTTGGGGCACTATCCTTTTGGTGCTGTTCTTGGTGGGATGTTACGCCAACGCGCAGTACGCCATGCGGAATCAACTGCCGGAACGGGATACGTTCCAGTTGGATGTGCAGTGTGAGGAAGGGTTGAAGTCTGGAGATACTGGAGTAATTTTTGCTTCATTGGAAAACTGGGGTGAGGGAGACTACTATTTAAATTATAGTGACTTATTTACTGTATATATGGATGGTAAGCAAATTACACCTCAAAATGATGGAACGGATAGCTGGATGTTGGACAGTGGAGATGAAGTGTCAGAGGACTATGAATTTGTGGCCGGAAAACCTGGAAAGCACCGAGTGGTGGTGCAGGCGCAGTTCCAAGTGCAGAACCAGGCTGGGGACAGCCGGTCGTACCGTTATGAGGAGAAAACTTGGGTGGAAGTGATGGAAAAGGAGTAAGAGATGAAAAAAGGGAAGCAGATATGGATTCCGCTGGTCATCATTGTTTTGATCGTGCTGAACTTATTTACGGCATATCAATACAGCAAGCTGGTGCAGAAGTTGGATGGGATGCATACGCCGGATTTTGCCGGAACTTATCAGTTTGCACAGGAGCAAACATATTTGGCTGTCACAACCCAAGAGGTGGAAAAGACCTTCGCCATTTACGACCAATCCAGCAAGCGCATGGCGTCCGGTACTTATGAAACGGTGGATGAGAACGGCATTTCCCTGCGTGTGGATGGCAAGCCGTATGCGGCGTTGATTTACTCCAACGAGAAGTTCTATTATGTGGATGAGAATCATGAAGTGACTGCGGTGAACAAACTGATGGATTCGGCGATAGAGGATACAGGAGGAAGTACGTCATGAAGAAAAAACAATGGTTACCAGGGATAATTGTGATTGTTGTAATCATAGGTATTGTAGCCGGTATGCGCATCAGCAGCCACCTCCGTACCTTTGGTTTGAGCAAGAGCGTCCTGCAAGGGGAACAGACCCCTGACGCAGAGGAGACCGTCCGTCTGTGCCTTTACGATGTCAATCGCGGAGAGACCGAACTGGCCAACCAGCTGATGACGGACGAGTGCGAACAGTACGAAGCCAAGACGCTGCCGGATGTGAAGCTGCTGGACATTGAGCCGAAGGCAGATAATTCGGAACAGGAACAGGGCTTCCACGTTGTGTATAACTGGCGGACGTTTTGGGCGCCTTGGTGGAAGGATGACCGGACGAATGATGTGGACTTCCAGCTGGTGCAGCAGGATGGCGGGTGGAAGATCAAATCCATCGGCAACGGCTGACCCTGAAAATAGAATTGTGACACCGGGGCGCAGGGGCAATCCTCCTGCGCCCCTTGCAATCATTGGCAAGGGAGGGTATAATAATCCAATGTATCAATCTCTGCGCAGGCTCCAGGGATCCCCACGCATCTGGGGCGCCGGCTGCCTGCCCTTTTTCCACTCGCTAGAAGGACGGAGGAGAGAGAAACTGTGGCCCGCTTCCATTCGGCGGCGCCAACAAAGGAGGAACTGCGACAATGGCAGAAAAGTTTTATATCACAACCCCCATCTATTACCCCTCGGACAAGCTGCACATCGGTCACACCTACTGCACCGTGGCCACCGACACCATGGCACGCTACAAGAGAATGTGCGGCTATGACGTGCTGTTTTTGACCGGTACCGATGAACACGGCCTGAAGATCGAGCAGAAGGCCAAGGCCGCCGGCATCACCCCCCAGCAATTCGTGGACAACGTGGTCTGCGGCAAGGGCGGCATCAAGGATCTGTGGAAGCTGATGAACATCTCCAACGACCGCTTCATCCGCACCACCGATGATTATCATGTGAAGAGCATCCAGAAAATTTTTGAAAAGATGCACGACAACGGCGACATCTACAAGGGCGCTTACAAGGGCAAATACTGCGTTCCCTGCGAGTCCTTCTGGACTGACTCCCAACTGGTGGACGGCAAGTGTCCCGACTGCGGCCGTGAGGTACAGGACGCCGAGGAGGAAGCCTATTTCTTCCGTCTCTCCAAGTACCAGCAGAAGATCGAAGAATTGCTCAGCAAGCCCGGTTTCCTGGAACCGGAGAGCCGCCGCAATGAGATGATGAACAACTTCGTCAAGCCCGGCCTGGAAGACCTCTGCGTCAGCCGCACCAGCTTCACCTGGGGCATCCCCGTCACCTTCGATCCCGGTCATGTGGTCTACGTCTGGGTGGACGCGCTGAGCAACTATATCACCGCCCTGGGTTACCTGAACGACAAGTATGACGACTACGATAAATATTGGCCCTGCGACGTTCACTTCATCGGCAAGGAGATCGTCCGCTTCCACTCCATCATCTGGCCTGCCATGCTCATGAGCCTGGGCGAACCCCTGCCCAAGAAGGTCTATGGTCACGGCTGGTTGCTGCTGGGCGGCGGCAAGATCTCCAAGAGCAAGGCCAACACCACTGTCAACGTCATCGACCCCATCATCCTGGCCGAACGCTATGGCGTGGACGCCCTCCGCTACTATCTGCTCCGAGAATTCCCCTTCGGCAGCGATGGCAATTTCTCCAACGAGAGCCTCATCAAGCGCATCAACATCGACCTGGCCAACGACCTGGGCAACCTGGTCAGCCGTACCACTGCCATGGCCGTGAAATATTTCGGCGGCACCCTGCCCGCAGAACAGCAGGCGGACGAGGAGAAGGACGCCGAGCTGATCGCACTGGCTTCCGGACTGAAGGCCAAATATTATGAGAAGATGGAAGCCTACACCTTCCAGAGCGCTCTGGTGGACATCTTTGAGGTCATCTCCCGTGCCAACAAGTATATTGACGAGAACGCACCTTGGGTGCTGGCCAAGAACGACGAGGATAAGCCCCGTCTGGCTCGGGTTCTGTACAACCTGTTGGAGGCCGTCCGCATCTGTACCATCATGCTGACCCCCTTTATGCCGGATACCACCGCCAAGATCTTCGAGCAGATCGGCGCAGAAAAGACCGGTTGGGAGGATGCTGGCACCTGGGGTCTGCTCCCTGCTAACGTCACCGTTCATAAGGGCGAGAACCTGTTCCCCAGAATCGACCTGGATAAGGAGCTGGAGACCCTGAAGGAGATCGAACTGGCTCGCCAGGCCGAACAGGCTGGCTCCACCGTGGAATTCAAAGACGAGATCGATTTTGAGACCTTTGAAAAGGTGGACATGACCGTGTGCAAGGTCAAGAGCTGCGAGAACGTGAAAAAGAGCAAGAAGCTCTTGAAGTTCATCCTGGACGATGGCTCTGGCAAGGATCGCCAGATCCTGTCCGGTATCGCTGCCTACTACAAGCCGGAAGACCTGGTGGGCAAGACCGTTGTGGCCGTGACCAACCTGGCGCCTCGGAAGATGATGGGGCAGGAAAGCTGCGGTATGCTGCTCAGCGCTGAGAAGCATGACAAGCTCCAGCTGATCATCCTGGACGATGCCATTGAAGCAGGCGCAAAATTCTGCTGATTTCACAACCTACAGCCCCGTCCCGTGACGGGGCTGTTCGCACAATAGGAGAAGATGATGAAACGAACCTTTTCTTTGCTCTTGACCGCCGCTCTCCTGGTGGTCACCTGCGCCTGCGGCGGCGAAACCTCCACCTCCAGCCAGAGTGCCGCCCCCGCCCAGAGTGCGGCGGCAGCCAGCTCCGCTCCTGCCCAGACGGAACCGGAGAAGCTGGACTTGACCCTAGCATTCACCGGAGACATCAACCTGGACGATGACTGGTATGTGATGCAGTACCTGAAAAACTCCGCCGGCGGCAAGCTGTCCGCCTGCATCGATCCGGTGCTGTTGGAGAAGATGAATCAGGCAGACCTGTGCTGCATCAACAACGAGTTTACCCTCTCCGACCGAGGGGAAAAGCTGGCGGGGAAGGCGTATACCTTTCGGGCAAAGCCCCAGAATGTCTCCTATCTGAAAGAGATGGGAGCCGACCTGGTGACTCTGGCCAACAACCACATCTACGACTATGGCAAGGACGCCTTCAACGACACCCTGGACAACCTGAGCAAGGCGGGCATCGACTATGTGGGTGCTGGCCGCAACAAAGCGGAGGCGGCAAAACCCCTGGTTTATGACTTGAACGGCCTGAAAGTGGCCTACGTCAACGCAACCCGAGCGGAGCTGACCCTCTATACCCCAGACGCCGGAGAAAATTCTCCGGGGGTTCTGAGCTGCTATGACCCTGCCCAGTTCGAAAAAGTCATCGCCCAGGCAAAGCAGCAGGCGGACTTGGTGGTTTGCTGCGTCCACTGGGGCATTGAGTACAGCTACGAGCTGGAACAGGTGCAGAAGGACACGGCACGGGCTTATATCGATGCTGGCGCTGACGTGATCGTGGGCACCCACTCCCACTGCCTCCAGGGCATCGAGTATTACAAAGGTGCGCCCATCTTCTACAACCTGGGCAACTTCTGGTTCAATGAGAAGGACTTGCTCACCTGCCTGTTGGAACTCCATGTGACCGGCACCAAGGAAGACTGGAAGCTGAACGCTGCCGTTGTGCCTGCCCGCCAGGCCGGATGCGTGACCAAGTACCTGACGGACGGCAGCAGCGTCTACAACCTGTTGGAGTCCATCTCCGTCAATGCCGGTATCAAACCGGACGGCACCGTGTACGAGAAAAAGTGAAAACCACCCAAGCGCCCAGGCAGAAAATCCCTGCCTGGGCGCTTATTTCTTGCTCAGTTGGGCATAATAGCCCCAGAAATAGGAGAGGAGCGCACGCCATGGGAAGCCATCAGGAATATGTCCCTCATCATCCCAAACCGGAGGTGGTCTACGACCTGCCGCTGAATCTGCAAGGGTTGGAGTCTGCCTTCGCCCACTGTGTGGAGTTTGCCAGCCGAGAGATCGTCCTGGTGCAGGGCGGCACCTGTACGGTGTGCTGGCTGGATGGGTTGGTCAAGAGCGAGCGGCTCAACGATTACGTCCTGCGGCCGCTCATTACCGGGCCGGTTCCGGCAGAGGTACAAAAGGTGGGTGACCTGCTCCAAGGGGTCATCTGGAACCTGAACGTCCAGACCCAGACCACCGTGGACGAGACGGTGGCGGCCATGGTGGACGGCAGCTGTGCGGTGGTGCTGCCCGACGGCGTGCTGACCTGCTCCGTGCCCACTGAGGAAAAACGCAGCGTGGAAGGGCCGGAGAATGAGACGGAGGCCAAGGGGGCACGGGACTCCTTTGTAGAGAGTGTGCGTACCAGCACCTCCCTGGTGCGCCGCCGGCTCAAGAGCGCCAAGGTCAAGTGCGAGGAGTACCGGGTGGGACGGACGTCTCAGACGGCGGTGGATGTGCTGTGGGTGGAGGACATCACCAACCAGACCCTAGTGGATAAGATCTCCCAGCGCATTGCGGACATGGACATTGACGCCCTGCTGGCGGCGTCAGATATTGAGGAATATTTGGTGGACAGCCGCAGCACGGTGTTTCCGCAGGTGCTGTTTACCGAGCGGCCCGACCGGTTCTGCCGTGGCCTGATGGATGGTCGGGTGGGGGTGCTCATTGATGGCATTCCGCTGGGATGCCTGGTGCCCTGCGACCTGAATCAGTTCTTGCGGACGTCCCAGGATTTGAGCTATCATTGGGCCATCGTCAGTGTCCTGACCCTGCTGCGCTACCTGTCCATCTTCATTACAGTCCTGCTGCCCGGGTTCTATATCGCCGTCTCCGCCTTTCACCTACAGATGATCCCCACCCAGCTGGCTCTGTCCATCATCGCCAGCAAACAGGACGTGCCCTTCTCTACCCAGTTTGAAGTGCTGGTCATGCTGCTGGCTTTTGAACTGCTCCAGGAGGCGGGGCTGCGGATGCCCAAGACCATCGGGCAGAGCGTCTCCATCATCGGCGCCCTGGTGGTGGGACAGGCGGCGGTGGAGGCCAAGATCGTTTCGCCGGCGGTCATCATCGTGGTGGCGGCAGCGGGCATGGCCGGGTTCACCATGCCCAGTCAGGACTTCGCCAACGGCCTGCGCATCTGGCGCTTTTTGGTGGCGTTGGGGGCTTGTTTTGCCGGATTGTTCGGCCTGACCACGGTGGTGGCGGCCCTCATCTTCCAGCTGGCCAAAATGCAGAACTGCGGTGTCAGCTACCTGACCCCCTTTATGGCCAAAGAATGGCAGCACAAGGGCGGCGGCTGGGTTGTTCGAGGTCCCATGCCGGACATCAAACTGCGGGATCTATCCCTGAACCCAGAGGGGAAACGGAGGCAAAAGTGAGAAAAGTGGCGTGGATACTCTGCTGTGTGCTCACAGCAAACCTGCTCTGCGGGTGCAGCCCCCGGTTCCTGCCCCAGCCCAAGGACATCTCCAACGTGGAGCTGGTGCGTACCCTGGCGGTGGACAGCGCCCCAAAAGGCCGGGTGAAGGTCACCGTCTCCAGCGGTGCCAAACGAGAGGACTCCGGCAGCGGCGGCAAAGAACCGCTGATCTTGGAGCAGGAGGCCAGCACCATTTTTGCCGCCTGTCAGATGATCCAAAAGAGCGGCAGCGGCTACGTGACCTATGGACATGTGACCGAGTGCGTCATCGGTAAGGGCGCAGCCGAGGCTGGTATCGACCGGATTTTGGACTATATCCAGCGGGACTATGAGATGCGGTTGGATACTTTGATCTTTTTCACCGAAGAGACCGCAGCGGAGATCGTCACCAAATCCGGCAGCGAGGACATCGCCGCCACCGACCGCCTCCAGGAGATCGGCAAGGAACTTCCGTTGGAGTCCAAAGGGTGGGCGTGTACTGTCCGGGAGTTCTTGTCCGACCTGTACGACAACGGCTGGGCCATGATGCCGGTGGTGCGGCTGCGGAAGGAAGCGGAACAGGACACCTTGGTGTCAGACGGGATGGCGTTGTTCCAGGAGACCAGTTTAAAAGGACGGTTCCCGCCGGAATTGGGGCGGGGCGTCTGCCTGCTGCTCAATCAGGGGGATATGAGCTATCTGGACTTGGACACCGAGGAGGATGGCGTAGCCGGTCTAAAGCTGACCGGTCAGAAATGTAAGTGGAGCGCCCAGTGGCAAGGGGATGAGCTGACCGACTTGACGGCAAATATCCAGGTGCAGGCGGACTTGTCCGAAGCGAGCGGAAAACTGGAAGAGCTGAATGAGGACGTCATGAGCCGCATGGAAAAGACCCTGGCTAAAACCTTGACCCGTGAGGCGATACAGGTGTTGGAGCAGGAACAGCAGGTGGGGGATTTCCTCCATTTGAAACGGACGTTGATGACGCAGTATCCCATGAAGGCTGGCCTGATCCAGCAAAAGTGGGAGCAATGGCAGAAGAGCCTGACCTTCCACGTGAAGACCGGCTGCGTGATACAGCAGAGCTACGACGTAAGCCGAGGAGTAGGCCGGGGCGCGTAAAGGGGGAGCGGAATGGAGCAGAAAAAGCTGTCTGGGGGACAATTTGGCATCTTGACCTTCGTCATGATGATGGCGCCTATCGTCCACGCTGTCCCCACCCGCATCATCGACGCCCGCCGAGCGTCCTGGCTCCTGCCCCTTGCGGCTGTCCTGCCCCTGTCCATCTTGATGTTCTTCCTCTTCCGCTGCCTGAGCCGGATGCCGGCCGACAGTGGCCTGGGAGATGTGTATCACCTGGCCTTCGGCAGCCGCTGGGGCAAGGTCTGCTGCGGCTTGAGCGCCATGTGGATGGTGATGGTCATGGTGGTGGACCTGCGCTTTTACGCGGAACGCTACGTCTCGGCCGTCTACCCGGAGGCGGGCAAGTTGGTATTCTACTTGGCCATGGCGGTGCTGCAGCTTTGGATCGTGCGGGAGGATCTGAACTGTTTGCTGCGCGCCGGGAAGGTTTTCTTCTGGGTGGTCACCCTCACCTTGGCCGCGGTGCTCCTGCTGGCCATTGGGAAGATACGCCTGTATAACCTGTGGCCGGTGACAGATACCAGCTGGCGCGAGGTGGGATTGGGGACGATACGCTTGAGCACGGCCATCAGTATGGCGGTTCCCGCGGGCTTCCTGTTGGGCAAGGTGCAGTGGAAGACCAGGAAGAGCGGCGCTGTCTGGTGGGTCATCGCGCTGACTGGCGCCACCATGGGGATTGCAGTCAGCATTTTGGGCGTGTTCGGGCCAGAACTGAGCCAGCGTTTGCAGGTTCCCTTTTTTACACTGGCGAAAGAGGTCTCCGTCACAGGCGCGATGGAACGATTGGAGTCCATCATCTCCGCCATGTGGATGATGACGGATACCGCGCTCATGGGTGTCCTGGCCTTTTCCGCCGAACAAGCCTTGCGTCAGGTGGCGGGAGAGGCCAAACGACCGGAATGGGTGCGAAGGATTTTGATTTTAGTCTTGGTCGCCGCGTGTTGTGCGCTGCCCAAATCTGCCTTTGATATGGATGCCGGATACCAGGCTATCGGGATGCCGCTCAATATTATAATAGGATATCTCATTCCCGGTGCTGCATTAATCGTTGCAAAAGTGCGGAAAAGATGGTAAAATAGGTAGGAATCCGAACCAAAGTGTTTGTTCACGAAAAAATGCAAAAAAGTTTGCGAAAAACGCTTGACATTTTGCGACGGATTTAGTATACTAACAAAGCGCTCGAGAGAGCAAGCCAAAAACTGGAATGCAACAGAACCTGAAGCGGAAAGCTTTCAGAAAGTTGCTGAAAAAAGTGCTTGACAAGCTCCGCTGAGTGTGCTAAACTAAACAAGCTGTTGCCGAGAGGGAAACCTCGAAACACAGCGAACCGTGTACCTTGTAAATTAAACAACGTGAAAACAAACTTAAAGCACCAGATATGATTCTTTTAAGCTTGGATGATGAAAATCATAACC